>Ga0163154_10009728_pt1 | contig 10894 bp, 15 predicted proteins | sample OliLakLV19MP9P1_FD_148649 | JGI IMG/M metagenome (GOLD analysis project Ga0163154, IMG submission 148649) | Freshwater microbial mat bacterial communities from Lake Vanda, McMurdo Dry Valleys, Antarctica - Oligotrophic Lake LV.19.MP9.P1 | ecosystem: Environmental > Aquatic > Freshwater > Lake >...
GATCTCGTCGAGAGACAAAGTCTCATAACGGTTTAGTCTGCGATGCTGCGGGGCAACTTTGCCTGTGCTGTTTTGAAACCGCCAAGGGGGATCCGCAAGAACCGTTGTGAACCGGCGACTTCTGCGCCAAGAGGCGAAGTCTTCACTCGCTGTCATCGTTATCATTTTCGGTATTGCCCCAGCTGCCGCCGTAATGACCGATCCGCTCGCGGTTAAGCGGCTATGGACACCCAGCCTTTGTATCGGCCTGAAAGCCGCTTAACCGTATTCGTAGTAAAGTGCTATTTGACAGATTGTTCAATGGGATTGTGCAGATTGGACAGCGATTTACACAAAAAAACCACAGACTGTGGCAAGCAGGCCCGCCGTGGCGAAAGCCCCGCTGACAACCCTGAGCCAGGCGCTCTCCGTGACCATCCAGGCGGTTGCGAGAACGATAGCGAGCTGCAGGAAGGCGACCGCCATATCGAACCAACCGTCGGAATTTGACGCGAGGTCGCGAGCTTTTTCGTGGGCGCGGGCGTTGGCGAGCAGCCATGGTCGCTCGCGCTCGTAGCGCGCGACCTCCTTCGGATTGCGCCCGGCCGCCCCGAGCACGGTCTGCCGGATGGTTTTCGCCTGATAGTGCGCGTAAGTGTTCGTCGCTGCGATGCTGGACTGCAGCGCCTTCTCGGCCGCCGAGTCGCCTAGCAGCGACGCGATCGCCAGCATCGCAGCGACGACAGATATATAAAGAGCGCCCGCGCGATCTTTCGTCATGGCCCTGCCCTCCCTTGGAGCGTCTGGATTAATGCAGCGTTCGGGGCTGGCGGTTGGCCCCCGGTTCTGGCCCCCGGTTCTGGCGACGTGTGCGCTGGAGGCGAACTGCCCGAGGCATAGCGCGAAGGCGCTGTGGTCGCTTTTGTGTCCACCAGATGTCGGATTTGTCGTATTTGTCCACGGGCACTGGACGTTTGTCCGCCGGTTCAATGGCCTTAACTGCTTGTTTTAAAAGAAAAAAACTGGCTGGGGGGCTAGGATTCGAACCTGGGCTAACGGAGTCAGAGTCCGTGGTGCTTCCTCGGAAGGGGTAGCCCAAGCCGTTGAATATATTAATCATTCTGATTTATCCGCGAGAGTTTGTTTTTGAGCTGTGGCCGGAAATGTGCCCAATTGCTTTTTCGTTGCTTCCCGTCATCGGGCTCGCCGCGACCGCTTTGTGGAGGTCGTCCACTTCAAGAAAGGCGTAGCAGCGTTCTGTGACTGCAACGCTGGAGTGTCCCAACCATAGCGACACTCGCTCCATGCTGAGATGGTGCCCGCGCAGCAGGCGCACGCCGCAAGTGCGCCGCAAGTCGTGCCACTCAATGTCCTGGATTTTGAGCCGCTTACAAACGCTGACAAGCTGCTTGTAGAGGCTGAAATATCTCTGGCCGTCGCGATGCCAGAAAACATAGTCGGCCCGCGTGTTTTGAGGCAGAGTCTGAAGCGTGGCGATTGATCGCCCGAGGAGCGGAACGCTTCTGGGGCGCGCGCTCTTGGTAATCTCCTTCGGGACGTTCACTTCACTGCGCCCAAAATCGAGATGGCCTTTGCGCAGGTCGTGCAGCTCCTCTTTCCGCAGGCCGCTATCTATCGCAAACTCGACTGCGGCCTTGAACATCGTGTATCCATGCCGATCGCGCGCATGACGCGAATTCATTTTGTCGGCGGCGTATTGGAGGATTGCGCGCTCCTCATCGTGAGTGAGATAGCGGACGCGGGGCGGGCTTTCTTTCAGCCCCCGCTTTTTTGCCGTCTTCAAGTAAGCCGCTGCGGCGTTGCCGGTGTGACGCTCCCAATCTTCAGCGCACGACATGATGGTGGCCAGGCACGTGATGTCGCGCCGGATCGTGCTGTTGCTGACCCCTTCCGCGCGCCGTGCAGTTTCAAAGGCTGACAGATGGCTGGAGCCTATCTCATCGAGATAATCAACTTTGATGCGAGCGCAGATTGAGAGCAGGCTTACGATATAGCGCTCGGACGATTTGGGTTTGATGCGGGGGAAGTGGTCGGTTGTGAATTTTCTGACGGCTTCATCCCAGGTCAGCCGGGCTGGATTTCCCCAGCGCCCTTCCCGAACTTCTGCGACCCACGCATGGAACCGCTCTTGCGCAACTCTTTGAGATACTGTGTCAAGGGAGCGTCGATAGCGCGTGCCTTTGTGCCGGAACTGGCCCCAGTAGCGTGACGAGCCTTCCCTTTTGCAGATACCCGCCACTTACGTGACCCCTTGTTCCACCAAAGCCAGAAGGCTTTCTCGTCATACCGCCACTGCGTTCCACTGCCACCCGGCTGCACGGCCCAGGCTACTTCCCGACCAAGTCGCTGAAAGTACTTTGCCGAAAAGCCCGTTTTCTCTGCCAGATAAGCGGCGCTTACGTATTCAGGCACAATGCTCCATCCCCCGGCCGGGGGCCATCCCCTGCCTTGAAATTGTCGTTGGGCCCGAATGCAGGCTTGCCCAACGGCCAGTCGCCGGAGCACAGCAGGATTGGACCATTCACACCCCAATGGACACGCTGGCCGGAACGATAGGCGTAAGCGTCGTGCGTCGCCAATTTATCGGATGGCCAGCAAACCTGGGGGCAAAGGTTCCCCGCGTTCACCCTGTTGATCAGCTGAGCAACCGTTTCGTTGATCCAGGCATGCAGCGCCGGATTTTCGACGCCTTTCACGGGATCCTTCGGCGCCGAGCTGTCCGGGTAATGGGGCGGGACGTCGCCTAAGCTTTTGAGATCGAAATCGCTGTTACCGCATAAGTCCATGATAATACTCGCTTTCTTGCGTAGACGTTAGGCCAGTTGCAACACTCTGTACTCGGGAGCCGGTCGCGGTCGGATTTTCTCGGCGCAGCTTCTCCCGCATTTCGCCTCCCGGCCGGAAGCTCACGCAGCGGCGCGGCCCGATAAGATGCGGATCGCCGTTTTGTGGGTTGCGGCCCATGCGCGCGCTTTTTTCGCTGCAGCCGAAGACGCCGAAGCCGGTCAGCTTCACGCGCCCCGTCTCGCAAAGCCCCTCGACGATCTCCCCCAGAACCATCCCGACAAGGTCGGCCGCCTCGCGCTGCCGGATGCCCGTTTTATCCGCTACGGCGCGGGCGATGCGGTCGCGGGTCAGCGTCATGCCGCCACCTCATCGGGATAGCGCCGACGCCATTCGCGCCCGGCCCCAAATTTGACCGCCTCGTCCATGTCGTTTTCCTTGAGGATCCAGCTAAGGTAATCGTCCGGCAAAGCGCTCCACGCCTCGCCCTTGTGCTTTCCGAAGGGCATCTTCGGCAGCAGGGCGGGCTCCGCGCTCCACCGCACCATTTCCCGCGATGACGCCTTCTCTCCCAGCATGACCAGCAGGTGCGCGGTCACAAGCGCGTCGGGACCGGCGCGGTGCACCTGATTGCAGTAATCCCGGTTGGCAATCGGGAGATTGAGCCAGTAACGCAGCGCCTGATTGGATTGACCGGGAGCCTCCGGCCAGACCCGCAGCGCGCATTTGTACGTGCAGATCCACGGTGCCGCGCCAATAAGGGCAGGGGTCAGGTGCATCCTCTCGAACGCCGCGTTATGCGCAGCGTGCCCGTGCACGGCGTCATTGCCCAGCGAGCGCACCCGGGTCGCAAAGTCGGGCTCGCCCGCGACATCGTCGTCGATTATGTGATGGATCGCGGACGCAAGGGGCGGGATCGGGATGCCGGGGTCTGTCAACCAGCTGTGAACCTTGCCCGCCTTCCGGTCTCCAACGTCAACGAACGCCACCTCGACGACGGCGTCCGTCGCCTCTATGCCGGTCGTCTCCAAATCCCAGACGCGAATGGTCAATGAGGCGCTCCCGGTGGCCGGCGATCTGAAAAGGCGCTGACCTCCGAGGAGAACCGGCCCTTTATCTGAGGGTGGCTCAGGATTATCCTGCGCAGCTCATCGAGAGCTTTATCCAGCATCTCGGCCCTGACTTCCGGCCGAACATGAGTGACATTCGAGACCCACATGGTCCCGGTGAACATCAGCATTCCCACGATCAGATTGGCGAACTGCTCTGGTTCCCGCACGTTTTCCTGCAGCCGGACGATCGTTGGCGTGCAGTCCTTGTACAGCTTCAGAAAAACCCGGTCAGCGCCTTGCGACGACATCATCAGGTCATGCACGCGCTCAATAAACTCGGCTTCAGTTCGCATTATCTTCCCCCTCGTTGCGTGGAACGGCGGCGCCGCTCATCGGTTTTTTGTACGGACCATAAATCATACGGTTTCGCCCATCTTCGCCAGCGTGCCGCGCGGCGCCCCGATAAGGTCGTCAAGGAAGTCTATGATCGCCGTCTTCGACTCCTGAAAGCGCTTCGACCCCATGCCCGCCAGCGACTGCGAATCCGCCCTGAACGTGAAGGCGATCCGGTCCTCAATCGTTACGATGCAGTACTCATCCTCGGAGCGCTGGAACGCAGCGAAGCGGAACGCCTCCCCGCGCGACTTGCCCGTATAGGTCGATGTCTTGTTGTAGCCCGTGCGGATCAATGCGTATTTGCGCAGATGCTCTGGCGATTGCGCCCATGGTTCCATGCGACAGCGCTCCGGCAGGTTGAGCCAGGCTTGTTTGAGCCAGGCGAACTCATGCCGATGCGACTTCATGGATCGCCCGCGCGGGTCGAACACCGCGCCGCATTCGGGGCAATGGTCGGACGCATTTAACATTCAGCGGAGCTCCGCTCCACAAGCGCCTTCTCGGCAGGCTCGAAAATCATCTTGTTCAGCTCGATTGCGTCGGTCTTGTTGTATGCCCAGAGCTCGCGCAGGGCGTGCCGGTTGCGCTCGCGGAACGCGATGATGGTTTCCGGCTCTTGGGCATTCTCAGCGGCGAACTGCTCGATCTTTGCCGCCAGGTTGCCGTAGTCCACAGGCTGCAGCTCGCCCCCGGGAATCATCCAGTCGATGATCGCCTTGCTGCCGCCGATCGCCGTCATGCGGCGCTCACGCCCGGCGGCCTCCACGATATCTGTGAAGGTCTGCTGGCTCTCTGTGCGATCCATCTCGGCCTCGCCGTAAAGCCCGCCGTACTCGTCGGGAAACGACGCCCGCAGCGCCTGCATTTCGGCGCATTTTCCGAGCATCACCCTCGGCGAAGTGCGCCATAGCTTTTTTCGGGGATCGAGCCTCGACTTGCCCGAGGGCTTGTATTTCCCGTTTGCGTCCTCGGCCCAGTCCTCCACGATCGGCGCGAACTCGTCCCAGTAGGCAATGGCCGGGTGATGATGCCAGTCACCGTGTATGTAGGCGAAGACGCCAACCTCTGAAGACACGAGACCCAGAGGGTTGGTGTCGGGGTTTTTCAGGCTCTCGTCGTAAACAAAGCGCGGGACGTGGTCGTCCGCCTTGTAGTTTTTCGTGCGCGCGGCGAGCGACCTCTGGCCATCGATGGAGATGATCGGCAGAAGCTGGCGCCTGGGCTTTTCAGCCGATCCCTTTTTCGGCTTGTTCACCGAGACGAATGCGTAAATCTGATTCTTGAGCGGACACAAACCGCGCATCCTGGCGATGTTCATGAACAGTTCGAACTCGTCTATATGCTCGCAGGACCTCGCGACGGTGCGCCGGATCAGGTCGACTTGCTGGTTCGTGTAGACGGTGACGGTCGCGTTCATAAGCTTTCTCCTTAAAAAAGTGCTGTCTTTCCAGCAGTCAGCCCGTAAGGGCCTTGTGACGCTAAGCCTTGCAGAGCAGCAAACTGAGGAAGCATTTGCTGGTGCGTCTGTACGACCTGTCTGCAACGTAGCGGGTTGGTTACCGCTTTGCCTGGTCAACCAAGCCCAGGTGATTTCTCATTTCCAAGCTCCGCCCTGAAGGGCGGGGTAGTTGACAGCTTGACCTTGCCCTTCACGTTTTTGCGGATGGTCAGCGAATAAACGTCGTCGCCCAGCGCGGCGCCGGCGATCGTCTCGCCAGCGATGATCGCCTCGCGGATGCGCTCCTTATTCACCACGGGCTCCGGCACCGGCGGGGTATCGAAATACTGGCTCGGGATTGCGCTTTCTTCTGAAATGATGATTGACGCCCTTTTGGCTGTCAGCGACGCCAGCCCGGACGGCGTCTTGTGCTGCTCCGCTTTGCGCAGGGCGGCGAGGATGGCGGTGCGCAGCAGATCCTTGCGCTTCTCCTTCGAGGCGCCTGCTTCCGAGAAAGCCTTGGCGACTTCCTTGTTCGCCTTCGCCTCGGCCTCGAGCCGTATGGCTTCCAGCGCGCAGCGATCAACCGCCGCGAAAAAATCCGTCTCGCCATCGATCGCGTCGCGCAGCAGGTCCGCATCGTCCGGATCAATCGCCCGCACATGCCCCTTGAGGAGTTCAACGGCTGAGATTTCAGTTGCTAAATCCGACTGCGCAAATCTGACTTGGTCGCTCATTTTGGTTGGCCTCTCGAGGTGACTGCTACCGGTTCAGTAAAATGGTATTTGACAATTTCGTCAAGCGCCTTTTTGCAGTTGTCCAAATTAACGTCCTCCCCGTCCTTCAGGGCGGGGAGGATGTCACCGCTGCACGCTGATCAGCCTCGATGCGCTCTACGGCGCTGGCGGCGTGATGACGCCTGAGGACTGATCGTGGTCTCGCGCCGGGCGCTTCGTTGCGTCGAACTCGCACTCCTGGATAAATTTTACAACAGCCACACGTATCGCCTCTGAGCGAGTCGGCCTTACTGTCTGAACGGCAATCCACTCATCCAGTTTTCTTTTCCATTCGTGACTAACTCGCAAAGTCAACGGTAAGTCCTGCATCACAAATCCTCTTTTCTGCCCAATGCGTCATCCTCTTAGCGCGCGGAAACCCCGGCGTTCAGGCCGGGGGGGAAGCGCGCTCCTCTGTTGCTCGATATACTGACGGATAATGCTGATCGGTGCGCCGCCGCAGCTCGCGGCGAAGTAGGACGGCGACCACAGCACTCCTTTGAAATACCGCCCGGTAATCTCCGGACGATCCTCACGCAACAGCCGCGACGACACGCCCTTGAGACTGTTGACCAGCCGCGAGAGTGTAAGCTTCGGCGGATACTCCACCAGCAAATGCACGTGATCGTCCTCTCCGCTGCATTCGACCAGCGTCGCCTCGAAGTCTTTGCAGATGCGGGCGAAGATCGCGGTGAGGTCGCGGATCGCCGGTTCGCTCAGCACGTCGCGTCTGAATTTTGTAACAAAGACTAAATGCACATGTAGTGCAAAAACGCAATGCCTGCCTGTCCTATAGTCTTGCATTTTGCCCTTAGACCAATTATGTGTTTGGGCATGATGCTCAGTTACAAATTCCGTGTCAAGGACGCAACCGCTGGCAAATACCTTGCCTGTTATAGCTATGCGTCCAATCAGGTTTGGAACTTCTGCGTCGCCACCCAGCGTGAGGCCGAAGCCCGCTGGAAAGCTGGCCGCGTCGTCAAATGGCCGAGCGCCTTCGATCTGATCAAACTCTGCACTGGTAGCGGCGCGCTGCTCGGCCTGCACTCCGATACCGTTCAGACCATCTGCCGCCAGTTCGCCGCGTCGCGTGACGCCAAGCGCAAATGTCCGCGCTTCCGCGCCAGCTTCGGCCCCAAGCGCGCCCTCGGCTGGGTGCCGTTTATCCCGCGCGCGGTGCAGATCGACGGGCCGCAGGTGACGTATCTCAAGCGCCGGTTCTGGTTCTGGAAATCGCGGAACATCCCCAAAAACGTCAAGGCCGGGTGCTTCACGCAAGATGCGCGCGGGCGGTGGTATGTCGTTTTCAAATGCGAAGTCCCCGACGACTTGCCGGTAGGCAACGGCCACGTCGGCATCGATCTCGGTCTGAAGACGCTTGCCACGCTGAGTGATGGCGCGACCATCCCTGCGCTGCGCCACTACCGCCGATACGAGGCCGGGCTTGCCATTGCGCAGCGGGCCGGGAACAAGCGCCGCGTCCGGGCGATCCACGCCAAGATCACCAACGCGCGTCGCCACCAACTGCACGAGGCGTCCACTTGGATCGCCCGTGAAAATGCACTGATCGTTGTCGGCAATGTCAGCTCGACCAAGCTCGTGAAAACCAAGATGGCGAAGTCCGTCTTGGATGCGAGCTGGGCGACGCTGCGTTCTCAGCTCCGCTACAAAGCCAGCAGGCACGGAGCCGTTTACATCGAGGCTGACGAACGATGGACTTCCCGAACGTGCTCGTGCTGCGGGGCAATCCCCGATAGCAGTCCGAAAGGTATGGGCGCGCTTGGAATAAGGCACTGGGCTTGCTCGGGTTGTGGCTGCGCGCACGATCGCGACGTAAACGCTGCTCGAAATATTCTACGTGTCGGCCAGGAACGTCTGGCTCCCGCTGGGGAAATCCCCGTCCTTTAGGGCGGGGAAGACGTTAAGCATTACCTGACATCCTCCCCGCCCTGAAGGACGAAGTTTGCCGCGCATCCCGATCAGTCAATCAGCACGACGCCGTTTTTCTTAACTCGCGTGTATACCTCTCCGACGGTTCTGAACGGCAACTCGCGGAGCAGCGGGCCTACTTCCTCAACTCCGATGGTATCGTATTCTTCGACCAGTGTTTTTGCGAACGTGACGGCCGCGGCCTCGTTGTGAAAAACCACTGGCCTGCCATGCTCGTATTCGCTGTGCCCGTCAACCCAGTGCTCAACGTCAGGATGGCAGTATATATCCATCCCGCCACCTGGCATCCAGCTCGTCACCTTGATAATAAAGTTTTTCATTTCTCTCTCCTGTTTTGTTCAACATCTATATAATAGCAAGCGGCGGCGCCCCGATTGCTGTGATTCGCCAGTACATCGGGCAGCAGCAAACACCACACTGAAAACCAAAGTCAGGACACCTGCGGTGTTCGCGCTATCCTCTCCGCCCTGAAGGACGAAGTTTGCCGCGCATCCCGATCAGTCAATCAGCACGACGCCGTTTTTCTTAACTCGCGTGCATACCTCTGCGGCGGTTCTGAACGGCAACTCGCGGAGCAGCGGGCCTACTTCCTCAACCCCCACGTCATCGTATTCTTCGACCAGTGTTTTTGCGAACGTGACGGCCTCGTCCTCGTTGTGAAAAACCACTGGCCCGCCACCCTCGTATTTGCTGTGCCCGTCAACCCGGAGCGCAACGTAAGGATGGCGGTATATATCCATCCCGCCACCTGGCATCTGGCTCGTGACCTTGATAATAAAGTTTTTCATTTCTCTCTCCTGTTTTGTTCAACATCTATGTGATAACAATCTGTACGCGTTTGTCAATACAATTGATGCGTTTAGCAATAAAAAAAAACCGCAATGTTGAGTTGCGGGCTTACGTTTCAGGCTCCGCCTGGACGGCGGGGTGATCGAGAGCGGCGCCACGTCGCGCAACCTGCGTAACGCTAACCCGCTGCCCCTTCATCTGCGCAACCAAAATGTGATAGCAACCTCATTTTCTGTATTGACAAGGCAGGCCGTTTTTGTTAATTTTTTTTGGTGTACAGCCATTGTGTGCCGGGGAGTTAGTGCTCCCCGGCATTTTTAATGTATTGGCGCGGGGACACCGCGTTGCAGCCTGTGGATCGGCTTGCGAGATTTTTTTTCGCGTTGCGCGTTTTGACCTCCAGCGTCTCAAATTCGATATAGGCGTGATAGAGTTCCTGGCCGATTTTTCTGAACGTGGCCAGATACGCGCCCATCGCCTTTCTCTCGTCGGTCGTGCCGATGGTCTGCTTAGCAAGCTCGATGAGCGAGGGCTGATCCGTCTGGCTCTCCCCGATCATCTCGAAATAGAACGCCTGCAGCTCCTGCTGCGACGGGATGGGGATGCGCCAGAACACGAAGTTCGCCGCCTGCATCTCACGACGCGAGCGGTCGTTTATGGGCATGATGTTATTGCCATTCCCGCCGGCGTTGACCCCGGTGTAGTTCGTGATCCTGATTTTGCCCTGCGCCGCCAGAGTGCCCTCGAAAAACCGCTCCAGCGCATAACGCTCCACGGGATGGAGGACATGGTCGAGAGCGGACAGCATCCGGCGCAGGGGCGCGCTCGTCTTCGGGTTGGCCTCCATGGCGGATATGACGGCGTCGCGGGCGTCGCACAGCGTCATGGGCGTCGCTATGAGCGATGACATCTCCGGCGGGCTCCCCACCTCCCGGGTGACCACCGCGCGGGCGTGGGAGCGGCGCTCTGGCGTCGGCAGGCCGATGTCCGTGTGCACGGCGCGCCTGGGTGACCACGTATACGCCTCGAGCCGATCCCTTGCCGCCCGGACGCGATCAAGCGCCGCGTTAACGAAATCGGGGTTCTCCGCGTCGGCGACGTCGGCGTACATCTGGTCGCGCAATTGCTCTTGCACGTCTATTTGCTTGAACCGGCCCTTGATTTGCCATGGGCTGGGCAACCGGAATGAGCGCAGGCTTTCGGCGCCGGCGGCGTCCACGGTCTTGATTTTGGTGCCGGTCAGCCGACTGCCCTTGTTACGCTCATCCATCCAGATCTTGCTCCTCGGCGGTGGTTAACAGGTTGAGCGCAATGCGCTTGTCGAGCAGGCTTACGGCGCCGCACAGCCGGAAGGCTTCGCGAGGATCGCACACTGCCCGGGTGATGAATTCCTGCGGATCGGCGGTGATCGCCGCCGCTGCAACGCCCACGATCTCCCCGGCCTGCGCCCGCTTGAGCAATCCCCTGAGCGCTTTGACCAGCTCCTCGTTGGTGATTTCCTTCACGCGATCCGGCATCATGATTTCGTTCCCTGTTCCGTGATCATATCTTTTCCATCTGGCGCCTGGCGCGCTGGCGCGGATCTTCGGCCCTCTGGCCGCCGTAGCCGTTCGCCGGGCGTCCTGATACGGTCTGGGCGAGGATCCCGTCGATGTAGCTCATCACGTCGATGGGCTCGTTTTTCTGGGCGACGTGAAATGCGTTAAGGA
>Ga0163154_10009731_pt1 | contig 10891 bp, 9 predicted proteins | sample OliLakLV19MP9P1_FD_148649 | JGI IMG/M metagenome (GOLD analysis project Ga0163154, IMG submission 148649) | Freshwater microbial mat bacterial communities from Lake Vanda, McMurdo Dry Valleys, Antarctica - Oligotrophic Lake LV.19.MP9.P1 | ecosystem: Environmental > Aquatic > Freshwater > Lake >...
CGGTATTCCTCCGGTGAGCGGGGGCGGGAAAGCGCCACTTCCGCTTCACCGCGCAGGTTGCAAACGGGCGTGCGTAATTCGTGCGCAAGATCGGCCGAAAATTGCGAGAGCCGAGCGAAGGCATCTTCGAGGTGGCGCAACATTTCATCGAAAGCGCCAGCCAGCGCGCTCAGTTCTTTTGGCCAGTCATCACTGCCGATTCGTTCATGCAAGTGCGACGCTTCAATCCTGGCGACCGAAGCTGTCATTTTATCTAGCGGACGTAAACCCCGCCGTGCCACGAACAGGCCGAGGCCCGCCGCCGCTCCCGCACCGAGCACAAGTAGCACGATGAGCAGCGCCCGGAAGTCGCGCAGAAATGCGCGGTCCTTCGAACGATCCTGCGCGAGTTGCACGATCCAGCGGTTTTCGCTGGCCGCGTCGCTTTCTACGCCAGCGGCGAGCGCCAAAAATGGCCTGCCATCGGTGCTTCGCAGCTCGGCAACTGGCGGGTTTGCTTCGCCCGAATGCGCTGGGATTCCGAAGCGTTCTCGCGGGAGCAGGTTAGACATTCCCGGGGTCTCCGCGAGGCTCTCCCCGCTGTCGGTCAAAATACGCACATGATAGGTGAATGGTTCAGTGGCATTGCGGCTGGCTCCGACTACGTGCTGAAGCATGTCGCGCTGAAGCCCATCTTCGACCAGATCATCCCGAAGTGATCGCAGCTTTTCGCGCAGAAAATCGGTGTCCACTTCGTCCATGTGACGCACGAGCGCGAAGTAGATTGTGACCGTAGCCACGAGTAGCAGCGCCGTCGCGGCGAGCGTGAAAAGGAAGACCAGCCGTGCCGAGATCGACCAAGCCGGTGCGGGGGAATGCGACTTAGCGGGCTTCGAGGACATAGCCGACTCCGCGAACGGTGTGGATGAGTTTCTTTTCAAAAGGATCGTCCACCTTCGCGCGCAGCCGCCGTACCGCCGCTTCCACCATGTTGGTGCCTGTGTCGAAATTAATATCCCACACTTGCTCGGCAATGCTCGTTCGCGCGATGATTTCGCCCGAGGAACGCGCGAGCAAACCCAGCAGCGCGAATTCTTTCGGCGTCAGTTGCAGGTTCCGGCCCGCGCGCGTTGCCTTGTGCCGACGCGCGTCGATTTCGAGATCTTCAATGCGCGTAATTTCATCTTGCCGCACAGGCGCGCGGCGCAGGATCGTCCGCACCCGGGCGAGCAACTCCGAAAATGCGAAGGGCTTTACCATGTAGTCATCGGCCCCAAGTTCCAAACCTTTCACGCGATCTTGAACACTATCGCGCGCGGTGAGCATGAGCAATGGCGTGTGAACGCCGGCCCGGCGCAACTCGGCGACGACGGCCCAGCCATCGAGGCGTGGTAACATGACGTCTAGGATGATCAAATCCGGACTCCGATCTTTCGCCGCGTATAGACCCTCCTCGCCATCCACGGCAATCTCGACAAAGAATCCATGCTCCATCAGCCCCTTTTTCAGGAAGGCGGAAGTCTTCTTTTCATCCTCAATAATCAGGATTTGCATAGCGCAACTTTCTGACCTTCCACGCAGGCGTCGACCAGGCGGATTGCATCGTCAGCCGTGGCGAGGTGGCTGCTACGCGAGGTGCCTGTGCAAAGGATGAGAACGAGAAGCTTTTTCATTTGGAACAATCAGGCAGTTTGAGGGATGAAAGTTAGTTGTTTGTGTATTGGGTTGGAAGGATATTTTTGAACTGAACTGGGAAGAGCATGCACAGGATGAGCCGCGAAAAGGCGCAAAAGCCTCAAAAAGGAACCAGGAAAAAGACAAAGAAACTTTTAACCTCAGAAAAAAATCGGCGTTAATCTTTATTAATCTGCGGTTCCATAATGCGTTTTTTAGGCCTTTTGGACCCAGCGTACTCGGGCGGGGGAGGAGCGTGAGTTGGATCTGATCTCATCGCTCGATGGTCGGATAATTTCTGAAATTTCGCTATAGGCTCCGGAACGGTGTCCTTCGGCAAACGCCGCTTTAACGCGTCGATCCTCACCTGAATGAAAGCTGATCATCGCTGCTCGGCCACCGGGAATGAGGAGAGTCGGTAAATGTTTGAGCAACGTTTCAAGCGCTTCAAACTCGCCGTTGACTTCGATTCGCAACGCCTGAAACACACGGGCAATTGATTTTTCGACTTCTTCGCCGGTTACTCTTTGGCTCGCCTTGGTATCACGCACGATTTGAGCGAGTCCGAGGGTGGTGTTAGGTTTTTTTGCGAGAATTTTTTCGGCCAAATGTGGGGCGTGGCGTTCGTCACTTTCTGTTATGAGTTGAGTTAATTGACTTTCATCCAATTTAGCGAGTAACTGGGAGGCCGGTATTCCTTTTAAAGGATTCATGCGCAGATCCAACGGCCCGTTAGATTTATAAGTAAACCCACGTTCAGGATTGTCTAATTGCATGGAGGAAACCCCGAGGTCGGCCAAAAGGAAATTAAACGGCGCTCTAAAGGTGTCATTTGAGAAACTCATTATCCCGGCAAAATTCATCCGGTGAACGAGGCAATTTTCTTCAGAAAAACCTTCCGCTCGGAGGCGTTGCTCGGTGCGCGGGAGTTCGATGGGGTCGGTATCAATGCAGAGCAGAACCCCATTGGGGGCGATAAGCTTTAATATCTCTCTCGCGTGTCCCCCATAACCGGTGGTGCAATCCACCCCTTTCATTCCTGCTTTCAATTGGAGTGCCTCGATCACTTCTTGAACCATAACGGGTCGATGCATTCCTGCAGGGGTCTTGCCAGATGCGATAACCTTTTCGATCGTGGTGGCATCAACATTCGGGCCATGTTCTTTGTATTTATGAAGGAAATTTCGGGGGTTTTTCCCGGAATAGCGCGGGCGCCTTTTTCGTTGGGGGGCGGGGTCCGGCGTAGAGTTGGGTGATGCGTTATTCATTTGCGTAATGAGATTTTAGACTTAAGTTTGGAGGATGAAAAATCTTCTTTTGAGTATTACGGCGTTCATGTTCGTTTTGTGTCAAACTGCGTTTTCGGTCGAGACGGGCGCTATGGCTCCCGAGTTTAAGCTGCAAGATATCAATGGCAAGAAACACTCTCTTTCCTTATTTAAAGGCAAAATGGTCGTTATCGAGTGGCTTAACTGGGATTGTCCTTTTGTAGTAAAACATTATTCATCGGGTAACATGCCTAAACTTCAAAGCCAATGGGTGACAAAAGATGTGGTCTGGCTTTCAATTGTATCCTCCGCAAAAGGCAAACAGGGCTATTATTCCGATAAAGATCATGTCTTGCGCGCGGAAAAAGAAAAGTACGCAGGTACAGCTATTTTAATTGATGCAGACGGGAAAGTGGGCAAAACCTATGGAGCCACTTCCACGCCCCACATGTTTGTAATCGATACAACAGGTAAAATCGTTTACCAAGGCGCTATTGATGACAAAGCCACAACCGATCAAGCAGATGTCAAATTGGCTAAAAACTACGTTTCAGAAGCCCTCGAATCCATCCTCGCAGGCCAACCCGTCAAATCTGCCAATACTCGGCCCTACGGCTGCTCGGTAAAGTACTAGTTACATTAGGAAATTCGCCGCGAAAAGGCCCAAAAGACAGCATAACGGACAACTTCAGGCAGCACTTTAGAATTGCAGATTCACACAGATTAAAGGAAAGCTCAGAAAACGAAATCTGCGAAACACAGCCGGAATTGTTAATGATACGTTTTTCGCGGGTCATTCGGAGATTCGATGAAAGGCCACCCTGCTTGGGTTACCGTGTGGCATAGACAATCATGTCTGTGCTGCTGCGTTTTCGCAGATTTCCCTTCCTGCGCTTTCCCTAAATCTGCGCTCATCCGTTTAATCTGCGGTTGCCTTTCCCGAATCCTTCGTGCCTTCGTGTGAACATATCTTTTCCCGATTCTTTCTTGCGTATTTTGCGCCTAAAACTCATCAGCTATAATTTGCGGAAATCCGCGATCATCTGAAGTTCACTCTCCCCAATCTTTCGCGGTCGTACCTTTTACCTCGATTGAAGTTGTTTTGAGGGTTGGCAGTTAAAATTCACAAATTGGTGGAGCAGCACAATATATAGTGGTCCATTTGATCTCAAGGCCCCATGTATTGCGGTTTAACAGTGCTTAAAAAATGACATAAGTGGTTCATTTTATGAAACTTATTGACTAACTGGGGCATTATGGGTAAAAGTGTGGCGAAATGGGGCGCTTATATTTTAATACCTTTTTCCACACCGTCGACGACAAGAGGCGGTTGACTATCCCCTCTGAGTGGCGGGTGGAGAATGAGCTATATGCACTTGCGCATCCTTCTGACGAGTGTGTGGTTGTTTTTCCGAAAGAGACCTTTGATACGTTCATAAAAAACCTTGAGGAAAGCGTAGCATTTTCTCAGGAGGAAAAGCAAAAACGAATTGCTTGGCTCTGTTCGAACACATCATTAGTAGAAATTGATAAAGCAGGGCGGATCATTCTTCAAGCAACGCAGATGGAAAAAGCTGGGATAACGATCAAAGAAGAAGTGGCACTTTGCGGGAATAATGATCGGTTTAAGGTTTTTGGGAAGGTCCAGTACGCACGTAACAATGCAGACCTCGCGCTTAATGCAGTAGGATTTACAAAAGACTTTGGAATTTAGCTCAATATTAACCACGGAATATTATGAGTCAGAAAATTTCAGGACAAATAGTAAGAACTGGCGCAGAGGTTTTTACTGTATCAACTATAAAAATTCGTCGAGTCAGAGGATCGAGCGGGCTGAGGCAGCAGTGGGCGATGGCGTCCAGTGATTCGTTGGAGTCGATTAGGCGGAGATACATACTTGGGCAGGATGGGTTTCCGAGTGTAACAATCACGTCGAATCAGCAGCCGGATGACGGATTGTGAAATTTTATCATCGCCCGGTGCTCGTGAGTCGGGTTTTGGAGGGGTTGGCCCTGAAAGCAGGAGGAATATATATCGATGGAACGTTGGGAGGCGGAGGACATTCAGAAGCGATATTAAGTGACCCCAGAAACGTGAGCGTCATTGGAATAGACCAAGACGATGAGGCTCTGACGTATGCAGGAGAGAGGTTACAGCGGTTTGGGGCCAGGTTTACAGCGAGGAAGTCGAATTTTCGGGATTTGGATAAAGTCATAGAGGAAATGGGAGTGGGAAAAGTAAATGGAGTTCTGTTGGACATAGGAATTTCCTCTTGGCACGTGGATGAAGCAGGGCGTGGGTTTAGTTTTTTGAAAGAAGGCCCATTAGATATGCGGATGAATCGAAGCCAAGAACTGACAGCCGCCGAGATCGTGCAGACATCGTCGGAAGAAGAACTTGTGAGGGTGTTTCGGGAGTACGGAGAAGAGCCCTTAGCGCGGCCCATCGCGAGGGCGATCGTCAACAAGCGGAAAGAGAAAGAAATAACAACCACGACCGAGCTGGCGCAAATAATAGAAGATATGTACCCCAAGAAGCTACGGGTGCGCGGGATACATCCAGGCACCCGAATCTTTCAGGCATTACGAATTGAAGTGAACGATGAATTAGGCGCGCTGAGAGAGGGCCTTGAAAAGGCAGAGAAAGTTTTGGCGAAGGGGGGGCGGATGGCCGTGATCACCTTTCATTCATTGGAGGACAGGATAGTTAAAAATTTTATACGTGACCGGTCGTCGGAGTATCAAGACACCCCCGAGTTACCGAACACATTGAAGAATATACGGCACACGATGAAGCAAGTGACGCGCAAGCCGGAGAGAGCAGAGGAAGAAGAATTACAGGAAAACCCTCGGGCGCGCAGTGCGAAGTTGAGGGTGGCGGAAAAAACTAAGGAATAAATATGAACAGGAACCGTAAAAAAAATTCCAATACGTTAAAGGCGCTCCCCATATTAAAAGGAGTGTTTGCATGTCTTATATTAGGAGGATTGTTTTTCTCATACCTTGTACAGAAAAACAGGCTGATGAGTTTAGGGACGGACCTCAAAAAAATTGAGACCCAAATTGAAACCACGCGACGTCAGAATGATTACCTAGTCAGCCAGATATATTATCTGAAAAGCCCTCGCCTCGTGGCCTCGAAGTGTCAACAGTGGCAACTGGGATTAGTCGTCCCCGGGGAGAGCCAGTTCATCAGAGTCAAAGAGGGTGTTCTTGCGAAGAACAACACCGTAACCACCCTACGCAACATGAGATAAAAAAATGCGGTGGAATGCACAAACTAGAGCTCTGTTAATAAGCCTCCTATTCGTGGGGGCTTTTAGCGTTTTATCAGGCAGGCTTGTTTACTTACAAATCGTTCAAAACGAAAAGTACTACGAACACGCTTTGGACAACCATGTGCGCAGAGTCCCCATCCAAGCCCGTAGAGGGGATGTCTTAGATGCCAACGGCCAACTGCTTGCCACGAGTTTGCCGCTGAAAAAAATTACGATTGACCCGATAGTCCTGCGTGAAGTGTGGGATAAAAAAATCAAACGCGCCCAAGCAAAAGTCAGTAAAGCACCCCATACCAAGGTTCCCACCGTCAACGAATTGCGGGCTGATCTCGTGTACAAACTGAGTGGAGCATTGGGAATAACCACGGCCGAAGTGCAGGAAAAAATTGATAAAAAAACGCATTACGTCGAACTCAAACGGCGAGTTGAGATGGACTCAGTGGAAAAGGTGAAAGCAATAGGGTGTGGGCAAATCTATTTTGAGGATGACTTTTTGCGCGTGTATCCAAACCAAGAGTTAGCCAGTCACGTTGTCGGTTTTGTCAAAGGTGACCAAAAGGAAGGTGCCGGAGGAATCGAATTAAAATGGAATCGTGAGTTACAAGGAAAAGACGGGTGGAGGCGTACAGAGAAAGATAACCAAGGGAATGAATTGGTTATTTACCGCGTACAGGACATGGCTCCACGCAACGGGTACAACATTACGTTGACCATTGATCAAATGATCCAGCACATCGTTGAGACCGAACTCGACAAAGCAGTGATAGAGTATCGGCCTAAAGCGGCCTTAGCCATTGTGACCAGACCTAGGACAGGGGAAATAATGGCAATGGCCACACGCCCCACGTTTAATCCCAACAACAGCAAAACAAATATTGAAGCTACTAGGAATCGTGGGATCACCGGGCCCGTTGAGCCAGGATCGACCTTTAAGATCGTGACCATATCCGCAGCGATGAACGAAGGATTGGTGAACCTAGATACCGAGTTTTTCTGTGAAAACGGAAAGTTTTTGTACAACGGGAAAGTGCTTCATGACCATGAATCATATGGAACAATGAACGTGCACCGTGGCATCCAAGCCTCCAGCAATATTTTAGCTGCAAAAGTGGCTTTGGAATTAGGTGCTGCGAAACTGCACGAATACATAGTGAATTTCGGATTTGGGACGAGGACAGGGATACCGTTACCCGGGGAAGAACAAGGAATTTTTAAACCGGTCAAAAAGTGGTCCGGAATTAGCATCGTCCATTTGCCGATGGGTCATGAAATATCGGTGACACCCATACAGATGATTATGGCTTTTGGAGCCATCGCCAATGGGGGGTTGTTAATGAAGCCCATACTGGTTCAAAAGGTGACGGATCAAGAAGGTCGAGTGGTGCAGCAATATTATCCAACGGTGGTGCGTCGTGCCGTATCTCCTAAAGCGGCAGAAATGATGAGTGAAGCGCTGAAATCGGTCATTGAAAAAGGAGGGACAGCTGAGAAAGCGGCTGTACCGGGGTACAAAGCTGCAGGAAAAACCGGGACCGCTCAGAAGTTGGATCCAGAAACCAAGCGGTATGATACGCGGAAAGACGGCAGAGTAATCGCATCGTTCATCGGATATCTTCCCGCCGACGATCCTGAATTTTGTGTTCTAGTGATGTTAGATGAGCCACAAGCCAAACTGACCTATGGAGGGCAAGTCGCGGCGCCGATGTTCAGCAACATCTCCGCCCAAGTCGCGCGGCATTTGGACATCATCCCAGCTGAAAAATCTCAAATTGCGGTAAATGATCATGCAACTCAAGGAACTACTCACAACGATTGAATCACTCTTTATAGAGGGTGATCTGGAGCGGGAAGTGACAGGAATCAGTTATGATTCCCGGCGCGTTGCCGTGGGCCATGTCTTTATTGCGACAATGGGCGAGAAAGTGGATGGGCACAGTTATATTGAGCAAGCTCTCGCGCGCGGGGCCTCCGCAGTGGTGTACGAGCGGAACGGATTTACAGCAGGGAAAGCGGCCAAAGTACAAGTCGCGGATTCGCGAAAGGCGATGGCCCAATTAGCAGCCACATTTTATGAGCATCCTGACCGCAAGTTAAAAGTCGTTGGAGTGACAGGGACGAATGGAAAAACGACCGTCGGGTTCATGATCAAACATCTTTTGGAAGAAGCCGGACATAAAACGGGGCTTCTAGGAACCGTGCGATATGAAATTGGGGACCGGGTCATTCCTGCATCACGAACAACCCCTGAAGCATTAGAAGTTTTTGAATACATGGCGCAGATGGTAAAGAGCGGGTGTGAAGCCGTGGTGATGGAAGTCTCATCACACGCATTAGTTCAGAAGAGGGCGTTTGGCATTGATTTTGACGTGGCAGTTTTCACGAACCTAACCCAAGACCATTTGGATTATCATAAGACGATGGATCAATATTTTGAGGCCAAAGCGATTCTCTTTAGGAATTTAGGAACAGGGGAAAAGAAAGGGACAGCCGTACTTAACACTGACGACGCGCGGGGAAGTTACCTGGCGAACAAAGCTGGGTTAAACGCGACGATCGTCACCTATGGACTCGAAGGTGACCCCTCACTCAAAGCCCAGAAGGTGGCACTTACACGCGAAGGCACGACCTTTGAATTACATACCGCCGGGCACGATTACCAAGTAGAAATGCCACTGATTGGGCGACATAACATCTCCAATTTAGTAGCAGCCATCGGAGCCGTGCATGCACTCGGTGTTCCCTACGGTAAGCTGACACGAAGCTCGAAGAAAATGCGTGGGGTTCCAGGACGCCTTGAGCCCGTATTTTCGGCTGCGCCGTTTTCCGTATTTGTGGATTACGCCCACACCGATGACGCCCTTGAAAATGTACTCCGCACCATTCGGGAAATCAAACCAGGCCGGGTTCTACTCGTGTTTGGATGCGGTGGAAATCGGGATACCAAAAAACGACCGTTGATGGGAAAAGTCGCAGCGGAGCTAGCCGACCACACCATCATCACGACAGATAATCCACGAAAAGAAAAGCCCGAGGAAATTATTAAGCAGATCGAAAAGGGGTTTGGAACGCGCAAAAATTACGAAGTCATTCCTGACCGGAAGGAAGCGATTTTTCATGCATTGAGTATTGCAAAAGCTAAGGACGTTATCTTGATCGCAGGAAAAGGGCATGAAAACTATCAGGAGCTTGCCGACACAATCATACCCTTTGATGACAAACAGGTCGTCGAAGAAGGACTGAAATGGATTTCAACAAAACCATGGAAAAGTTGACACTCTCCCAAATTGCACAATGGAGTGGCGGACGGATAGTCAAAGGACAAGCCGGATCGACGACCGTGGGCGTATCGACCGACACACGGGCGATTGCGGCGGGGTCGATATTTGTGGCATTGGTGGGGGACAGGTATGACGCGCACGATTTTATCGACACCGCCATTGAAAAGGGTGCGAAAGCAATCATGGTTTCTAATGCTCGCGCTCATTCTATTTCGGCAGACATCAATATAGTGGCCGTCGAAGATACCTTAACCGGACTGCAAAATCTGGCATGTGGGTATCGTGAAAGTTTAAATTTTAAAACAGTGGCGATCACTGGAAGCAACGGAAAAACATCCACTAAAGAATTTACGGCTGCAGTGCTAGGTCAGAAGTTTAACGTACTCAAGACCGAGGGGAACCTGAACAATCATATTGGCGTTCCACTTATGATGCTGCGAGCGGGCAGCGAACACACTGCCGGGGTGTTTGAGGTTGGGATGAACCATCCAGGCGAACTCCAACCATTAGTAGAAATTGTGAAGCCCATCGTAGGCGTCGTGACCAACGTGGGTCCTGTTCACATTGAGCACTTTGAGAATGAAGAAGCAATTGCCGTGGAAAAAGGAACAGTCGCTCGGTGTTTAGGGCCAGAAGGAGTGGCAGTGCTGAATGCGGACGATAAATGGTTTGCGAAGGTCAAAGAAGGCGTGCGCGGAAAAATTGTGACCGTTGGGATTGAGGAACAAGCCGATTTTATGGCCAGCGATATACAGATGGGAACCGGAAAGGTGACCTTCATGGTATCCGGACAAGGAAAACGTTGTGCCGTAGAGATTCCAGTGGTGGGAAAACACATGGTTTACAATGCCTTACTCGCCATAGCTGTTGGCGCCTCCATGGGAGTCAGTTTGGAAGAAGCGGCAACAGGATTAAAAACGGCGAAGTTACCGGGCATGCGATTACAGGAAATGACAGTCCACGGAGTGAGAGTCATCAACGACGCATACAACGCAAATCCGCATTCGATGAAAGCCGCCATCAAGACTCTTGCCGATCTGGAAGTTGCAGGACAAAAAATAATCATTCTCGGTGAAATGCGGGAATTGGGAACACACGCAGACAGTGCTCATGTTGAGCTGGGCCAAGAAGTGGCAAAATTGGGCATCGATGAACTTGTCGTCGTAGGAGGTCACGCCTCTGAAGTTGTAGACGGCGCCATAGGATTCGGGATGAGCCGCGAAAAAGTTTATGAAGCGACATCAATATCCGATGCAGCTGAACGAATCAATAACCTCGCCCGACCGGGGGACGTTGTCTTGTTTAAAGCGTCACGCGGCGCGCGTCTAGAAGAGGTTTTAGCCGCATGGCAACTGTTGGAGATTAAAAATGTTATATAACTTATATTACTTCACGAAAGACATTGCTGGTTTGGA
>Ga0163154_10009735_pt1 | contig 10889 bp, 10 predicted proteins | sample OliLakLV19MP9P1_FD_148649 | JGI IMG/M metagenome (GOLD analysis project Ga0163154, IMG submission 148649) | Freshwater microbial mat bacterial communities from Lake Vanda, McMurdo Dry Valleys, Antarctica - Oligotrophic Lake LV.19.MP9.P1 | ecosystem: Environmental > Aquatic > Freshwater > Lake >...
GTGCAGGGTGAAGCGGGCCATGATGTTTCCTCGGGTGATTCTTCACCCGCAGTTACCACCATGGCCCGCCGATTGGCGAGCCCCGCCGCGAGGGGCGTTACAGGCCTTCAAACAGGGCCGTCGAGACATAGCGTTCGGCGAAGCTGGCGAGGATGACGACGATCGTCTTGCCCGCCATGTCCGGGCGCTTACCGAGCTGGACGGCGGCGTGCGCGGCGGCGCCGGACGAGATGCCGCCCGGGATGCCTTCGATCTTCGCGAGCCTGCGGGCCGCGGAAATGGCGTCGCTGTTCGACACTTTCAGCACTTCGTCGATCAGGCTGGTATCCGCATTGCCGGGGATGAAACCGGCGCCGATACCTTGGATCATGTGCGGGCCGGGCGCGCCGCCGGAGAGGACGGGCGAAGCTTCGGGCTCCACGGCGTACATCCTGAGGTCCGGCTTGCGCGGCTTCAGGACGCCGCCAATGCCGGTGAACGTGCCGCCGGTGCCGATGCCGGCGATGACCGCATCGAGATTGCCGCCAGTATCGGCCCAGATTTCCTCGGCGGTGGTTTTCTCGTGAATGGCGGGATTGGCCGGATTGTCGAACTGGCTGGGGCTGACCGAGCCGGGGGTCGATTCCAGCAGCTCCTTCGCCTTGGCGATAGCGCCGCCCATTCCCTTCTCTTTCGGGGTCAGTTCAAGCTCGGCGCCGAGATAGGCGAGCATCTTGCGCCGCTCGATCGACATCGAGTCCGGCATGGTGAGGATCAGGCGGTAGCCGCGCTGGGCGGCGACAAAGGCGAGGCCGATGCCGGTATTGCCGGAGGTCGGCTCGATCAGCGTGCCGCCGGGCTTCAGCTTACCCTCGGCTTCGAGGCCGAGGATCATCGCGAGGCCGATCCGGTCCTTGACGCTGGCGAGGGGGTTGAAGAATTCAAGCTTGAAGAGGAGGTCGGCCTTGACGCCTTCGGCCTTGGCAAACTTCTCGGCGCGCACCAGCGGCGTCGACCCGATGGTCTCGAGGATCGAGCTATAGACACGGCCCCGCGGGCCATCGAGCGTGACGCCGTCCTCGAGTTTCACGGATCCGGACATGGTGTCTCCCTTCAGAGATGAACTTGAAGGGGGAATATCGGCGCGCGGGGGGCGATGCGCAACCGATGCGCGTGTTCAGAGGAACTGGAAGGTCAGCACTTCGCGCAGCCACCCGCCACGGATTCCAGCAGCTTCGCGTCCTTGTCCGCGCCGGGCAGCGGCGTGGTGAGGAGCCGGTCGCCGACGAAGATCGAGTTGGCGCCGGCCAGCAGGCAGAGGGCCTGGCCTTCGGGGCTCATCGACTCGCGGCCTGCCGAGAGACGCACCCAGCTTTGCGGGAAGACAATACGGCAGGTGGCGATGGCACGGACGAGTTCGAGCGTGTCGAGTTCCTCGCTATTGCCGAGCGGCGTGCCCTTGATGGGAACGAGCTTGTTGACGGGCACGCTTTCCGGATGCGGCGTGAGTTTGGAGAGTTCGTGGATCAGGCCGACGCGATCGGCGCGGGATTCGCCCATGCCGAGGATGCCGCCGCAGCAGAGCTTGATGCCTGCCTGGCGGCACCGGCCGAGGGTTTCGAGTCGATCGTTATATGTGCGTGTACTGACGACCTCGCCGTAATACTCGCGCGAGGTGTCGAGGTTGTGGTTGTAATAGTCGAGCCCGGCGGCTTTTAGCGCTTCGGCTTGGCCTTCTTCGAGCATGCCGAGCGTGACGCAGGTCTCGAGGCCCTCGGCTTTCACGGCGGAAATCATCTCGGCGACCTTCGGCAGGTCGCGGTCCTTCAGCGAGCGCCAGGCAGCGCCCATGCAGAACCGGTCGGCGCCGTTGGCCTTCAGGCCCGTGTCGAACTTGGCGGCCTGGCTGCAATAGCCGCAATCTTCCGGGCAGCCGCCCGTCTTGATCGACAGGAGCTGGGATTTCTGGACCGCGCCATCCGGCCAGTTGGCGGCCTTGACGGCAAGCGCGCGTCTCATCAGCTGGTCGAGCGGCAATTCGTAGACCGCCGCGATCTCTTCGCGGGTCCAGTCCTGACGAGGGGGGGGTTCGAAGGCCATGACGCGTTCCTTTGTCTGCAAACGGATTAACCGATGACGCCCGAGAGGGCGGCGCGGGCAGCGAGTGTGGGGCTCATCAGGTGGGTGCGGCCGCCCCTGCCCTGACGGCCCTCGAAGTTGCGGTTCGACGTGGAGGCACAGCGTTCGCCGGGGGCGAGGATGTCCGGGTTCATGCCGAGGCACATGGAACAACCGGGCTCGCGCCATTCGAAGCCCGCTTCGAGGAAGACCGCGTCGAGGCCTTCTTCTTCTGCCTGCGCGCGCACGAGGCCAGAGCCGGGCACGACCCTGGCGCGCACGCCGGAGGCGACCTTGCCGGTCTTCGCGACAGCGGCAGCGGCGCGCAGGTCCTCAATGCGGGAATTGGTGCAAGAGCCGATGAAGACGCGCTGGACCGGCGTGCCGGCGATGGGCTTTCCGGCTTCAAGGCCCATATAGGCGAGCGCGCGTTCGCAGGCGGCGGCCTTCACGGGATCGGCGAAATCCTCGGGGCGCGGAATATTAGCGGAGAGAGCGATCCCCTGCTCGGGGCTGGTGCCCCAGGTGACGGTGGGCTCGACCGCCTCGCCCTTGATGGTCAGCACATGGTCGAACACCGCGTCGTCATCCGAGCGCAGCGTCTGCCAGTAGCGCTCCGCCATTTCCCAGGCACCGCCTTTCGGCGCGGCGGGGCGGCCTTTAACATAGGCGAAGGTCTTCTCGTCCGGCGCGACGAGACCTGCACGGGCGCCGCCTTCGATGGAGAGATTGCAGAGCGTCATCCGGCCTTCCATCGATAGCACGCGGACCGCCTCGCCCCGGTATTCGATGACGTAGCCGGTTCCGCCTGCGGTTCCGGTGATCGAGATGATATGGAGGGCGAGGTCTTTCGCGGTGACGCCCTCTCGCAGCTGGCCGGAAACTTCAACCGCCATGTTCAGCATTTTCCGCGCGCGGAGCGTTTGCGTGGCCAATACATGCTCGACCTCGGACGTGCCGATGCCGTGCGCGAGCGCGCCGAAAGCGCCGTGGGTGGAGGTGTGGCTGTCGCCGCAGACGATGGTCATGCCGGGCTGGGTGCGCCCCTGCTCCGGGCCGACGACGTGGACGATGCCGTTATTGATGTCGCCCATCGGAAAGAACTGGATGCCGTGTTCGGCGACGTTGCGCGTCAGCGTCTCGAGCTGGTTGCGGGCTTCGGAATCCTTGACGCCCGCGAGACCGAGGGCCTGGTTCTCGGTCGGCGTATTGTGATCGGCGACGGCGAGGGTGAGTTCCGGACGGCGCACGCGGCGGCCTGCCACTTTCAGGCCGTCGAACGCCTGCGGGGTGGTCACTTCGTGGATGAGATGAAGATCGATATAGAGGAGGATTTCGCCGGAGGCGGCGTCGGTATGGACGATGTGCGCGTTCCAGATCTTGTCGTAGAGGGTCTTGCCGGGCATTTCAATCTCGCTGTTCGCGGGCGCACAATAGCGGCGGCGCTGGCCGATGGAAGCCTTGCCCGTGCAAAAACCAAGGCAAAATCATAGATCGTTAACAGGCTAGGATTTGCGAACGGTACTTCGGTTTGATCATGGCCTTGAAGCGTTTCCGTTTGATGGACATTTTTGAGGTGTCCTTTTTGAGCATGTTGAGTGCGAAGCGGCGGATGTTGGCCAGATTTTGCGGTGCGTGGTCTTTTCGTATGCGACATTGATCCTCGTTGAAGGCGACATAAAGGGTCCAATGGAGGTTGTTCTCGATGCTCCAGTGGGCGCGAATGGCTGCTGCGAGGGCTTGCGGATCTGGCAGCAGGGACGAGATGTAGTACCGCGTTTCGCACGAGACAGCGCCGCTTTTCTTGTTGGTTCGCTTGCTGGTGATTGCCACAATGCTGGTGAATTTTGCCCATGCCGCATGCCGCTCGGCGAGCCACCTGGCGTCCCCAGAGAGGATGGTGCGCTCCTCGATGCGGCCCTGTGGTTTGCCGACCCGGGCATGGCCAAGGCAAGGCTTCTCCTCAGGGTCTCCCATCGGGACATTCATTTGGACGAGGTTGCAGAAAACCTTGCCTGTCCACGATCTGGATGCCGGCATGTTGGCGTTCGGCTCGCATTGGTGCGCACAGATGACACAACCGGATTTGTTGGCGGTATGCCCTAGGGATCATGCGCTGGTGCCATTTCGCAGTCAGCAGGGCGATGATGACCGTGAACAATTCTTCCGACCGGGGGGGGCTCAGAGAGGTGGTAGCAAGGATGAGAAGGGGACGACCATCGGAAGCCCGTATTCAATAGCCCTGAGCTTGTGCGCTTAGTGTTCCACGATCAGATCAACTGTGGATCACAATATCGAATAATGACTACAATACTATCTGCCGGAATACAAAAATCATTAAAACAATAGTATAAGTCGATATTATTCATCAATTTAAACAATCAATATATAATTTATATAGTTAAAATTGAAAACATATTCTTCTAATGTGTAGTTATACTTGATAATCCGCATAATATCAATCGAACAATACATTATCATTTGACTGGTTTGTCATGGGCCATGGGAGACATGGATCGGACTGTCAGAAGTTTGCTGATCAATTGCGATGCCAGACGCCGAAACCACCTCACAGAGGGTCGCAAAGCGACACAAAACTGTGACTTCTCCGACACCGAACCGTTTCAGAACGCCCCTAATGCTGGAGAAAGGCAACCGGGGGCAGGGTTCCATGGGCGATCCGAAACTCATTTATTCCCTCGAGATCCGGCTTTTGGACCTCGAGAAAAAGATCGACAGTCTCGAGAAGCAGGTCGATGCGCTGACGACGGGCCGGAAAACCCAGGCGGGTGCCGGGCTCGCGCCCCTCCCGGCTGCGCTGATGAAGCGTATTTCGGACGGAGAAAACCCTGTGCGTGCCGTGCGCCAGTTCCGGCTGATGACCCAGCGCGAACTGGGCGAGCGCAGCGGAATACGCCCAAACCACATCTCGGCAATCGAGCGCGGAATGTCCTACGGCCTGAAGACCGCAAAGCGGCTCTCTGGAGCCCTGGAGGTCCAGGTGGACCTTCTGCTTGATCAGGGCTGACCTTATTCCTGTATGACGACTGCGGCCGGCGCCGCGACCCGCTTTGGCGCCGCCTTCGGGATGTAGACAAATGCGTCACCATCCCGCGTAAATCCGGCGAGCGGCAGGGCAAACGCGAGGGTTCTCGAAATGCGTCCCGAAATACGCGCCTCAAACTTTCCCGGCGCGCCCGGCGCGACCCTCAGATAAGACGAGAACCGCGTTCCATTGGCGTTCTCGGATTCCAGCGGTACCAGCAATTTGCCCTTCTCGCAGGACAGGTCGCCGCGCAGTTCGCTCCAGCCGGAGCCCAACACCTCGCGGTTGCGGTCAAGAACGTCGCTCGTTGCAACGCCCTCTGCCAGAACGCATTCGCTGCCCTCGAACTGGATTGCCGGACCCTCAAGTTTGATCTTGCCCCCCGTTTGCCGGATCCAATTGGCTGCACGTTCGTAATCTTCGAGATCGAGGTTGATCACGTAGTCCTTCAGGGTCAGCTTGCGTCCGGTATCGACCGAAACCTTGGCAGAGCCCTGACCGTGGGCGCCGAACCAGTCGACGGCATACTGGAGCGTGCCATCCAGAAGGGTGGATGGATCGAGCGTAAGGTCCGCATTTCCGAAATCGGTGCCGTTTACGGACAACCCGTCGAGGCCGCCGCTGAAGACCGTGCCACGGGCGGCCGTCCATTCGACACCGTTCTCCGGCGCACCTGAAAGCTTCAGGGCAGTGGAGAGAGGCACGAAGGCGAGCGCAATGACAGCGCCAAGCACGATGAGAACCCCAAAGAACAGAAAGCGTATCATCTCGTTCTCACTCCAGCGCGGACACACGGCAAGGCGCTTGCCGCAGTTATCAAGACAACATCCGCTTCCTTTTGGTCAAATCGAAACTGCAGGCACAGCCCGGTATCAGGCGTCCCTCCAGACAGGCGGCGTGCGGGTAAGGAAAGATTTGAGGCCTTCCCGGAAGTCTTCCGTCTGCGCGCAAAGTATCTGATTTCGGTCCTCGAGCGCGATGGCCGCTTCGATCCCTCCGGCGTCGAGGTTGATGTTGAGCGCTTCCTTTGACATGCGCAGACCCAGTGGGGATGTGGTGAGCATCAGGTCGATGTCCTCTTGGGCGGACGCTTCAAGATCGGCATCCGGCACAACCTGAGCGACCAACCCGATGCGGAGTGCGCGGTCAGCGTTGATGAACTTTCCTGTCAGGATCAGTTCCGCAGCAAGCGAGGCGCCGACGAGGCGCGGCAAAAAATAAGACGATCCGATATCACATCCCCTCAGGCCGATGCGGATATAGGCGCAGTTCATTCTTGCGCTCTCGCCCGCAATCCGGATGTCCGAGGCGAGGGCAAGCGAAAATCCGCCTCCGCACGCCGAGCCCTGGATGAGGGAAACGATTGGCTGGGGGCACCGGCGCATGGCCATTACGATCTCGGCGATACGGCGCTGGATTTTGAGACCGCGCTGGACGCCGCCGCCCGACGCCGTGTCGTTCGCGGAAGATTCGTTTTTCAGATCGAGCCCGGCGCAGAACGCCCGGCCTGCGCCGCGAAGAACAACGATGCGGACATCCCTGCGGTCGGGCAACCCGAGGAAATAGTCCCGCAGATCCTCTATCAAGGCCGGGTTGAGGGCGTTCAGGGCCTCTGGCCGGTTCAGGGTAACCCATTCAACGGAACCGCGCGTTTCGATGCGCAGGCGGGGGGCATCTGTGGTGGACTTCATCATGGCGGTTCTCCCTGTTTGGCTGGAATGTGCCCGCCAGCGTCGCTGGCCGCCAGACCTCCCGCCGGGAGAGGGGTTGCGCCAAATCCGGCGGGCGCGGACATTGGGGTCAGCACAGTGAGGCTAGAATGCAGCAGGCAGAAGACTTCCGTCAGGAAACGCGCGCCCTCCAGGGACTCGTCGGCTCGCTTCCGCCGAGCGCCTATGAGGAGCCCACCCAGTTCAAAGGCTGGACGATCCTTGATGTGATCCGGCACCTGCATTTCTGGAACCGGATGGCCCATTTCCAGCTCAGCGATCCGGGCGGTCTGGTCGGGCATCTCAAGGCAATGTCCACGCGCGGCATCTCCATGCGCGCCTACGAGGCAGAACAGCTGGGCCACCTCACGCCTTCAGACCTTGTCGCCGAGTGGTCAGCGTTTGCGGAGACGGCCGCCGACCTGTTCGCGACGGTCGATCCCAAGGCCCGCCTCAGATGGGCCGGGCCGGACATGAGCGCGCGCTCGTCGATCACTGCCCGCCTCATGGAAACCTGGGCGCACGGGCAGGAAGTTCACGACCATGCGGGCGAAGTGAGAAAGAATGAGGATCGGATAGGAAATATTGTTACCTTGGGCGTCAACACATTTGGCTGGACGTATGCCACACGCAACGAATTATTACCCGGAACGATGCCGCATTTGATATTGACGGCGCCGTCCGGCGCGATCTGGACGCATGGCGATCCGAGCGAGACGGAGCGGATCGAAGGCCTCGCCGAGGAGTTCTGTCAGGTCGTAACGCAGACGCGCAACATCGCCGACACGAAACTCAAGGTCACGGGCGCTGTGGCCACCGACTGGATGAGCAAGGCTCAGTGCTTCGCCGGCGCACCGAATGCACCGCCAGCGCCGGGTACGCGCTTCACGCGCAAACCCGCGAACGCCTGATCCGGCTGGACAAGCGGCCCGCGCTCGCTACGAGACTTGCCTCACACAAAGCCTTTCAGGGAGCCATCTGCCATGTCGATCCTTCTGCTTGAGAAACGCGGGCCGATTGCCCTGCTGACGCTGAATCGCCCCGAAATGATGAATGCGCTCGGCCAGGAAGGAGATGGCCCGGCGGTCGCAGCGGTTTGCGCCGAGATCATGGCAGATCCTTCCGTTCGCTGCGCCGTGCTGACGGGCGCTGGCCGCGCCTTTTCAGCGGGCGGTGACGTGAAAGCCATGAAGGAAAAGACCGGCGCGTTCGGAGGCAGCCCTGCCGACATTCGGGAAGGTTACCGGCGCAACATCCACATGATCGTTCGCGCGCTCTACAATCTGGAAGTCCCGCTGATCTCTGCAATCAACGGTCCGGCGATCGGCCTTGGTTGCGATGTCGCCTGCATGGCCGACATCCGCATTGCCGCCGATACTGCGAAAATGGGCGTGACCTTCCTGAAGCTCGGCCTGATCCCCGGGGATGGCGGCGCCTGGCTGCTGCCGCGCCTGATCGGCGCATCGCGCGCTGCGGAACTGCTGTTCACCGGCGACGTAATCGACGCAAGGACAGCGGCGGAGTGGGGACTCGTTTCCCGCGTCGTACCGGTCGACAAACTGATGGAAGAAGCGATGGCGCTGGCCACCAGGATCGCGCAGCAGCCGCCACAAGCCCTGCGCCTCGCCAAGACGCTGATGCGCCACGGCACGACGTCGTCCTATGACACGATCATGGAAATGTCGGCAGCGGCGCAGGCGCTCATGCATGAGACCAACGATCATGTCGAAGGCGTCAATGCGATCCTCGAGAAACGCGCGCCGATATTCAACGGCAACTAACTGAGGCCCTTGGACCGAAGGGGGAAAACTCCCCCGCTCTGAGGCATCAGGCGACGATCCCTGCTGCGAACAGTGCCTTGATGTCGGCTTCGCTGCGGCCCAGCGAAACGAGTACTTCGGCCGTGTGCTGACCCGGTTTCGGCGAAGGACCCTTGGGGCCATCGTCCGCACCCGGAAAACGCACGGGCGAAGCGGGCGAGGCGTAGGTCGTGCCGTCGCCCTTGGCGCTTGGCGTCTGTACGATAGCGCCGGCTGCGAAAGTTTGCGGATCCTTTGCGACATCCGCAAGGGTCTGGACGGGCGCCCAGGCAATCGATTCCGCATCCAGCCGTGATGCGAGTTCGATCATGTCGTAAGCACCAAAACCAGCATCCAGAATTGCGACAACCTCCGCCGAATTGGCGCGCCGTCCCTTGGCGTTGTTGAAGCGCGGATCACTGATCAGCTCCTCTCGCCCGACAACGCGGCAGAGCGGCGCCCAGTCTGTTTCGCCCTGGCGTGCCACAATGCAGAACCACTTGTCGTCACTGGTCTGAAAGAAATTGGATATCGGAACATTCTGTTGGCCGCGTCCCTTGGTGGAGGCAACCCGACCGAAGAAAAGCTGGATCGCGAGATCGGAGCCCATCGTGTAGAGACCGGTGCGGAAGAGGGAGGCTTCGACGAGTCGGCCTTTCCCGGTGCGGGCAGCTTCAACCAGCGCAGCACAGATTCCAGCGGTAGCCGCTATCGATGTCGTGTGATCCCCGAACGCCGTTCGAAGCGGAAAGGGTTCGCCGCCCTTCGGGATCGTGAGATTCGCGACGCCGGTGCGGCTCCAGAAACTTGCTATGTCGAATCCGGGACGGTCCGCATCCGGACCTTCGAGCCCGTAGCCGGTCAGGGAGCAGTAAACGAGCTTGGGGTTCAGGGACTTCAGCGCGTCGAAGTCGAGACCCGACCGCTTAAGGCCTCCGGGACGCACGTTGGTGAGGAAAACATCAGCGTCCTTCACCATTTCACGGATCAGCGCCTGGCCTTCCTCTTTGCTTGTATCGATGACAACTGATTTCTTGCCGCGATTATCGAAATCGAAGACGGGATTGTCCTGAAGGTCCGTGCCGATCGTCCGGAAAAAAAGGCGGATCGGGTCGCCGCCGGGTGGCTCAATCTTGGTGACGTCCGCACCCCAGTCGCGCAGGATGCAGCCAGCGCCCGGGGCAGCCATATATGTCGCGTACTCAACGACCTTGATGCCTTCAAGCATACCCATCTCCTCCTGTACTTTCAGGAAGGGTGTGACGTGCCCAGCCTCAAATGCCAAGACTTATCGCAACGGCACCTCTAGTCGGCCTCAGGGCGCCTCGCAGAGGTTGGCAGCTGGGCTAGCTGGCGGGACTGACCAACCCAGTCATCCCGCTCAATGCGGCCTTTGAAGTGCAGGAGCTTGCCGTCAACATACTCGACATCGGCGCTGGTCCACTCCGCGATCTGCCAGAAGTAAAACACGCCAACTTCCCGCAAGAGCTCCGTCAGCATAGGGCCGACGCCGACGATCAGTTCGAGATCGTCGCTGGTGCCAAATGCAGCGTGCGTCAGCAGATTGGCTTCGTCATCGACACGGCGGGCCAGCGTGATCGGATCGAGGCGGCGGGCAGGGCGCGGCGGTGGCTCGGGCGGAGGGGTAGGGATAACTCGGGCAGGCCGGGGAACAGGGCGTGGCTCGAAAGCGGCCTGCATCTCGGACCGAATGCGCGTTTCATACTCCGGACGCGGAACCTCGGCGCGGTTTCGAAGCATGTGGTGGACCGCTGTGAGTCCATACTCGATAGCCGTCAGCCGGTCCTCCAGCGCACCGAGATCAAATGTCGACTCGATGGATCGCAGTGCCAGATCAATGCGGGTGTAATCTGGTTGCGGAGCATTCAGAACCGCTTCCTGGAGAGCGGCAAGCCGGCGTTCCAGCGAGTCCGTCCGGTTCTGCCCGCGCAATTCGGTACGAATGGCAGCGAGCGATGCATCCAGCGCGCCCAACTGGCTGTAGACGGGTTCAAGATCTACCGGGCGGCGCGACAGGACGTCGAGATCGCTCTCGATGCCGGCAAGCGTTCCGATCAAGGTTTCGGATGAGGGGCCTGATGCAAGGCGGGCTTCGACCAAAGCAAGGCGCTCGACAATTGGACCGAGATCCGGCTCTGGAATCTGCACATTGCGCACGGCCATTTCCAGACCGCTGACGCGTTGGAGCACCACGTCAAGATCCGGCTCTCGTGACTT
>Ga0163154_10009736_pt1 | contig 10888 bp, 7 predicted proteins | sample OliLakLV19MP9P1_FD_148649 | JGI IMG/M metagenome (GOLD analysis project Ga0163154, IMG submission 148649) | Freshwater microbial mat bacterial communities from Lake Vanda, McMurdo Dry Valleys, Antarctica - Oligotrophic Lake LV.19.MP9.P1 | ecosystem: Environmental > Aquatic > Freshwater > Lake >...
GACCTTTCCAGCGCCCGACGCGAGTCGCGTGCAGCCTGGGCGGTGGTGGGGGGGATGATGATCCTCATCATGCTCGCGATCGGTTGGGCGACACACAGCATGACGCGCACCAGTGCCGACGTGAGGCAACTGGCGGATCGTTTGAAGCAGGCTGAGACATCAGTCGTCCGCGGCCAGGCGTCGCTCGATCAGGCCAAGGCGTCTGTCCGACAGGCCGAGCAGGATCGCTACGCCACCTCTGAACAGTTGACTCAAGCGCGCGTCGCGCAAGCCAAGGCGCAGGGAGAACTTGAGGCCTACAAGACCGAGCTGGCCAGCCGAATGATTCAAACCACCGACGTTCGCCCGACAACCCGCCCGACAGGCTTGATGGCGCGGTTGGCATCGGCTTTTGCCGATTGATACGATGCTCCATGTCTGAGATGGGGTGCACGCGATCGCGCGAATGCGCGGGTGCGCCGCGCGCGACCGAATTTGCAGCAATCGGGATAGATTCTGATGTCGCAAAACTGGTTTTATGCCAAAGGCCAACAGCAGATCGGACCCGTGCCGGAGGACGCGCTGCGCGCGATGATCGCCTCCGGACAGGTGCTGCCGAGTGATTTGGTCTGGGCCGAGGGCATGCCGAACTGGATCGAGGCCGAACGCATACCTCATTTGTTTGCGATTGAATCGGGATCCCTCGCAGCTTCGAATACTCCGCGATCCGCTCCGGAGATCGCCTATCGACGGACCGATCCTGCAACCCGTCCACCCAAGAATTACATCATCCCCGCCATTCTCGTGACCTGCTTCTGCTGCATGCCCTTCGGGATCGTATCGCTTGTCTACGCGTCGCAAGTCGAAGGGAAATGGTATACCGGCGATTCGCAAGGCGCGTTCAAATCAAGTCGACTCGCCCGCATCTGGGCGTGGTGGGCCTTTGGATGCAGTGCGGGGATTTTTGTCCTCTGGTTGGTCTTGGCAATTGTCGGGGCGGCGATGTGATGGACAGCAAATGCATTTGACCGGACAAAAGTCTGCGCGCCTCCGCCGACAAAGCCGGATCGGTCTGGTAAGATCGATCAGCGCGTTGCGAGGCATTTCATGGCGATATCACCGGCAGTTAAGTTAAACTTCTCCACCGACTGGAAATATGCCCCCGCGCCCGAAAGCTCCGCGCATATTAAGCTGGCGGCGAAGTATGACTTGTTCATCAATGGCAAGTTTGTCGCGCCGGTGAAGGGGAAGTATTTCGACACGATCAACCCGGCCAACGAAAAGAAGCTGGCGGAGGTTGCATCCGCCAGTCCCGACGATGTGGATCGCGCGGTTCACGCCGCCCGTGCTTCGTACAACAAAGTCTGGTCGAAGATGCACCCGCGCGAGCGCGGGAAATACATCTACCGCATCGCCCGCATCATTCAGGATCGCGCGCGTGAGCTGTCGGTGATCGAAACGCTGGATGGCGGAAAATCCATCCGCGAATCGCGCGACGTGGACGTGCCCCTGGCAGCCGCTCACTTCTTTTATTACGCCGGCTGGGCTGACAAGCTCGACTACGCCTTGCCGGGCAAACGCCCGACACCGCTGGGTGTTTGCGGACAGATCATCCCCTGGAATTTCCCGCTTTTGATGGCGGCCTGGAAGATCGCCCCCGCGCTTGCCTGCGGAAATACGGTGGTTTTGAAGCCTGCCGAGACCACGCCCCTCACCGCGCTGAAACTCGCGGAGATCATTCAGGATGCCGACCTTCCGCCGGGCGTTGTCAACATTTTGACGGGCGCGGGCGAAACTGGCGCTGCAATCGTCAATCATCCCGACATCGACAAGATCGCCTTCACCGGCAGCACCGACGTGGGCAAAATCATCCAGCGCTCGCTGGCTGCCACCAACAAAAAATACACCCTGGAACTGGGTGGCAAGGCCGCGAACATCATCTTCGACGATGCGACGATCGACCAGGCCGTGGAAGGGATCATCAACGCGATTTTCTTCAATCAAGGTCACGTCTGCTGCGCGGGCTCGCGCTTGTTCGTGCAGGAGAATATTGCCGACACTTTGTATCGCAAACTGAAGGATCGCATGAGCACGCTCATTGTGGGTGATCCGATGGATAAGAACACCGACATCGGCGCGATCAACTCTAAAATGCAAAGTGAGAAGATACAGGAATATCTCGCGATCGGTCAGGCCGAGGGCGCCGAGCTCTGGCAATCGCCGGGCGAATTGCCGGGCAAGGGCTTCTGGTGCCGGCCCACGCTCTTTACGAATTGCTCGCAATCGCATCGCATCGTGAACGAAGAAATTTTCGGCCCCGTCGTCGCCGCCCAGACGTTTCGCACGGTGGAGGAAGCGATCGAGAAGGCCAACAACACCCCGTATGGCCTGTCGGGCGGGGTGTGGACCGACAAGGGCGCGAAAATTTTCAAGGTGACCAGCCAACTCCGCGCCGGCGTGATCTGGGCCAATACGTACAACAAATTTGATCCGACCAGCCCCTTCGGTGGATACAAAGAATCCGGCGTGGGTCGCGAAGGCGGCGTGCATGGTTTGCATGCATATCTCAAAGTGAATTGAGAATGATCGAATTGCGGTGGATTATGGCCAAAACAGCACAACGAAACGGCAAATCGAACGGGCAAGCTTCCGCCAGGAATGCTTCCGTGGATCGCTTGCCCGACATGTCGGGCGAGATGACGGAGCGATTGCCGGTGCTCAAGACGTATAAGATTTATATTGGCGGCAAGTTTCCGCGGACCGAATCGGGGAGATACTACGTCGCGAAAAGCGCGTCGGGCGCGGCGCTGGCGAATGTCTGCCTTTCGTCGCGGAAAGATTTCCGCGAGGCCGTCGTGGCTGCCCGCGCGGCTCAGAGCGCTTGGGCGGCGCGCAGCGCCTACAACCGCGGGCAGATTCTCTATCGCATTGCCGAAATGCTGGAAGGGCGGTCGGCGCAGTTTTTTGAAGAGCTCACCTCGCAAGGCGAAAAGCCCGCCGCCGCCACGGCGCAGGTGTCGGGCGCTGTCGATCGGCTACTTTATTACGCTGGCTGGGCGGACAAATATCAGCAGGTGTTTTCCAGCGTGAACCCCGTCGCCTCATCGCATTTTAATTTCTCAATTCTTGAGCCCACGGGCGTCGTGGCGATTTTGGCCCCGGAAGAATCATCGCTGCTCGGGCTGGTCTCGCTCATCGCCCCCGCCATCGCGGGTGGAAATACCTGCATCGCGCTCGCTTCGTATAGCAAACCCCTTTGTCCTGTGACCTTCACCGAAGTGCTCGCGACCAGCGATCTGCCCGGCGGAGTGGTCAACCTGCTCACTGGTGCACGCGCGGAATTGCTCGATCCGTTCAGCAGTCACATGGACGTCAACGCCGTCGTTTATGCCGGTGATGACCAAAACGAACTCGCCCTCATTCGCACCAAGTCCGCCGACAACGTCAAGCGGGTTGTCGCCCGCGGTCCGTCGAACTGGCTGAGCGAGGAAGCCCAGTCGCCATATTTCATCCTCGATACGCAGGAAGTGAAAACCACCTGGCATCCCATCGAGCCCGCCGGCGGGGCGGGTGGGGGATATTGAAATGGAGTCGGCAGGTGTCAGTGGGCAGTCGGCAGTCAAAAGGTCAGTCGTGAATGTCGAGTGGAGCTTGGGATGAATGTCGATCGTGGAAAGTAGAGTGCTGACTGTCGATGGTCGATTTGACAGTGAACATCCCACCCTTCGCATTCGACTCACAACCTCCGATTTTGTCGAAGCAGTTGATCCGTCCTCGCTGCCAACTGCCGACTGAACGCTGCCGACTTGCCTCACCTCATCCGCTGTTCCGTTCCCGCCCGTAGCCGCGCGATATTGCCGCGGTGTTTCAAAACGATCATCAGCGCAATGAGTATGGCAATGATCAGTAAAGGCAACTGCGCGCCCAGCGTCGGCCAGCCCATCAGCTCACCGAAGGCGAGGTAAGCCAGCGGAAACGCAATCGCCCCGCTGATCGAGCCGACACTGACGTAACGCGTCAGAAAAAAGGCGACGAAGAAAACAAAGACGCAGACCAGGCCCGGCCAGGTGAAAAATGGGAAACATCCCAGGATCAACCCCGCGCTTGTCGCGACGCCTTTGCCCCCTTTGAACCTCAGAAAGATGCTGAACATATGCCCGAGGACGGCAGCGAAGCCGATGAGCATCCACAAAAGGTAGATCCGCCAGTCGCGCTCGCCCTCGGCGACTTGATGCACGAAATGCGACGCGATCATCATGGGCAAGAAGCTCTTCAGCAGGTCAAGAAGAAAGACGATGAAGAAGAATTTTCGCCCGAGCAATCGCCCGACATTCGTGGCCCCGATGTTGCCACTGCCGGCCTTGCGAACATCAATGCCTTTGGTCTTGCCAACGATCAGCCCAAACGGAATCGCGCCGAGCAGATAGCCGACAGGAATGAGAATGAGCAGCGCCGTGCTGGGAGTCATCACCACTGTTTTAACCTGTAGTGATGAGCATGGAAAAGGCTGCCCGATATTCTCAATGCGTAGAGTGGGAAGAAAGTATCCGAATGAAATACAGGTCGGCGCAGCAATTCTTCCAAGCGATTTCACCGCCAAAAGAGCTCCTGCGGATATCGATGCTTCGACAATGTTTCATACCCGTCCAGCGACGGTGGGGCGAACTTCGCATCGAGGCGATAGATGAAAGGAGATTCACCTTCAGCATAAATGAAATTTCGTCGCTGACATTTTTTTCGACCGATCTCCAAATAAACGGATGCCCCACCAGCACTTTCCCCGCGGACGTTCTGTCGCAACTGGCAACCGGCAACTTTCCCCATCACACTTTCGCCGGCGGACGAATCGGCGTGATCGGTTGCAGGATTCTCCGACGCGATGGCGTCAGGCGATCGAGCAGCGGTTGTGAATATTCAAATCCGAATCGCGTGGCCGCCCAGCTTACGCCATAGCGGTAGATGGTGACGCGCCGCTCGCCGGAGGGGTTGGTACGGCTCGATCCGCCGTGCATGATGCCGTCGGCAAACAGCAGCGCATCGCCGGCTTTGCAATAAATCGGAATCGCGCCGGGCAGCGTATCCATTCGCTCTCCTTTGATGTAATCGCCCAGAAGCGGATGAGGGAGATTCGCCTTGTGCGATCCGGGAACAAGCATCGTCGGGCCATCCCCTTCGCCGACGTCGCGCAGCGCGAGGATCACATTCACCTGGGCGGCGCGGAACTGCCCGTGCCTGTAGTTGTAAGTGCCGCGCGTGGATCCCATAAATCCACCCGAGTGGGCCGGGTGATGTCCGCCCGAGCGACGAATGGACGCGATCGCTTCGTCGATGAAGAGGCCTTGCGTATAGCTGTTCTCATCGCCGCACCAGTGTTTCAGGTATTCGATCCAGCCGGGGTGGTCGATCAATTCTTCAAACGGCTCGCCCACCTCGACGACGTTGTGCAGCTCAAATCCCGTCTCGCCGGTGTAATCGCGCCGCTGCGCGTTACCCCACCATTGCATGACATCGAGATTCGGGAAATTGTCGAATGCCTCATTGAGCCGCGCGAGCAATCCCGCGCCGACGGCGTTCTTGATGACGACGTAGCCGTTTAGGTCGAACAGATAATCATCCAAAGCTGACGGTTTTCGTGGTTCCATGCTGAAAGTGTAGTATTCGCGTCGAAGGCGAACAACCGGATTGCCCTTGACGTTTGCCCAAAAGCATTCAACAATGTATCCGGATTAACGGATGGAGTAACGACGCGTGCGAATGCCTTTTCTAGACACGGTGCGAAAGCGGGTGGTGGTGCTGGACGGCGCCATGGGATCCAATCTGCAGACCCGTTCCTTCGATCTCCAGCGCGATTGGCTGGGGCAGGAGAACATCTCCGAGGTGCTGAACTTCACCCGGCCGGAGGTGATCCAGGAGATTCACGAGGCGTTTCTGGATGTCGGCTGCGATGCGGTGGAAACCAACACTTTCGGCGCCAACAAGATCGTTTTGGCCGAAGCGGATATGGCCGAGCGGACGTACGAGAACAATATCGCCGCCGCACGAATCGCCCGTCGGGCGTGCGATAAATTTGAGACGCCCAATCGTCCAAAATATGTCGTGGGTTCGGTCGGCCCGGGCACGAAAATTCTCACGCTTGGCCACACGTCCTGGGATGTGATGGAAGAGAGCTACTTCGAGCAGTTCCGCGGACTGCTTGACGGCGGGGTGGATGTGATTTTGATCGAAACCCAGCAGGATATGCTGGTGATCAAATGCACCCTGGCCGCCGCCAATCGCGCCATGAAGCAGGCGGGGCGACGCGTGCCGATCATGGTGCAGGCGTCGTTCGACCTCAACGCCAGCCAGAACATGCTGACCGGCTGCGATCCGTCGGCCTTCGTCTCCACGTTTGTTCCATTCTCCGAAGTCGACGTGCTTGGACTCAACTGCGCCTTCGGCCCCAATGAGCTGACCGAGACGATGCGCTATATCGCCCAGAACTGGCCACGGGCAGTGAGCGCGCTGCCCAACGCGGGGTTGCCGGTCATGATCGACGGCAAAAGCAGCTTTCCGATGGGGCCCGCGGACTTCACCAAAGGGATGATGCGCTTCGTCGAGGAGTTCGGCGTGAACATCGTCGGCGGATGCTGTGGGACGATGCCGCAGCATCTGAAAATGCTCTGCGAGGCGGTGAATGACCGCGCGCCCAAAGAGCGGACCGTTGTCGCGAAGCCTCAAATCTCGTCGCTGATGAGCGCCGAGGACATCCGCCAGGACAACAGCTATCTGATCATAGCAGAACGCACCAATACCAACGGCAGCAAGAAGTTCCGCGAGCTGCTCAAGGCCGACGACTGGGACGGCCTGGTCAGCATGGCCAAGGACGAGATGCGCGATGGCTCGCACATGCTTGATGTCTGCGTTGATTTCGTCGGACGCGACGGCGTCATCGACATGCACGAGGTCGTGCGGCGATACGTGAACTCCCTGCCCGCGCCGCTGATGCTCGACAGCACCAACCCTGCCGTCATGGAAGCGGGTCTGAAGCTGGCGGGGGGCAGGTGCATTCTCAATTCGATGAATCTTGAGGATGGCGAGGAGAAGCTCGGGCATATTTGCGCCCTGGCGAAGAAATACGGCGCGGCGGTGGTGGCCGGCACGATCGACGAGGACAAGCTCGCCGCAATGGCGCGGACGCGCGAGCGGAAGATCGAGATCGCCACGCGCATTCGCAACCTGGCCGTCGACCGCTTTGGCCTGCGGGACGAAGATTTGATGTTCGATCCGCTCGTCCTCCCGATCAGCACCGGCATTGAAGAGGATCGCCGCAATGCGCTGGAGACGATCGAAGGCACGCGGCTCATCAGTCAACAGTTGCCCAGATGTCATACCGTCGTGGGTTTGAGCAACGTGAGTTTCGGCCTGAAACCGGCGGCGCGGGTGGTGCTCAACAGCGTCTTTCTGCATGAGCTGCGCGAGGCGGGTCTGACGGCGGCGATCGTGCACGTCAGCAAGATTCTCCCGCGCAACCGTATCACCGATGAGCGATGGAATGCCGCGCTCGACCTCATTCACGATCGCCGGCGCGAAGGATTTGATCCGTTGACGCATTTCATCGGGCTCTTTCCTGATGCTGGCGCGGATCAAATCGTGAAGACCCAGGCCACGATGGCCGATCTGCCCGTCGAGGAGGCCCTGCGCAAGCACATCATTGATGGCGAGAAGCGCGACCTCGTGCCGTCGCTTGAACGGGCGCGGCAGAAATACAAGCCGCTGGCGATCATCAACGATCACCTGCTCGACGGCATGAAAGTCGTCGGCGAACTCTTTGGCAGCGGGCAGATGCAGCTGCCGTTCGTCCTGCAAAGCGCAGAGACGATGAAGGCCGCCGTCGCTTATCTCGAGCCGTTCATGGAAAAGGTGGAAGGTTCGACCAAGGGGCGGATCGTGCTGGCGACCGTCAAAGGAGACGTGCATGACATCGGCAAGAATCTCGTAGACATCATCCTGACTAACAACGGCTACACGGTTTACAACCTGGGCATCAAGCAGCCGATCAACGACATCCTGCACGCCTACACCGAGCACAAGGCCGATGCGATTGGCATGAGCGGGCTGCTGGTGAAATCCGTCGGCGTGATGAAGGAAAACCTCGAGGAGCTCAACGCCCGCGGCGTGCGCGTGCCGGTGCTTCTGGGCGGGGCCGCGCTCACCAAGGATTATGCGGTGAACGAACTCGCCGGGCTGTATGGCGGAAAGCTTTTCTATTGCAAGGACGCGTTCGGCGGGCTTGACGTGATGGACGCGATTGCCACGGGACGCGCCGACAATGCCTACGCCGATCAACAGGCCGACGGCAAGCGTCGCGCGGATCTTCGCGCCAACGCCGTCAAGCCGAAAGCCCCGACGGACTTGCCCGCCAAGTCCGACGTCCGCACCGACAACCCCGTGCCGATCCCGCCGTTCTGGGGTCGTCGAACCGTCACGGGCATCCCGCTCGATCAGGTGTTTGCCTACGTGAATCCCAACGCGCTGTTCATGGGGCAATGGGATTTCAAGAAACGTGCTCTGAGCGATGCCGACTATGAGCGCCTGCTGGATGACAAAGTGCGCCCCGTCTTCGAAGCCCTCAAAAAACGCGCCGCCGCCGAAAATCTGCTTGAGCCGAAGGTGGTGTATGGATACTTCCCCTGCCAAGGTGATGGCGACGAGCTGATCGTCTATCACACTGAAGAATTCGACCACGCCAGGTGCGACTGTGGCGCGGTGCATGCCCTGAAAATCACCCCGCATGCCGAGCCCAGGGAGTGGACGCGCTTCAAATTCCCGCGCCAGGAGACGCGGCGACGCTTGTGTATTTCCGATTTCTACCGATCCCGAGAATCCGGGCAATATGACGTCCTCGGCCTGCAACTGGTCACCATGGGCACGCGCGCTTCCGATATCGCCCAGGAGCTTTTCAAGGCCGACAAATATCAGGATTATCTCTATCTCCACGGTTTTGGGGTCGAATGCGCCGAGGGACTGGCCGAGCTGTGGCACAAGCGCATGCGGCAAGAACTCGGCTTTGGCTCGGAAGATGCACCGGGGATCGACAAACTTTTTCAGCAGGGCTATCGCGGCAGTCGCTACAGCTTCGGATATCCCGCCTGTCCCAATCTCGAAGATCGCACCAAGATCGTCGAACTGCTGAACCCCGCAGCCATTGATGTGATCCTGAGCGAAAATTTCATGTTGATTCCTGAGCAATCCACCGATGCGTTGGTGGCGCATCATCCGCAGGCGAAGTATTTCGATGCTTGAATCTGCCCGCAAACTTATTGGCGATTCGTCGGACGGATGCGGAGGATGGTGCCCGAGGGGATGTCGTAGGCGATCCAACTTTGCTCGGTCGGGTCTTTCAGCAAGGTCGAGATACGCAGTTTTTCCGGAGCAATGCCGACTGAGCACATCCAGTTGTCGGCATTGATCGCGCGCAGCATCGAGCCTTCCTTCAGGAGCATGGCGGGAAATTGGTTATGCACCGGGCGGGGGAAATATTCAGTGCTTCCCACCGGTTGAATGGGGTCCCCGCCGGCGACGAAAATCATCAACAGTTGATCGTCGACATAGGGTTCGGAGATTTCGCGCGGCACGCCCCCGAGGGTCATCAATTCGGTCCACGGTTTGCCAAGATGCACCTGCCAGACCTTCGCCAGGTGAAAGTCCACCATCGTGAGGGTTCCATCGAGCTGTTTTGAAAGCAGAAGGCCCGGGTCTTTCAGATCGAAAGCGCTCGCATCGTCGCGTACCTCCACTTTATGCACGGATGTCGCGGGGCTATCCGGATCGCATTGCAGGAGCGTGCCCTGGTCGGCGTGTCGAAGCAGGATCAACAGATGTTCGGGCGTAAGCATGAGGTGGGCTCGGGCCAGTTCCAATGAGATGCCCATGCCCGATGATTTGGCCAGTGCGTCGGCATCGAGCAGCACATCGATGTTCCCACTTTGCAGATCGAATCGCCCAACGAATGCGATGATGCGGGCACCCTTGCCGCCAGCGAAATAAAACAGAACTCTCCCCTGGAGATCGATCGCGATGGATTGAATGCTTCCCTGCCCGCCGCGCGCGTCGACGGCGGCGAGGATGCGGACGTCGGTCAGCAGGGTGGAGCGGGAGATGCCGTCGCGCGACATCACAAACAACACGTCCTCGGATTCGTCATCTTCCTGCACCCAGTAAATGTTGCCCGCGGCGTCCATCGCGATATGCGTGGGCCTGCCGACATTGAGCGCGGCGATCTGTCGAAATTCCAGCGCGGTAATGGCTTCGGAAACGGGCTGCGTTGCTGAGACCGGAGGCACGGGCGCGCGATCGCAGGCGGCCATCACCAGAACGATGCAAAGGATCAGCACGCGGAACATCATCGCGTGAAATTGTAGCACCGGGGAGTGGCGGAGTCCGACATCACGCCGGTTCATCAGGTGGATACGGTTTTGCCGCGCGTTCGGAGTCGGATGCTTGTCACGCCCGAAGCGGCGACGCATGCCAGAACAACGAGGGAGACGGTGAGAATGCCGATGTTGGGATCGCCGGGCCGGAGCCACTGCATCAGCGCCGCCGATCCCGGGCCCAGGACCGACCCCAGGCCGATCAGCGCTTCGTGATATCCGCCGTGCTCGGTGCTGCCTTCACTGAGCACCATTCCGAAATAGAGGCTGGCGGCATAGATCAACCCCATGGCAGCGCCCAGAACGACCTGCCAGGCGATCATCACGCCCAGATCAAATTGCCAGGAGACGTTGTGCATAAAGCGCGACGGCGCGATCGTGATGCCGAGGAAAGCAATCAGCATGACGACCGCCGCCCAAAGCAACAGCATTGGCCGGCGATGCCACCAGAGCGTGGCGCCGAAGAGGATAAAAGCCGCGAATCTCGCCGCCAGCCACAC
>Ga0163154_10009737_pt1 | contig 10887 bp, 5 predicted proteins | sample OliLakLV19MP9P1_FD_148649 | JGI IMG/M metagenome (GOLD analysis project Ga0163154, IMG submission 148649) | Freshwater microbial mat bacterial communities from Lake Vanda, McMurdo Dry Valleys, Antarctica - Oligotrophic Lake LV.19.MP9.P1 | ecosystem: Environmental > Aquatic > Freshwater > Lake >...
GCATTGATGAGCCGATCGAGATTTCTTTGGCAAACTCAGTTGTGGAGGAGACTCCCGTTGAGCTAATTACCTGTCCAAAGTGCAGTGCCTATATTTCAGCCCGGGCACGAATTTGTCTTGAGTGCAGGACAGTTTTGGTGGAGGTCAAAAATACAGATGATCTGGAGCCATTTGACGATATTCCCAACGAAGATGCAGCCGAGAAGCTATCTGACGAGGAAATTGAGCAATGCCGGATTTATCGTCGGCATCTACGCGAAGCTTACCAGCATGGCTATAAGCCAGGGTGGGCAATCATCAAATTTAGAGAACAATATGGAATCTATCCCCCAGCATGGTGGGGGCAAGGTGCTTTGTTTGGATCAAACCCCACATCGACAAAGCAACAGCAATATTCAACGTATCTAAAGCAATTAGCTAGTAAGCACGGAGAGATTGAAACATGGGTCGATCGGCATTTAGAACTGGAGTTCGGACAAGGGTTTAATGTGCCTTCCCTCGCATTGATGGGCTAAGCGATCGTCGTGAGTTAAGTCAAATCACGGTAGCAGCCAGGCAAATTGGCTAACGCGAGAATCTTTGATAATTGGCTTGCCGACCAGAATACTTGGGTTGAAAGTGGTACGGGCTTGCTAATCCATCGGTGAAGGCGAAATAGGTATTGAGATAGAGGTGTATTAAACTACAATCATCGATCGTCAAGTTCTAATCGAACATCTTCCCTGTGAGCAGAAGATTCATAACTCTCAGCTATCCTACGTAGGAGCTTTGCGGTTCGGGGATGGGTATTTACAATAGCAGCAGCATAACTTCGATAAGCTTCAGCTAATTGTCTTTCCTGAATCCCTCCTTCATCAATTGATTTAATCCATGCCCCACGTTTTCTGCAAACACCGTATCTTACTCCTATCTCAAGTTCGCTACTCCCAACCTTTTCAATAATTTCTCTAACTGCTATATCAGGCCAGATTCCATCTAATGCCTGCGGTGAGTACGCTAGAACCTCTCCAATCTTCTGATCCCCAATTTTACGTCTCCCACTTTCATGACAAGCTGCCTGTGCTTTTAAGATCCAATCTTCTAGTTTTTCCAGATCAATCTGCCCTTCTTCAGTAAGACAAGGTATTTGATGCCATACCTCAAGTAACATTTTGGCTTTATCTGCAATTACCTCATCAAATTCAACTAATTCTTCCCGACTATCTTCTGCTTTATATGCAAATTTTATAATTGCAGCAAAAAATAACGGATCTCTAGATATCTCTTGGTACAAGAGTTTTGGTTGCCGCTCACTGTCATGAAGTAGAAGAAAATAAGTCAACTCTAGCTCAGCAATCTCATGTTCCTCAACTGATTCCGAAATATCTAAAATACGAAATATCTGCTCGATAATGTAGTTAGTTGAGTCGATGTCGTTCGGGGCTGGTATTTCTGTAAGTGGATCAATAAGAGCCACCTGTTTCAGAACTTTTATCAAGGTTTTAGGTTGTACAGATTTAGATTGCTCATCTAAATCCAAAGCTAAGCCTAGAGCCGCATGGGGACGATTAACACTAAGTAGCTTACAAACTGCTATCTCACGATCATCCGAGCTAACCGAACCTGTCGGAATAGTCTGCCAGTAAGTTGTCTCAATTTCCTCTCCGAATAAGGACAATAAATCCCAACTAAGTTGGTTAAAGGGGAGACTGTGAAAGAAGGTAATTAACTGTTCCTTTTTCCACTGCTGGGATTTTGCAAGAGCGATGAATGTTTCTGCCCAATTCCAGCCTGTGACTTCTAAACGACTGCGGATAAATCCAATTGCTAAATCATTCAACGCCTTTATGTCTTGTCCTAAAGATCTTTCAAGTAGTTCTACTTCATCCTTGGCAATGGACTCTATCCTAGCAATAGCTGCACCAAGCAAACCAGGTTGCTGAACATGAACTGCCATTTCAAACAGGGTAGGTAAACCATCCTGGAGGTAAATTTCTCTGGCAGTTTCAAGTTGAACTCGTCTTACTCTCTCGTCTTTGGCTTTCCGACCTAAGTCAATGCTGTCTAGAAGATCAGGATTAAAAGAAAATATCCAAGCGTATCGATAGACCAGAGTTTGAGGTTCAAACTTTTGATATACAGATGTAAGTTGCTCAATTACCTCAATTGGCATTGCTAATCTAGCAGTTGATTGTTTCTTATGCTTGTAGATAAGGTTTCTAAGATGACTCCAGACTTCCGCAATATCAACATCTTGCATATGAGTAGTGCCAACCAAAGCGATAAACTTAATAACTTGATCGCGAGAATTTGGTTCTAGGGATTCTAGACATTCTAGAAGATCACATAATCTCTTACTACTGATTTTTACATTGGCTAAGATATGCTCCATCAAAGCGTCAATAGTTTGCTCACCTTCAGCCCAAGTAACCTTAGAATTAAAGTCAACTCCCCAGTCTCGCCAACGAGGTTTATAGATTGGATGTGAGATTCCCCCAGTGTTTTTTGAAAGCAAACTGCATAGCAATTTCCAGGTAACTTCTGGCTCACAAATCAAGAGAGTATTAATGATTTTTAGTCGCTGCTCTAGAGGGACTGGTGTTTGGGGATACCACCACAGGAAAATTCTATATAGACTGTCGAATGGTCTATATGAAATATATGATGGTCTATCTAAGAATTTACCTTCGGGAGCTAGCTTAGATAGTTTGGCTAGAATGACAGAAACCAACGAAAGGTAGTCAGGGTTCCATGCAAATATTTCAAGTGCCCAGAGTAAGCCCATATATGGACTGTCTCCTGCTAAGCCTTCCTGAAACAATTTCAATAATGTAGGAGATTCACCCTCCAAACCTTGATCTACAGCTTCTAGAAATGTTTCAGGTGCTGCTTCAGCTAATGTTGGCAGGAAGGGTGAGAGAGATGCCCATCGTTGCCAGTCTGCATCAACATTCAGCAACTTACAAATAATACTATTTACATAGTCTTGGGGGGTTCTTACATTTTGAACTCCTGTGGGTAAGCCTCTCGTTGATAGAATTGCGAGAGTCTCTACTAGTCCTTGCCGGAGAAATTCTGAGTGAGGCAAGTTTTTCCCATATATAGAAGCAGCAAATTGTTGGTCGATCGGCAGTTCATACTTTGGATCAGATAACTCTAAAACTAAGAGTGCAATCTTCTCAAGAGCTTTAAAGTCATCAGGAACTAGAAATCGAGACAAAAAATGCCACGTAACTTCGCGAGAAACTACCTGCCATACATTGCCTCTTTGACGGATGGGAGGATCAGAGGTGTTACACCACTGGGAGAGGATATCTGTAAGTTCTTCATAGGGTTTACGGGCAAGTGCTGCAATTGCTTCTTTATCAGCTTCTTTATCTCCATCCCATGCACCAGCTAGTAATACGGGAATGAGCGATCGGGCATTTTCAGGTTTTGCCCATTCAGGAGTATGTATTTCAGGATTAGTTTCAAGTGCAAGCAATCGACGTAATACCAGTAAGCTTTGCTTGGATTCTTTAGTTAGGGTATAAGCCCGTTCTTCAGAAACTCCCATGTTCACTAGAGATTGTCTGAAGCTCTCTCTAGAGGGGCGTGAAAGTGGTATGACATTTGTAATCTCTCTTCCTCCTCCAATAGGAACTAGAACATGATGCCCTTGAGGGAGTGATTTAAGCTGAGCAAACATAGGTATCAAGATTAGCGAATCCTGAGACCTATAAGAATTCCACGAAGATTCACTCTTTACAAGAACGCACCGGGAAAGGTACTGGATTTGCTCATTCTCTGGCATTTCAAAGATGATTGCTGCAAAAAAGGCGATTGCTTCCTCCCAGGACTCTGCCTGGATAGTCAATTTTGATGGGGACTTATTTAGCCAATCACTTACTTTCGCTGCATTTTGCTCTCGCCCAATTAAATGTAATGCGGGCGTTAGCTTTGGCGATGTTGCATTGACCCATTCATCCCAAAAACTATCTAGATCTTGATGATCATCTGACCACTTGCCAAGTAATTTAGCTAACCATGTACGCACTGTCGGAGCAAGTTCTAACCACTGCTCTATATCATCTGCATCGTAGGCTTTGACCTCGGCCCAAATTTTTTCAGCATTGTGTTCTTTGATCCATTTATCTTTACCTCCCCAGCGTCGTGGAGTCACAAAGACAAATGTCGTTTCAGCAGCGTTCAATCCCAAACTATCGCCACAACGCTTCTTATAATCCTCGTCTGCTTTCCCTTTAACAGCTTCTGTCACTCCCATTTCCCATCCAGAATAACCATTGGGAACGAAAGCATTGCCTTCAGTAGTTTCTACAATCCCATCCCAACCCCCCATTTGCACACTCTCACCTGCGGGAAATGCAACTTTCCGAATCTGAGAACCCTGAACGGTGGCATGGATAAGACGACGTAGCAACTGAGGTAATTTGCCTTGGGCATCTCTTGTTTTTGCCCAAGAATCTAAATCGTTTGCAGTAATCCACTTGGGAGGGGTCATAGGCTATCTTTCCTAGACTAGAGAAGTCAATAGTTTGTTGGTACTATTATATATAAAAAGCTTGGTTTCTTACCAACAATTCTATTTTCTCTACATACCACCTTTCCTAAGTTTACTTTTTACCCCAATTCAACCAGACTGAACCTCTACTAATCGCTTTGTAAGTGCAAAGCCACATCTTAAGCCATCTTGTCGCATCTCACACGATCGCCCTGACTCCTAGAGGCGATCGAACTTCACAACTATTTCCAGTATTGCCATAACACAGACGCTCTTGTTTACTTAATGCTGTTGTCCAATGTTCTGTTTGTAATCCTACAATTTGCCCAAAATCTGACTCGTTACGGGTGAGTAAAATCGCGTTGTTGGTTAGGACGATCACGACAATTTTGAGGTCTATATTTCCTAGCCGAGGATAGGCTCTTCGTAACCGTTGATGCTCCACAGAGGCTATAGAACCTATTTGGGATCTTTAAGGGTGGTGCTGAGTGCCATTCCTTCGGTAGACCCCCGCCCTACAGACTAGGTGACGGAAGCAGAGTCAAGCTAGAGGGGTGCAACAGCCATAGGGTCAATAAAGGTAGCAATAGCAGCTAAATTTAATTGATGAAACTCCCTAACGGTGTGAGAAAGCCTATCGCTAAAGTGCTAGTGTTTTGGAATCAGACTCAAATAGATCCCCATCCAGAACACTTGTACACAATGTTTGGTGGTAAAAGGTTTTTATTTATCTCTAGAGAAGGAGGAGCTTGTTATGTAATCCATTCAACGCAAGTGGTTGACTTTGTTCATGCGTGGCTCGTCCACTGTCAATCTTAAGACTCGGCTGTACAGTGACTTTTTATGCGTCGTCGTGACAAATTCCTGTCGTTAGTCTAAACTCCTTACATCTTAGGCGTTCCAGCGATCAAGACCCACTTTTGCAGAGCCTTGGATGGTTGAACCTTGGTGACAAATTAGCCATCGCGTTCCGAATTTATGACAAATTAGCTGTCGCGTTTTTGCTGGAATGCAAGTCATGCGAATCTGTCATTTGCATGACTTGCATTCCATGTTTAACGATTTTTTGGGGGGCGATCGATGCGGATTTTGCACCTTGAAAATTGGGTTTTGTTCTAGACATGTGGATCGACACCTAAATGGATAATATCATTCTATAATCGGCACACAAAAAAGGTTCTAATATCATTGACCAGGGTGGGAAAGACACCTCTGATTCTCTCTCATTTCCACACGTCTAGAACACTACCACATTACCGTTTGCAGTAGATGATTTCGGCAAATTGACTACTTTCGCTGAAATACTCTAGTTGCAACACTTTCACCAAAGATATCAAATGGGTTCTATAAGACGATCGGGGAGGAGCAGCCTGATCTTTAAGCGAAAAGTCAGAAGAGCCGAAGTAAACCTTCAAAGAGTGGCTCTCCAAACGTCATCAACCGCAACGAGGGATGCTCATCAAATACAGTTGGCTCAAACGTGATGCGATACCTTTGCGATCGGTAAGTTAGCGTCCAAATACCATGCCCTTCTGGCTCAAAATTGGCTCCATCAGCCTTCAAGAGTTTAGAGGTTGTAAATAGCCGTTCTAGCTCCGCGATAGAAATCGGTGAAGGGGCGATCGGCTTACGCAGCTCAGCTAGATCCGCTTCTACATCCATTGCCACCATCTCGTCAAGGGCAGGGCGAAGCGGTGGGATTTCCAGATCATGGTCAAATTCAGAGAGTAGGACATCTTCCTCTTCTGGGTCGGCACTCATCACGGCTCGTTCAATGAACGTGGGCACTTTTGCGAGGATTGGTTGGAGGTTGCCGACAACAGTTGCAAAGGCATTGATGCGATCGCGCAGTTTCCTATAAACCTTCGCTTCGACCGTGCCGTCGTAGTAGAAGTTGTGGATTCTCACTGTGGGGTAGTGCTGCCCAATTCGATCGATCCGTCCAATCCGTTGCTCGACTCGCATGGGGTTCCAGGGCATATCATAATTGAACAATACGCCACAGGTCTGGAGGTTCAAGCCTTCACTGGCAGATTCGGTACAGAGAAGCAGTTTAAGCTCACCGTCTCGAAAGCGACGTTTAACTTCTTCTTTGGGCACCGTATGCCACTCTCCACCTTGGTACAATTCACCACCTCGCCCAGAATAGCAAGCAACCAAGCTCCCAAAGCTGGCACTCAAGAAGTCCCGCAAATAGTCCATCGTGTCGGTGTATTGGGTGAAGACGATCGCACTCTCCCGATCGTTCAACTCCTGGCGCAACGTAGTGATGAACTGGGCACACTTGGTATCTTCCCCAGTGTTGTCAAACTGCCCTAGCAGGTCTTCAAGATACTGAATTTCTTTCGGATCAATGGGTTCTAGGTAAGACTCTAGCCCTTCGATTACGGCATCTTCTGCATGATCCAGTTCTATCAAGTCATCAGCGGTGAGTCCGTTGCCCTGTTGAGTGAGCAGTGCATCTAAGCGACGTTGCAAGGATTGTTGAACGGCATAGAAGGAACTGGTCAAGCGTTTGCGGTAAAGGGTCATTAGAAAACCCAGAGCTTTGCGGTTTTCCTTCTGTGCCAATCGGTAGAAATGCCGCACATAGTCACTGACAGAGCGGTAGAGTGCCGCTTCTCTGGTTGGTTCCAGGACGATCGCGTTGTCTTGCACGTCGCGGACTGGAATATCACGATCGAGCAATCCCCGGCGATAGTATTGCCGCAGGGTATCGCGAGTATGACGGAACATCCGGTCTTTGAGGGGAGTGTTGGTGGTTAGATATTGCCGTGTTGCTACGATAAATGCTTCATCCTCTAAAAGCTGTTTGCTGTTAACGATTTTGGCTCCTTTCTGCCAAATGTCTTGGAGACGGAAGGTGAGAAGTCGGTCTGTTTTCTGTAAATGTTGTTGCAACCGAGGGCAGGGTTGACCACCTTGCTTGAAGTAGTCAGTGGACATTTGATGCCAGAAATCGAGAATGTGCCGATCTGGGGGTTCAGTGAGAGAAGCAAAGTAGTCACAAAAGTTATCGCCGTACTGCCAATGACCTTGCAGTCCCAGTAAGCTGAGGAGGTCAAAGACTTCGATCGGGTCAATCTGCATGGGGGTGGCAGACAGCAAAATCAGAGCGGCTGTCTTTGCTTGTAGTTGTCGCATTAGCTCTAGCAGGCGATTGGGAGTATCTTTGCGATCCTGGGGACTTTTGCGACGGGCATGGTGAGCTTCATCCAGAACAACTAAATCCCAGGGTTCAGCATCTAGCAGTTCTTGCATCCGTTCTCTGCGACGGACTAGATGGCTAGAAGCAAGGATGAGGTTTTGGGTGTTCCAGGGGTTGGTGGCAAGGGGAACCGTCTGCTTGTATGGATCGCAGAGTTCACCTTGAATGTAGCTCCAGAAGTGTAAGTTGAATTTCTCGCGCAGTTCCTCCTGCCACTGGGTTTGAACGCTAGCAGGAGCCAAGACTAGAACTCGCTTTACCTTCTTCGACAGGATCAAGTAGCGCAGAATTAAGCCTGTCTCGATCGTCTTGCCCAGTCCAACTTCATCGGCAATGAGATAGCTGCAAGGAAATTCTTGAGCAACACGATGGAGAATCTTGAGTTGGTGTATCCAGGGTTGAATCGGAATGGATTTGATTGTGAAGTCCAAACAACCCGGATCTTGATGCAGGTTGGCAAGTTTGGTGAAGGCGGGAGACTCTCGTTCCCAGTCTTCTGGGGAGCAAGGGGGAGTTTGTGATTCTGGCTCGGCGACGACTTCTGGTAGCTCTTCTGATGGCAGCTTGTCTTGAGATAAGGGACGGGTATTAGAGTCAGCCTGGGGATTCCAGATGGGTTGGGTTGAAGGGGCATAGCGTAGGAGCTTTTTGCGAACGGCTTCTGGAACCTCAAACACCCGCACGTTTGGCATCTGGTCGTTCCAGAGTTTCTCGAAGCGATCGACCTCTAGCTGCACCCGCTCTAAATCCCGGCCGCCATCCCAGGAAAAGTAGACGTGAAAGGATTCAATATTGGCTTCCCAGCCCCCGATCGACTCGTTATTGGAACCATTGAAGGCAAGACGATCGCCATGCGAGTCGGTGATGATGCCAACTTTTTCGTGAAAGAGGCGATGGGGGTCAAGTTGACGATCGCTCTCTTCTGGTAGTCCATTGTTCTGGAGGGGAACCGCGATGCGAATGTCTAGGGATTGATGCTGGATCAGCCAACTGAGGATCTCAAAGTGTTTGAGTTGGGCGAAGGTTTTGGGTGGTTGAAGGTCGGTATCCAGCCGCTGAGCCAAGGCTTCTTGTAGTTCATAGCCCTGCTTGATGGCTTGTAAGTCTTCGGGGCTAAACTGGCAACCCATCACCAATCGGATTTGCCCCTGGTTTTGCAGCATGGCTCCCAGCCCCCGCGCAACTTTGCTGAGGATGCTGCTGTTGAAGAAACCAGATTTGCGATCGTACTGAATCGCACATTCCAATGCCGGAATATAGAAGTCGGTGACGGGATTATTCTCATCGCTGGAGTAGCTGATTTTCCAGGAGCGAACACGAAGAGAAGAGGTTTTAGTAGACATCGTTAAGCACAGTAATATTTAGCCTGGTATCCGTGTTTCAATTGCTTGCTGAGTTAAGGCTCGAAGTCGCCCTAGATTTTCCTGTATTGCCTTTAATGGTTCCTCAAAGGTTGCAGCAGGTTGAGCATGAGCAATAGCATTTCTTAGGTTTGTGTAAATAGTTTCTTCTTTCATGTGTGTTTTTTCTCTCTTTTGGATATTTTTCTTAAAAATTTGAACTTCAGGCTCAACCTCACGGATAAATTCATCAACTTTGTGTTGGGAATCCTGGAAAAGTTGGATCAAGATGCTGTAAAGGAGCATATATTGAGCAAGTGGATCATCGCTATGCAAAGCGATTCTATATTGCTTGTAATACAAGTCCTTACGAGAATTGGGGGGCGAATTCAGAAGATCTATTAATTGAGAATGGGGAAGAGAATGATAATCTGTAATATGTTCTTGATGATTGTTTGTATTAGTTAGAATTCTGTCAATTTCTTCTCTACTACCATCGTCTTGAATAGCTTTTAAGATAATGCAACCTAGCTGGGGTTGACCAATTCTTAGATTATAGAAATAAGCAATTTTGTCTAGAATAGTGGGCAAAAACTTCTCTGCAACCTGACGAGCTTGGTCACTTGATGATGGATTGCTGATGATAACCTCAAGCATAGCTGAGCCAGGATAGACATTTATGATGGTGATACTTTCAATAGAGGGGATGTTTAGGGGAAAGACCACATGAGTAAAGTATGTATCCTCACCTTTTGAGACTGTATAACAAATAAGTGCTTCTGTTTGCTTCTGATTCGAGTTCATTTTAATAGTTATAAAGCTTCCTTTCGCTGCTGTAGGTTCTGCTTACGATCGCTTTCGTGTAGGCTTTCTGACGAGCCGGATTCTGTTCCCGCAAAGGCTTTACCAATACTTCTGCTAAAGATAATCCACTGGTGATGGCGACTTGATTTCCTTGATCAATGCTTTGCAGTAGAACCAGTAATTCTTGAATGAAAGCAGAATAACTTTCAACGGCATAAATCCAGACATTTGTATCGAAGTAAATGCGATCGCCTTGAATCGCCGTCAAGATTCCCATGCGTCGCGCTCCTGACGAATAAATTGATCGACTTCTTCAGGGGTTGCAAAGCTGCCTTTAGCGGTTCCAATAAAGCTAGTTATAGGTGGGACTATTTCATCAGAAATTTCGACAGTGACTTCGATCGTGATTTCTGTTCCATGCGGGATGAATTCAAGTGGCTCAACCAGTTCGATCGTGTGTCCACGTTTAATGCCTTTGACTTTCATAACATCTCCTGCTGTAGGTTTTGTTCGCAAAGTTCAAAAATATAGCGGAGCCGCCCTAGTAAAAGGTTCATATCTCCAACCGAATAAACTGAAGATTCATAAACCTCTCCAGTCCTAGCCAGTTTGTAAAATTGCCAGGACGTTCCATTGGTTGTTATCCCCAAAACATCAGCGTAGCGCTGGGCTTGGCGATTTTGCCATTGGCAGGCTTGCATTTCGACTAGACATTGGGCGAGTTCTTTTTCAAAATCATCTCTTTTTGCCTCAATGATGCAGAGTAAAGGAAGATCTAGATAGCGTTTGCGTTCAGCAATTAGATAATCTACATATCCTGCTGCAACATCACTTTCCAGTTGAGCGCCTTTCCAAATTTTGAGATGTTTTGTGATTGAGATTGCTTCCTCAGAAATAGCATCAATGAGTAATTTTTTAGATTCTTCATACCCATCTAGATTAAACAATTCTTCTAAGCGCTGCATTCGCTCCTGAAAGAAGGCTGAGGGCGGTACAGGCGTTGCTTCGATCGCCCAATGGATTAGATCGGTGAGATTGAGTTGCTTAAAGGCTTC
>Ga0163154_10009744_pt1 | contig 10883 bp, 8 predicted proteins | sample OliLakLV19MP9P1_FD_148649 | JGI IMG/M metagenome (GOLD analysis project Ga0163154, IMG submission 148649) | Freshwater microbial mat bacterial communities from Lake Vanda, McMurdo Dry Valleys, Antarctica - Oligotrophic Lake LV.19.MP9.P1 | ecosystem: Environmental > Aquatic > Freshwater > Lake >...
GGTGTGCTCATATTGGTGATTCTCGGCTTTACCGCCTCCGAGGGTCAAAACTAGAACAAATTACTGAAGACCACACCTGGGTAGCCCGAGCCATGAAAGTCGGAGACCTCACTCTCGATCAGGCGCGAGTTCACCCCTGGCGGCATATTTTGTCGAAATGCCTAGGGCGAGAAGACCTCCGCTACATTGATGTTCAGGCGGTCGATATTCAGCCTAGCGATCGCCTGCTGCTGTGCAGTGACGGGTTAACCGAGGAGCTATCTGATCACCTGATTGCATTCCACGTTAAGTCCATTCGCTCGTGTGAAAAAGCCGCTAGTGCCCTGGTGACGGCAGCAAGAGACAAGGGGGGGCGCGACAATATCACAGTGGTGATTGCAGCCGTAACCGCGCCCCAAAACCAGGTCGATGCTACCCAGGGGTAACCCTTAACGCACCGGGTGATAGTCAGGCTTCTCAATTGCTCTACTAGTTTCCTTCAGGGACGCTGAGATTCCTGTGCTGTATAAGTTTCAGGCTATGAATTGACCTGCTCTAACCCTCCAGGGGGTTAGAAGTATTATCATCTGTGCTGATAATTATCAGAAATTTTAATAGCGTCCTCCGATCTTGCTTCAAGCCACGTCCCTGAAACACTTTAGAGTCAAAACTGAAGATGAGATTTCTGTCAAGCCGTCAGGATGTTCAACTCAAACTTTTTTACAATTCTTTACTTGCTAAAACTACTCAAAGCGCTGCACACGGGGAATTCTCGAGTATCTCGCTCAATAAATCCGGCAAAAGCAGGAGCCAATTTTGACGGTTATCACTCAAAAACTACCCAACTAGGGGGATGGGCATTTTGTCAAATGGTTGTTATCTTTTTTAATACGAGGATATTTCTGAGCTGTTCCTGAATATTCCTCGCTCATACACAGGCTTGGCGATCGCCAAACCTTCAAGCAGGTCAGACCTAGCGACCTGGACTGTTTGAAACCCTTGATTCAATCTCTTACCTCAGTCTAAGGAGTGACGTATGAACCAGCCTATCGAACTGTCTCTAGAGCAACAATTTAATCTTCGGTCGTTTCAAAACCAAGTCGAGCGCATGAGCCGGGAACAAGCCCAAGATTTCTTGATGAAGCTGTATGAGCAAAATATTTACTTGAAAGTCACCTACAACCAACTCCTCAAAACCCAATGGGGAATTGAACCTGGCCCACAGCTGTAACCAGGGATTTTGCAGTAGGCGACCTCCCTCTCTTGCTCTATTCCTAGCTAATGAGGAAGGGAGCTGGGGATGTTGGGGCGTCAACTCGATTTTGAACGAGAATCAATGACAAAACTTGGGACGAAATTTGGGTATCGGCATTAAGTTAAACGTTTACTAAACTAATTCGTTTGAATGGTTCGTTGGTTTAGCTAGTTTAGTCACTCAGCTCTGCTGTTTGAATAGCTGTTCAGCCTGTAGCCACTAGCAGTCGATTCGCTTCAACAACTGTCTGGCAAGTTTTATAGAGTTGACGACCCCTGAATTGTAAAGGACTGCGAAATAACCCTGACTGAACCCGATAGACTAATATAAACATCTCTTTACGAGGTCGATGTTTATGTTTGAACGTGCCTTAGTTTGCACAGATTTCACAGATGGGTTGTATCGCCTAGCCAGCTTTGTCCCAAGTCTCGCCGCTAGCGGGATTAAACACATTGTGTTTCTGCACGCTGTAGCGGTGCCCGAACAGCAGATTCCTCGGCAGGATGATAAGCGACTCGTGCAAGTACGCGATCGCCTGATGGCGCGGATGGGAGAAATCCCGGCTCAAATTGAGGTGAAGGTAGAAGTGGCTTGGGGTAAACCCGTAGAGTCAATTTTGTCGGCCATTAAGACCTATCAAAGCGACGTGGTGGTATTGGGCACCTCTACCAGCAACCTACTTAGCGAAAAGCTGTTTGGCAGTACATCGGTAGCGCTGTGCCAAAAAATTACCGTTCCGATTTTGATGCTGCGCCCAGAACTAATCTGCGCGTTGACGAACGAAGAGCTAGACTTGCGCTGTCGCCATTTGTTTCGCTATCTGCTGATTCCTTACGATGCGAGCGAGGCCGCTCAATATCTGGTGCAGCAAATTGCCCACCTGACTCAAGTGCACCCCACTGGTTCACCAGAGCGGTGTTTGCTCTACACAGTGGTAGCAGACGTAGGTCGAGATCCCGCCATTCGCACCTACAAACTACAGGCTGCACAGGAAAATTTGTTGGCTGTGCAGCCTAGTTTAGAGGCGGCACACATTACCGTAAAGGCTGAGGTTGCTCAAGGAGATCCAGTGCTTCAGGTGCTAGCCGCCGCGATCGATGAAGACATTACGGCGATCGCCACCTCATCTCGCACGATTGGCAAACTGATTGAATACTCAATTTCGAGTTTCACAGGCGACATTCTGCGCCGCAGCTGTCATCCTGTACTCTATTTCCCTCCAGAGAAGCCTTAAGCTAAATCAGGTAATACTCACCCATTTCCTTCTGTGGTATGCATGGCTTCAAGCTTCATTAAAATTTTTGGCTTAAGTGTTTCCAGCGCTTGTTTTAGCTGCTCTTTAGTCGCCGCATAATAAGAGGTGGCAGGAGACATTTGCCCTTTTGTAATCCAGTCTTTTAACTCTATACACTGGGCTGGCTGGATTGAAGCTATCAGCACATTGGCACACCGTTTTGGCTCTTCTCGGGCAAAGGAAAGAATCCGGTAATTGCCTGACTCGCCCAGCAACCGAGCCATTTGCTGGCCTTGACCACTCTTTAAATCTAGATAAGACGATAGCCAGCGGGCACCATACCTATGGTTGTAGAGGACAGTGAGCCATAGCAATGACGGATGCGGGGCAGGTGCAAATAGGAACTGATTGTAGCGAGTGCAGTTGAATCGATCTTGGATTTCCTGAGCGCTCAACATCACCCATAGGCTAGGCAGGATCTCACTTCCGGTGCGCAACGGTTGCGGAAACGTGATGTCACCAATAGGTTTATCGGCAGGCCATGCCAGTGATTGACAGAAGTCATCTACAGTTGGGGCGGTTGGCAGCGCCGAAGGGGAGGCAATTGGCAGGGTGGAAATAGTGTTGCCAATCCGTTTACCAATTTCCCAGCCCGGTCTAAATCGCTGCTCTAATGCCTCTACTGTGTCGATGACTTCGCTGACTGTTTGGGGGCGATCGCTGGGTGATTTCGCCAAACAAGCCATGATCAGGGTTTCTAGGGCTTTGGGTAGTTTGCCGCTCACCAATGAGGTTTCAATCGGACGAGGCAATTGATGATGATGAGCGCGATACCAAGCCCCAAAAGAATTGGTATCGGTATTGAGGGGCAATCTTGCCGATAGCATCTGAAACATCATCACGCCCAGGCTATAAATGTCAGCGCGCGCATCTAGCTCGTGCCCTTCCATTTGTTCAGGGGACGAATAGGCTAGGGTGCCCATAAAGCAGTTGGTTTGATTGGCATCTGCCTGAAGGGTTTTGGCAATGCCAAAGTCGAGGATTTTTGCCAGTTCTCCTAAGCTGTCGTCTTGACTAATTAAAATATTGCTGGGCTTAATGTCGCGATGAACGATCGGACAAAGTGCGCCACCTACAACAATACCTTGGTGAGCACATTGCAAACCAAGACAAACTTGGCGCGTGATGTTGAGAAACCGGGGCAACGACAGCGGGTGTTTGCCAATTTCGTCATTCAGGTTTGCGCCTTTGAGATATTCCATGATGTAGAACGGAATCCCGTCTTCATCAATGCCATAATCTGTGACACGAACGATGTGGATACTACGCTGCCCCAACAAGGCGCAGGTGGTAGCTTCTCGTTCAAAGCGATCGCGCATCCGCTGGTTGAGCAAGGTTTGCGCCAAAAACTTAACTGCAACTGGCACCCCGCCCAGCAGTCTATCTCTGGCTCCATAAACACGTCCCATGGAGCCTTGACCCAGCATCTCCACCAATTGATAGCGGTTCTGGAGAATACGGCCAAGATTGGGATCTCCGGAATCTTGTGCTGTGACCATGCCAATCAGGCTCCGAGGTGTGTCGTCTATGAAATCTGTCTAGTAGAACAACTCTGACGGGTCTTATCGTAACACCGGGTCTTATCGTAACGCTTTGTTGCCCAACAGTTGGAGCGACTGGCATGGAGCGACTGGCATGGAGCGACTGACAGCCTTACCACCCACCTGTGCTCTCGTCTGTTTTGGGATCAGGCGCAGCAGCTATTGTTTTATTGCCAATTATGACTGTGTAAGCTAATTATGGCTTTGTAGTAAGGTGTGTTTCAAAATAGCTGCGTTCAGTTTTTAAACCAGCGATTGAGCCATGAATGGACAGAGCGTTTAAATAGCCGCTTGCGCCGCCAGCTCTGAAACGCATCCTCATAGCGATCGCCAGCCAAATAGAAGGTATTCCAGGCATCAAGGGCGACTATCATGCCCCAGCCTAAGGCGAGGTAAGGTGCCCACAGCCAGCCGCCGCCACCTGTAATTAATAGGGCGATCGCTGCTGAAAAGCCGTTAACAATTAGATAGCGGGTCGTGCGGCGTTGGAAGCGGCTACCGCGAATGCGGTTAAATTCCTGACGCTCTAGCGCATCGCCTCGCTGCACCTGCCACTCTTGCTCGGCAATTTGCAGCTCTCCAGCAGAAATGCCCATTTCGTCAGCAATTTCTAGCAGCTGTACTCGGGTTAGCTGCTCAACTTCTCCCGCCTGAGCTTGACGGGCGATCGCCACCTGAAGAATTTGTTGAACATCTGCTTGACTATAAAAGTCTGTCATTGCCGAGTTTGAAGCTGAGTTTGTAGGTGACGCTGTGCGCGTCTCAAACGTGAATGCCATAGAGGTTGTCCTAATGAATCCCCATCTTAGTTATACGAAAATCTCATGCTGATGGGGTTTAAATAAAGGTGTGGATTTCTATCCTCGCCTTTGGATTTAACGGTTGCGGTATGAGACAGTAGGCTGAGAGCAATAGTGGAACTAGCAGCGATGAGGCCAGCACTTTATTTTCCGTTTGCAGGCGGCCAGTGGCAGCTAAAAATGGAGAGCTTATCAACCTGATCACCGAGGAGCGGTGGCAGGTGGCAGAGTGGCGCGATCGCCCGCTTGACTTGGCTGGTCGGCTGGTTCAAGAAGACCTCTGTCTGATGGTGCCCAATGCTAGCAGCTCGACTAACAGCGGCTACACGCTGGGTGCAGCATCGCTTTGTTTTCCGCTTTACTGGCGGCTGCAAGAAAAGCTGGGGCTGCCGATCGGGCAGATTCACGCTCCTGTGCCTGGTTATGCGGCTAACCTAACTCGTCCAGTGGACGGGTTGTTCGATCGCCTCCAGCCCCAGAGTCCCGGCTATCGATTTAACTGGAGCATTGTCGATACACCAGAGCTGTTTTTGGGGCTGCACCGCCAGCATCAGATGGCCGATAGCATTACAGCAGAGCGGGCGGGAGACCAATTGTGGATTCGAGTGGAGCGGCAAACGCTGCGGCGGTTGCCCCAGAGCCATGCGGTACTATTCACAGTGCGCACCTATGTCTATCCGCTATCCATCTTGATGCAGCATCCCCAGGCGGCGCGCGGGTTGCTGGCGGCGATCGCCCAAATCCCGCCTCAGATGCAGCTATATAAGAGCATTAACCCCGTTCGAGCTGCGCTAGATGGCTATCTTAGCCAAATTGGCAGGACAGCCGACCATGAGGCTAGCGGGTTAGGCTAGCGGGTCACGAAAAGGTATGGTTTAGATGTGCGTGTGAAACACCCCCTAGCGCCGCCAGTTTGCCCATGACGTCCGATTTTTCTACGCCACCCAAGGGCGATCGCCGCGAAATCCAAGAAGCTTGGCTGTTTCTGGCTCCTGCCCTGGTTCTGCTGGGAATTTTCGTTCTCTATCCGATTCTGTATCTCGCCTGCTTGAGCTTTACCCAGGGCAGCTTTACCCGTGATGGGCTGCATTGGGTGGGGCTGCGCAACTACTGGCGGTTGCTGGTTAACCCCGACTTTTGGCAAGTGCTGGGCAATACAGCCTATTTCACGATCGCGACGGTGATTCCGGCGTTGGTGATTCCGCTGGGGCTGGCAGTCTTGCTCAATCGCACGGTGGCACTGCGCGGGCTGCTGCGAACGGCTTACTTTATCCCCTCGATTACCTCCTTGGTCGCCGTGGGGTTGGGCTGGCGCTGGCTGTTTCAAACAGAAGGCCCTGTTAATGCCATGCTGACCTGGATCGGCCTGCCGGCCATCCCTTGGCTGAGCAGCACGGTGTGGGCAATGCCTGTACTAATTTTGCTGAGTATCTGGAAACAGTTAGGGTTCAACATGGTCGTGTTTTTGGCCGGGTTGCAGACAATTCCGCCCAGCCGTTACGAAGCCGCCGAATTGGATGGGGCCAATGGCTGGCAACAGTTCTGGCATATTACGCTGCCGGGACTGCGCCCAACGCTGATTTTTGCAGCGGTGACGACGGCCATTTTTACACTCCGTAGCTTTGAACAACCCTATGTGATTACGGGCGGTGGCCCGCTAAACTCGACCAATTTGCTGGTGTATTACATCTATAACGAAGCCTTTTCGCAGTTTGATTTTGGCTATGCGGCAGCAGCAGCAACGGTCTTACTAGCCCTAACGCTAGTGTTGGTGGTGCTGCAATTGCGCTGTTCGCAAACAGATCTATAGGAGCCACGGGCAGCGGATAGATTGCATAGCTCGGGCAGATTGTGAGTTAACCTGTGGGGAGATTCCTGTTGCCAGGTGAGCGGTGTTGGGGTTGCCATGTCGATTTTGAATGTATCTGGGCGGCAATTGCGCCAAAACCAGGATCAGGCCGATTGGCTGTGGACGGCGGGGTTGCTAGCGGCGGCGCTGCTGCTGTTTACGATCAATTTGGGCGGGTTGCCCCTGCGAGATTGGGACGAGGGCACCGTGGCGCAGGTGGCGCGCGAGATTTGGCGATCGCCTTCCCACTCTCTCACCTGGCTGTTTCCGACCCTCGGCGGCGAGCCATACCTCAACAAGCCGCCGCTGATGCACAACCTGATGGCGATCGCCTACCGTTTGGGTGGGGTGAACGAGTTTACCTCACGGCTGCCGGGGGCATGGCTGACGGCAGTGTCGGTGCCACTGCTGTACTGGGTTGGGCGCGAGCTGTTTCCGATGCGGTTATCGGCATTGCTAGCGGCGGCGGTATATCTGACCTGGCTGCCAGTCGTGCGGCATGGGCGACTGGCCATGCTAGACGGAGCGGTGCTCTGCTTCTGGCTGCTGCTGTTGTGGAGCGTATTGCGATCGCGGCGAGACAGTCGCTTTGCCCTGGGGATCGGCATTGGCTTTGGGCTAATTTGTTTGACCAAAGGGGTGATGCTGGGGCTATTGTTGGGGGCGATCGCGCTGGGGTTTTTGGCCTGGGATACGCCCCGACTGCTGCGCTTGCCCTACCTGTGGCTGGGGGTGGCGATCGGCAGTTTTCCGGTTGCCGTTTGGTACGGGGCGCAGTTGGGGCACTATGGCGCAGATTTCTTGGGCAGCAATTTGGTAGACCAATCGTGGCAGCGGGTGTGGACGTCGGTAGAAAACAATGGCGGTGCGCCCTGGTATTACCTGCTGGAACTGCTGAAATATGGCGTGCCGTGGCTGCTGTTTCTGCCAGCGGGCTTCTACTTCATGCGAGAAAGCTTACTGCTGGGCTGGGCCAAGCTAGCGTTGATCTGGAGCAGCGTCTATTTGGTGGCCATTTCGGTGATGGCGACCAAACTTCCCTGGTATGTACTGCCGCTATATCCGGCGTTGGCGCTGGTGGTGGGCGCTCAACTGAGCGACTTGTGGAGGCAGGGTAAGCAGATTGGCACCCGGCAGCAGCGGCAGGATTATGCACCGGGGTGGATAGCGGCGATCGCCTGCTTAGCCTGCCTCAGTGGGGTGGGCTGTGCCTACTTTTGGGGTTGGAGCCAGCCTCGCGACCTGTCGTTGGTCAGTATTTTGGGCACGTTTAGCGTCACGATGGCTCTGGCGGCAATGCTAATGCGGCGACAAAATCCGCAGTTCATCTCCCTGCTAATTTGGGGTACGTACCTATCGTTACTGCTGCTGCTGCTGTCCCCTCATTGGGTCTGGGAATTGGCAGAGGCGTATCCCGTGAAGCCCGTCGCCAGCCTAGTGCGGCAATATACGCCACCCGGTGAGACGATCTACACCTCTTACCGCGATCGACGTCCCTCCCTCGATTTTTATAGCGATCGCCGCATTTTACCTGCGTCTGTCAAACGCCTGCAACGGTTGTGGAACACCGAACCTCAGATTTACTTTTTGCTGGACAGCGATCGCCTCGAAGTTCTGAATTTGCCAGGACAAAAAATTCTAGGTAAAATCGAAGGCTTGACGCTGGTGAGGAGTCAGTGAATTTTGAGTTTTGAGTTAAACGGTTAGGATCGTAAATTGATTCCTATGCAATTCCCTGGGTAGGGACATGGCACTGCCATGTCCTCACAGGTGCATCATTTTTGCAGGGTATTTAGTTTGCTTATCCTTAGGGCGGTGATGGCACTTCTGGTTGAATCAGTTCTGGCAGGGATTCTACCTCTTGCTTGAAGACGTTCCAACGGGCGATCGCCTCTAGATCATTTGGTACCCCGGCGCGCAGCAGGGCTACGCCATCTTGCAGGTCAATTAAGCCATACACCTCTTTTTCGATCCAGCGAGAAATACGATTGGTTTGACCGATGAGGCTCTTGCGCTCGTCCACAAACGCCACTTGAAACTGCTGGGGATACCACAAGTCAGCGATCGCATACTCCACCTGAATTACCTCACGGGCGTCGTTCTTGAGCTTAGTGGCTGGATAGCGCAACACCTCGCGGCGGTTGGACAGATGCGCCACAATGTTACCTGTCGCCGTCACACTAGCGGTCGATGGAATTTGGTTTGTCAGCGATCGCACGGCCTGGGCATGTTGCCACTGGCGGGCGGGCGAGGTGTATATCCACGGCTGAATGGAGTCGGGAATGACAATGGACAGGGCACGGTTGGGATTAGAAGTCAAGGTGAGCAGCAGCGCCAGCCCCATACACACCAGCCAGAACTGCCGGGTGCGCGGCTGAAACTGGAGCGGATGCTTGGCCCACCACAGAATGGCTCCATAGAACAAACCGGGCACCAGCGTCACCGCATAGCGTAGATGCAGCGACAGCGCCGTTGGGTCTTGCTGCACCAGAATTTTTAGGATGGGGAACCCGGCCAGCAGCCACGCATCCAGCGAGATCACAGGGACAAACATCAGCGGCAGCCACTGGGCTAAGAGGTAGCTGAGGGTGCGTCCGGGCGGATTGACTAACTCAGCGAGCAATTTGAGCGGGTTGAGGGCGATCGCCGCTAGCACCTGAAGCGTAGAAGCCTCCTGCCCATCGACAAATTGCCCAAATTGCTCCACCATAAACCGCCGCGAAATATCGGGTGAAAACGCAGGCATGACCACATTTGTCAGCAGTAGCATATAGCCCAAACTAACCACGCACACAGTCAGCCCAACCCCAAAAAACCGACGACTCAGCACCAAATAGGTGCCAATGCCAAACAAAATTACCCCGGCATCTTCCCGCACCAGTAGCGTTAGCCCCATCAGCAGCCCAAATAGCCACCAGCGACGTTTCTCCATTGCCCACAGCAGGCCAAACACAAACAGCGGCACCTGAGAAAAATCGTGAAAGTTGGCCAGCGTGGGGGCCAGCACCGCATTCGCGATGTAATAGCTCGCCGCAATCAGCGAGGCCACATGGGGCGGATGGTAATGCCGCGCCAGCCCATAGAGCACCAGCCCTCCCAGCGCCATCAGCGTTGCTTGCAGCACCGACAGCCCCGCTGGTGATTGAAACAGGGCGTAGAACGGCAGCCACAGCAGCAGAGCCGGGGTAAAATGCTGCCCTAGGCGTCGATAATAGACCTCCGCGACCTGCCTATCTAGCAGCACCGCACTAGACTCAGTAGACGATAGCGAGCTTTCAAACCAGCGCCCGTGCAAACTGTTCCAAAACACCTGATTAAAGATGCCCTGGTCAAACGAGACAAAGGTTGGGAAAAAATTGTAGTACCGTTGCAGCGCAAAGCCACAGCAGAATAGCCAGAATAGGACTGCTATCCCCAGCACTAGCCGTAAGCCGCCGACTTTTTGGATGCTCCTCATACCCGCTTGGTACCCGCTTGTGCAATTGCTTCAGCGTTTACCCTCTCACATTGCGGTGACGGGTTCAAGCGAAATCAAAAATTGCTGGATGATTAAGTTCCATTCGCCCCAATCGCCTTGGGTTTGGGGCAAAATCAAGTATTGGCAAATTGATCTCTACCCCCCGTTAAAGGCCGCTAAAAATTAATGACACTTGTGATTGCCGGAGAACGCAGCGGCGTGGGTAAAACAACCATTACCCTAGCCATGCTGGCCTATTTGCGGCGACAGAGCGATCGCGTTCAGTCGTTCAAAGTGGGGCCAGACTACATCGATCCGATGTTTCACAGCTATGTAACCGGGCGCGCCTGCCGCAACCTCGACCCCGTACTGACATCTGAAGCGTATGTGCAGCAGTGTTTTGCCTGCCATGCACCAGCGGCGGACTATGCCCTAGTCGAAGGGGTGATGGGGCTATTCGATGGGGCAACGGGCGCAGCCGATACGGGCAGCACGGCGCATGTGGCACGATTGCTGGATCTGCCTGTGCTGCTGGTGCTCGACTGTAGCCGCATGTCTCGCTCGGTGGCGGCGATCGCCCACGGCTACCGCAGCTTTGATCCACGCCTCAACATGGCTGGTGTGATTCTCAACCGGGTCGGCAGCGATCGCCATCTCGACCTGCTCCAAGCTGCCCTAGAACCGCTGGATCTGCCCATTCTCGGTGTG
>Ga0163154_10009746_pt1 | contig 10883 bp, 12 predicted proteins | sample OliLakLV19MP9P1_FD_148649 | JGI IMG/M metagenome (GOLD analysis project Ga0163154, IMG submission 148649) | Freshwater microbial mat bacterial communities from Lake Vanda, McMurdo Dry Valleys, Antarctica - Oligotrophic Lake LV.19.MP9.P1 | ecosystem: Environmental > Aquatic > Freshwater > Lake >...
AATACTGATATTACTCAAACAGGTGGCAGTCAAAAAGATCGGCTAGTAGCATTTTTAGATGAAAATCCCGTCGGCGAGTTAAATTGGTACAACTTTATCCAACACACTTTACGTCGGGCAATACAGCAAGGACTGCCACCCAACATTGTGGTGCTATTTATTCTCTTTCCCATTATTGCCTCCATTATTGCTGCGTCACGTCATCTGATTGGGTTGCAAGGCTTTGGTATCTATATTCCCGCAGTCCTGTCAGTGGCGATTGTTTCGACAGGGATTGCCACCGGCATTTTAATTTTTGTCAGCGTGCTACTGGCCGCCACCGCGTTTCGAAAACTGATTAAGTCTTTGAAACTTCAGTACTTACCCAGAACTGCCTTGCTCTTGTGGGGCGTATCCTTAAGTATTCTGACTTTGCTGGTGGTTAGTACTTTTTATGGCTTTAACTCATTTCTCAGTATTAATATTTTTCCATTTTTAATCATCATTCTGTTGACCGAGAATTTTATGGAGACGCAGTTGACCACCAGCTCGTCCGAGGCCATTCAGTTGACCTTAGAAACTCTGATGATTGCTGTAGCTTGTTCAATGCTGATTAGCTTTGATTTTATTCAGCGAAATGTGCTGCTTTTTCCTGAACTCACTATTTTAGCCGTGGCTGGTGCTAATATTTTAATGGGCAAATACTCTGGCTTACGCCTTTTAGAATACTTACGTTTCCGCTCAATCATTGAGTAACTTCCCCTATGCCAAAAGCACGAGACATCCTGGGTATGAATGCGCGACAGCAAATGTACACTTCGCTCAACAGCGCTCTGTCAAAAAGTTTTTGTAGCTCAAAGTACGCCACCAAAGTGTTACTTAAAAACAAAGATATTCCGACTGCTTTGGTCTATGGAATTTTTGCCACAGGGGAGGATGTAAACGAGTTCAACTGGACCGCAATGGAAAAGAACTTTGTGATTAAACCCACCAACGGCAATGCCGGAAAGGGAGTTCTAGTTTTTCACAAGCAACATGCCGATTTAAATCACTGGACTGACGCGGTCGGTAAAACCTGGAGTTTAGAAGAGATTAAACTCCATTGTTTTGACATTCTTGAAGGCCAGTACAGTACTTATGGCAGCAATCACAATGTGATCGTGGAGGAACGGGTTGCGATCCATCCCATTTTCAGTAAATATGCGTATCGCGGGACGCCTGATATCAGAGTGATTGTCTTCAATCAAGTGCCAGTGATGGGTATGCTGCGACTGCCCACCAAAGCTTCTGAAAGCCGCGCCAATCTGCATCAAGGTGCCATTGGCTGTGGTGTGGATATGGCTACTGGTATCACTACCCATGGTATTACGGGATCAGGAGATCCCATTCAGTTTCTGCCTGAAACCAAGCGAAAGCTCAATGGCATTAAAATCCCGCAATGGAAAAACTTGTTGACGACCGCAGTCAATGCAGCTAATGCGGCCGATCTAGTTTTCTGTGGGATTGATATGTTCTTGCATGATGAAAAGGGTCCGTTAGTGGTTGAGCTGAACGCTAACCCTGGTCTATCGATTCAAGTAGCCAACAATGCCGGACTTCGCCGCCGCCTAGAGCGAGTTCAGGATCTACAAGTACTTAATGCCGAGCATGGAGTCAAGATTGGTCAGTCACTCTTTGCTGAAAGCTTTGGGGATAAAATTAAAGCCGAAGATGGCTTGATGATTGTAAATCCATTTGAAAAAATTGTGGTCTTTGGGGACAAGAAAGAAAAAATTGAGATTGACACTTTGCTCAACACTGGACGATTTCGGAGTGCGATAGCTAGCAACGTGGCCAAGCAGCTAGGCTTGATTGATGTTGATGATTTGTTATGGTTTCAACAGGAAACAGGCGAGGGCAAACTTCCAGTGGTGGAGGTGACTTTCAAGCTCCATGATCGAAAAATTAAGACAGCGATGGTGGTTTCAAAAAAGTTGAACAAAAATAAATATGGCGTTGAGCTGGGTAGAAAAGACCTAGTTGGATTTCTGGTGGGAGAAAATCAATGATAAGTAACAATGACATTAAACACATGACTCCATTGAATATTATTGATGAAAAAGAGAAATTCTTTAGTGTTGATGACTATAACCCATGGTTCACGTATGAGAATGTAATTGATGAATCTCAGCTTACTGCCTGGGGTCTGCCCAAAAGTAACTTTGTTGAACATGCGAAAGATTTCATTTCTAATCAACAGACTTTAAGAGTTTTTACCGGCAAACACATATCTGAAGAAGATATCGTCCACGCTGTCAGTGAATTTAATATAAAGTACAAAGTTGAGTTTCCCATTGAGATTGTTTTTTCTAAAAATCTGTTAGTAAAATGTAAGGTAACTTCATCCGCGATTTATTTTCATCAACCAACAACATATACAGCTGATCAGTTTGCAGGCATCTACAGACACGAGCTAGAAACCCATTTACTAAGACAACTGAATCATAAGAAACAACCATGGAACTCTCACCAAACTCCAGAGTTAGATATTCGACGGACAGAGGAGGGGTTAGCCAATTTGCATACCTATCTTTTTAGAGATAATAAAATACTTTTAAAAAGTTATATTACCTACTACGCTGTTTTCCTCGCCCAGCTCATGGGTTTTAGAGAAATGTTTAATCAACTCAAAAAACTAGGCTTAAGTGATAATAGAGCCTGGCATCTGTGTTTACGAACTAAAAGAGGCTTATCTGACACTGTCAGACCTGGAGGCTTAAGTCGTGATATTTGCTACTTTGAGGGTACAGTACTTGTATGGCAGTGGATAATGTGTCCTGAAAATAACCCTAAAGACCTTTACCTTGGTAGAATTTCACTAAATCAAGTAAATGAGTTAAACAAAAAATCAGACACGATTAGCTCTTTGTACCCAAGCTTTATGGATAATATGACAGAATACAGAACACACATTGCCGAAATTGGTGATATCAATCACTTTAGTAGGCTTATAAGCCCATGACTCAACCATCTCAACAACTCAACGCTAGTTCTCGAATTATGTATCAAGAAGCCATAAAAAGAGGTATTTCATGCACATTATTTGGCGATCGGGAGTGCATTCTGATGGAGTTGGGTGATATGAAGTGGTATGTAAGAGGCTCTAGAACATCTTTTCAGTCTTCAGTTGGTAAAAGCATTGCAGACAATAAGATCCTCACTAAAAAGGTGCTTGATTATTATAAACTACCAATTTCGCGTTTTATTTCAGTTTCTAATGAGGAGGATCTTATCAAAATTCGCGGCTTAAACTTTCCCCTGGTTATGAAGCCAGTGGACGCTCGACATGGATTGGGAGTTAGATTAGGAATTATGACCCAAGAGGAAGCATTTTCTGCCTATCATACATCCAAGGATAAATACAAAAAGGTACTTTTCGAAGAGACTTTAGAGGGAAGTGAGTACAGAATAGTTTGTGTAGACTTCAAGTTTATCGCAGCCAGTTTCCGCAAAGAGGCCCACATTATCGGAGACGGGATGCTTTCAATCAGAGAATTGATTGATCAAAAAAATCAGCACCCATGGAGAGGTCAAGGTCATTCTTCTAATCTCACATTGATTGAAGTTGATGAGATAGTGGAATCACTGTTAAAAGCACAAGGACATACCGTAAGTTCTGTGCCAAGTATGAGTGAGGAAATAATACTAAGAAAAACGGCAAATTTATCAACTGGCGGCGAGGCCTGGGATGTCACAGACCAAGTTTGCCAAGAAAATCGTCAACTGTTCGAACAAATTGCGAGGGCATGCGATCTAAATGTAATAGGAATTGATATTATGTGCAGCACACTAAAAGCTTCAATTGCTACTCAACACAAAGCTGGAGTAATTGAAGTGAATGCATCACCAGGCTTAAGAATGCATCATTTTCCTATAAAAGGGTTATCTCGGAATATTGCGCACGAAATTTTGGAGTTGGCACTTCGGAAAGCCGGAGAATAATCTCATGTCAACGCCACTTCTTTTTGATCTTACTCCCCATAATTTACAAAGACCAGAGAAAATTGTATGGACGTTTCCTTTAGATCGTGATGTTCTTGAAACCATCAAGAGCAAAACTACCCGATCTTTCTTAAGTAACTGTGAGCAAAAAATGAATGAGTTTGGAATTACCTACAAAGTAAAAACTCTAGACAGAACCTCCTTCCATGAGTGGCTATTTTATTACAAAAAGAAAGTGACAGATTATAACTACGAATCTCTAGCTTCTCTAGAATGGTTTGATAATAAAACAACTGATGGGAAATCGGTAGAAGAGATAGAGTTTAAAATGAATGGACAAGTCGTTGGCACAGAATTGTTCTATGTTGATCTTGAGAAAAAAAGAGCTGTAGCCGTTTTTAAGGCCAGCGACAGGTTAGAAAGTTTCTCGAAAAAGAGAAATTCACTTGGCGCTGTCATTGACTATATTTTTATCAAAACTGCTGTGAGTCGGGGAGTGAGTAGTATCTCGTTTGGAAGATCAAGAAATGCATTTGGCGTAATAAATCCATTGGGAAACCTGGATTATAAACTTAGATTCGGCATGGTACCGAATATTCCCAAAGAGTCAGTGTTCATTCAAAGCGTGCCCGTTGATGCACTCGGTAGGGTTTCTTTCTTTGCAACTCCCAAAGGAAGTGAAAAACTCGGTCTTTTTTCAGCCATTCCAAAATATACTGATTTTCTCTTTGAATTAGAACGATTCAAATCTAAGGATCTCAGTTATCAATTACTGGAGTACTAAATAATACCAATTTTTAAGAATCCCATGAAAATCGCAATCGCATCCAGCGTATCAAAACCTGTGTTGGCTACAAATACTTGGGTTACTTAAGTATTCACACATTATTTAGTTCTAGGTCTAGTTAGTGAAGGACAAAATGTATCACTTTTCACCACTAGTGATAGTAAAACAGAAACATCAGATTAAATTAAAGCTTTCATAGCTATAAACGTTTATTTTGAATTACTTTAAGCTAAAACAATAACATAAAAAAGCAATCAATTTGATATTATTCTTACAAATTACTTAACTAAGGTATAATTAATTAATGAAAAAAATAAGTATTATCATTCCTTACTTTGACCGACATCGCTACATTGAAGATTGCCTAATTAGCATCGCAAGACAGTCCTACAGACTATTGGAAGTCATCATTATTAATGATTCTAGCTCACCAACTTCAACCGCCTACCTCCAAACTATAATTGCTAATATGAAGGATCAGTTCGAGATCATCTACCTTGAACAACCTTCAAACTTAGGGGCAGGTGCCGCTCGCAACCGTGGCGTTGAAGTTGCAACTGGTGAGTACCTAAACTTCCTCGATTCAGATGACTTAATTTGAGGCCGATACAGTCTAGATTATCGAGCTAGCTTCCTTGATGAACATCCTGATTTTGATGGCGTGACCGGTTACGGTATTAGTATTGGGCCATACAATGAAGTGCTCTTACCAGAATTTATTATTTCCAATGAATACAGTTTGGCGGCAGACTCGCCCTATGAAATCTTTAAGTATTACTGTCTCTATGCCTTAAATCGTAGCCTTAATATTGCTTCTTTGTTTATGTTGGCTGGACCCACGATTGTAAAAACTGAAGTCGCTAAACAGCTACCTTTTGATCCTCATTGTGAAACCGAGGAAGATATCGACTGGATTTTGCGATTTTTCCTGAGCAGTTACAGGATGAAACTGGAAAAAGTGCCTTTCTTCTTATCTCGTAAGCACCCGGAACAGTATAGCCTGACAATTAAACCGGAGATGGTCGCTATTTTTAAAGACCGAATTGCGAAAATGCTTGAGAAGATTGGAGCTTCACCCATTTACCATCAAGAAAATAGACTATAAAATGGTGCACTATGCATAGTAACAGTTTTACGTACATTCAAAGCGACGACAAACTCCTAACTTTTAGACCAATTCCCTTAAGCACTAAGACTATTCTCTTAGCAGCCGAAGACCCACAAATTACCTGTGAGGAAATTCACAAACTTCACTTAGTTGAAAATTAAGAGTTCTTATGATCAGATTTCAAGTCATTTAAAAAAATAAATTCCCTGATCAATTAAAAGCCTAGAGAAATGTATGCAACATTCTTTTGACCTCAAGCCCTACAATCTAAAACGACCAGAAAGGGTTCGCTGGTACTTTCCAGAGTCTGCGAAAACTATAATTGATGAATTCAAAAGCAAAGGGCTCAGAAAATTTGCTGCTCAGAGTCAAGAATTACTCATCGCTAATAACATTGAATTTCACTATAAGATATTGAACAAAACTGATTTTTTAGATTGGCTACCTTACTATATTTCAAACATGATGATTCATGAGTTTGAAATCATAGCCAGCGAAGAGTGGTTTGATAAAAGTACAACTCAAGGAAACGTAATCGCTGGATTATTCTTCTACCAAAATCAGAAAATGATCGGAAGTGGCATCTTCACTCTTAAAGGTAATGAACGAGCAGCTTTTGCATTCAAAGCAAGTGATCGGATTGAACTTTCAAACAAACCAAACTCTTCACTTGGAGCTGCGATTGATTATCTATTTTTGAAAATAATGAAAGAAAAAAATATTGCCACCATATCAGGTGGTCGATCCAAAAATGTCTTTGGAGTGATTAACACCTTTGGCTATTTAGAGTACAAACTCCGCTTTGGATACCAGCCGGTAGCTGACCCAGACTCGCCACAATTTTCATCAGTTCCCCTCAATAGCGAAGGCTTGGCTGCCTTTTATGCTTTAAAAGAAAACCTGTTAGCTTTATTTCTACTCAAACCAATCGGCCATCCTTACACCCTAGAAGCAGCTAGATATGCTAGTCCTGAACTTCCATTTCTTGAGCTGACCTACTAGGCTGATCGGGGCTGATACAATACGTCTATGGTAGTTCAGCCTATCACCATGCCTAATAAAGTCGCCCTCGGCCTTTCTGGAGGAGTAGATTCGTCTCTCTCGGCTCATTTATTGAGAGAGCAAGGTTATGCAGTAACTGGTGTCTACTTGGAGTGTTGGCGGGCTCCTGGGTGCAGAAGTGAAGAAGACCGCAAGGATGCCCTTAAAGTGGCACTAGATCTGGGCATTTCCTTTCAAGTGCTAGACTTTAAACAAACCTACAAAGATACAGTAGTAGAGTATTTTTTCTCTGAATATCAAGCTGGTCGAACTCCTAACCCCGATGTACTCTGCAACAAGGAAATTAAGTTTGGGCTTTTTTATGACTGGGCGATGGGTCAGGGATTTGACTATATTGCCACCGGCCATTATGCCCAAATTGTGGAAGAGAAGAGTCGGTTAGTCTTGGCTAGTGGAGTTGATGCTCATAAAGATCAGACTTATTTCCTTTATTTGTTAAAACCGGAACAATTGGCTCACGTCTTGTTTCCCATCGGCCACTTGACTAAAACTGAGGTCAGAGCTGAAGCGCAAAAAAGAAGTATTCATGTGGCCGACAAAAAAGATTCGGTAGGTATCTGCTTTATCGGCGATATAAATGTCCATTCCTTCTTGCAGGAACGACTTGGTGAACATCCAGGAGGAGTGGTTGATACACAAGGAAACATCATCGGCAAACATCAAGGTTTGTGGTTTTACACTATTGGCCAACGACATGGATTTACCATAGATTCAGTCACTTTAGTCAATCAAAGTGACGGTTCGAGTGTTAATCGCCATAACATTCCGCCCTTTTATGTTATTGCTAAAAAACCGACCAGTAATCAGCTAGTAGTAGGCTTCGGCGCGGAAACCTTTTGTGCTGACTTCAAAGTTAGAGACTTTCATTCTTTAGCTAACCCAACTGTCGGCATAACTGACGCAACTCTCGGCGATCTTGATCAGCTCGAAGTCCGCATCCGACACACCGGAGAGCTGATACCATGCAAACTCACCGTTAACTCAAACGCTGAGCTAGCTGTCACTCTAAGTCACCCCGTCAAGGGCGTAGCGGAAGGCCAGTCGGCCGTGTTTTACCGAGCCTCGGAGGGTAATCCAGAGGTACAAATTTGCCTGGGTGGGGGAGTGATCTCCCTAGACTCGCTTTAGCCTGGTGATTGTCTTGTTTTCCTGTCTGCTATATACTAATAGCTCAGAAGACATCAGCTATGAAATTGGTTTTAAGTTTTCTACTTCTCCTTAGTTTCAGCTGTTTTACAGTTGCCCTTACTTCCTATTTTTCTCGGATTAATGCCCAGATGACGTATAGTCAAGGCGTTTTTACCAATCTCTGTGGCACGGGCACTGCAGCCACTGCTCATAGCTGTAATCAAGGCTGTAATGTCAAAACCGGTAGTTGTAGCGCCAAACAAGCTACGGTTGTCAAGTTCACCTGTGATGGCAAAGTGACTGACTGTCGTAATAATGAATCAAGCTTTAGTACGTCCCAATCGCTGGAAGGCGTTAGCTGTGGTAAGACAGTTCAGCTTGATATCTTCAATAAAGTCTGTCGGACGGATAAAGGTTGGGTCTGTGGTGATCGTGACTTACAAGATTACCTAGTCTGGTACTCGGGAGACTGTCCTGCCAAAACTTCTACCGCAACTACTCCACAAGTAGCTGATAAGAACACTTGTGATACTCAGCAGCCCGTGGCTATTCAGTTTCGCAAATCTGGTGGTAGCTGGCAAAGTGGTCCAAGTGTAACCGCTGCTGGAATTACCGTCGGAGAGGAACTTGAAGTCAACTGCTTTGCTCAAAACGGGACTAAATTACTCCCCGGTGGTACGATTCAGGTGACAGCTCCTCAAGGCAAACCAGTTACCGTCAGCTCTAGTTCTGAGCTAAAAAACTATCGATCTTTTGCAGCTGGTACGCATTCCTTTTCCTGTATTTCGAACTCTATCGCTTCCTGTGGAGCGAATGACAAGATTACGATTCAAGCGGCTAAAGTGGAGAATAAAGCAGTCACCGTTAACCCGGTCAAACCTATAAGTGGCAAAGCCATTGCCTTGAGTAGCTCCGCTCCAGTGGCGAAAGCTGTTCCGGCTCATGAAAGTGCTTGCACCGGCTTAGCCATTGTCAATGGAAATAACAGTTTAGTACCAGCCACGGTTAAACTACGAGCTAGTGGAACTGATAATCGCGGCTCGCTGCAAAAATATCGCTTCACTTTTGGAGATGGATCAGTTGTAGAAGCTGACAAGCCTGAGCTCGATCATCGTTATGAAGTTTCAGGCACGTTTTCGGTCCGAGCCGAGATTAAAGACTCACAGGGTAACTGGAAGGGTAGTGATGCCTGCGCAACCACCGTCACCGTCAAACCAGCCGCTGTTGAGTCGCACAAATCAGCTTGTAGTGATCTAGAGGTCACGATCGATAATAATGGACAGGCACCAGCTACTGCTAAGTTCAAAGTAAGTGGATATGACAATAAAGGCAGTATTCAAAAGTATAAAATCTCATTAGGTAATGGCACAACGCGCGAAAGTGACACTCAGACATTTGAAGAGAAGTATCTTGAAGCGGGCACCTTTGTGGCGCAGGCGGCCATCCGTGACAGTCAAGGAAACTGGAAAGAAGATTCTACCTGTCGTAAAACCGTCTATGTCTCGACTCAACCCCTCACTCAGCAGCCAGCAACGGGTACGCCAACCATCTTTACCTTAGCCGGTTTAATCAGTGGCTCAGCCGGGATTGGCATCCAGTACTGGAAACGTCGACTCAAACTCTAACTCTCTATGGCCCGCCCCCAACTGCCCTCTTGGATACTTAGCGTCATCTCCTTTGGGCTGATCGGTTTTTTTATCATTTGGTTAACGCTGACCTACTTACCAGTCTTAATTGTCGAGGTTAAGTACAGCAGTTTTCAGCTGCTAAAATCTAGTTTTGGCGTGACTGATCTGCGAAGCTTATTCATTCCCAATTTTAAGAATCTTGATTTGCAAGGCTATAGTAATTATCAAGACTATGGGATCACCATCCCCGTCTTAAATCTTGACGAGCCCGTAGTGTTTAATGTTGATCCCAATGACGAGCAGGCTTATGGTGAGGCGCTCAAAAAAGGGATTGCTCATGCTTCTGGAACCTCTTTTCCTGATAGCAGTGGCCTGGGATATTACTTTGCCCACTCATCAAGTCCTGAGCTGAGAAGTCAATATAATGCGGTTTTTTATCTACTGGGAAAACTAAAGCTCGATGATCCTATTTATATCTGGCAAGAACAAAAAAAGTTCAAATATCTGGTTTCGGAAATCAAAGTAACTCAGCCCGAAGATATTAGCTTTTTGGAGACTGAGTATGATAATGAGGCCATCGTGCTCCAGACGTGTTGGCCCCCTGGGACAACTAGCCAACGGCTACTCGTGTTTGCTCAGAGGGTGGAGTAGGGTTGGAGTCAGAGATAGATTCAACTTGTCTCAAAGGTATTCGAACTTCGAGTTGCGCCCTCGCGACTACCCATTTGGCGCTACCATGTTCGTCCGAAACATTTTCCCAGCGATTGCTGGTAGTATGTGTGGCAGCTCTTTGTTCAAGTACTTGCCTAATACCATGTAGTCCTTTACCAGTTCCCTTTATAGAGTCGCAATGTAGTATAGTTGAACCGATTATGATTAACGAATTTTTTCGCTCGAAGTCAAGTTCTAACTCTCAAGGTACTCAGCCAGAGGCATTTGAAGATTCCTTTCGTCTTAGCTCACTAAACTTAGAAGAATACTTGGTTTCTAACGTTTATTTGAGTAGAAAAGATATTTCCCCTACTAGTCTGTATGAAATTTTGCAGGACTTTATTGAGCTGTCAGCCCCACATTTTTTTTAAAGAAGCATCACATCTAGTGTCTTTGTTTACGGGAAACGCCAACGAAGTAGTCTACTGGTTTAAAAAGCTGCAAGCTGAGAGCAACGATGAATGTCAGGTGACCGGAGTAGATGTGCAACTGCCAGAAT
>Ga0163154_10009749_pt1 | contig 10879 bp, 7 predicted proteins | sample OliLakLV19MP9P1_FD_148649 | JGI IMG/M metagenome (GOLD analysis project Ga0163154, IMG submission 148649) | Freshwater microbial mat bacterial communities from Lake Vanda, McMurdo Dry Valleys, Antarctica - Oligotrophic Lake LV.19.MP9.P1 | ecosystem: Environmental > Aquatic > Freshwater > Lake >...
GGGAGACGAGGCCAACTATGCCGGGACGAGTTTCGTCGCGCCGCCGCAGAAGGTGCTCGGGAAGCTCAAGTACGGCCCGGAGATCATGAACGTGCAGGGCAACCGCAACGAAGCGGGCTCGCTCGGTGCCATCGGCTGGGACGACGAAGGGGTCGCGCCCGAGACGTTCGACATCATCAGGAAGGGCGTCGTGGTCGACTATCAGACCACGCGTGAACAGGCAGGGGAACTCGCCTGGTGGTATCAGCAGCAAGGCAAGCCGGTCCGCAGTCACGGGAACTCGTACGCACAGAGTTGGGCCGATGTGCAATTCCAGCGGATGCCGAACGTCTCGCTGTTGCCCGGCGACAAGGACCTCATGTACGAGGACCTGATTTCGGCCACCGACCGCGGCATCGCCATCGTCGGAGATGGCTCGTTCTCCATCGACCAGCAGCGCTACAACTCGCAGTTCGGTGGGCAACTCTTCTACGAAATCCGCGGCGGCAAGATCGTCGGAATGCTGAAGGACGTTGCCTACCAGATTCGGACGCCCGAATTCTGGGGGGCGATGGATATGCTCGGCGGCAAGCGGAGCTATGAGCTTGGCGGTGCGTTCGGCGACGGCAAGGGACAGCCGGCACAGTCGAACGCCGTCAGCCACGGCTGCCCGCCAACGCGCCACCGGCAGATCAACATCATCAACACGGGACGGAAGGCATGAGTCATCGCCTGCGGGCAGATAGCTCGCCGCGTAGCCTCCTCGAGCCCGCCCGCGTTCTGTCGCAGGCCGAAGCGGAGTCCCTCGCCAAACGCATCGTCGGGTTCTCGCAGGCCGACAGCTGCCGCGTGTCCATCGGAAGCGCGGCGCGCGGCAACACCCGCTTCGCCGTCAATCAGGTCTCGACCTCCGGCGACAACGAAGATGTCAGCATCCGGGTCCGTGTCACGGTCGGCAAGAAAGTCGGAGCCGCGACGACCAATCGGCTCGATGATGCCGCGCTCCGCCAGGTCGTGCAGACGGCCGAACGCATCGCCCGCCTGCAGCCGGACGATCCCGAGCTGATGCCCGAACTCGGAGCCCAGCAGTACATCGCCGTCGACGCGTTCCACGCCGCAACCGCTGCCGCTGAACCACAGCAGCGTGCCGACATCGTCGCCATGGTCACCGCCGCCTCGCGCGCCGCCGGTACCAGTGCGACGGGCTACCTCGAAGTGGTGACGTCGGCCAACGCGATCGCGAATTCGGCTGGGCTCTTCGCCTACCATCGCAGCACGGATTGCGCCTTCACGACCACCGTGCGCACCACGGACGGTACGGGATCCGGCTGGGCGGGCGCCGCGTCGCGGGACATCGAGGCGATTGACGGTGCCGCGCTGGCCGCGACCGCGATCGAGAAGGCCCGGCGCTCGCTCAATGCCGTCGCGGTCGAACCGGGTCGCTACACCGTGGTGCTCGAGCCAACTGCGGTCGGGAACCTCGTGCAGCTCATGGCATTTGCCACCAACGCGCGACAGGCCGATGAAGGACGGAGCTTCTTCTCGAAGCCCGGCGGTGGGAACAAGGTCGGCCTCAAGGTCGTCGACGAACGAGTCAGCCTCCGATCAGATCCGCAGGATCCGCTCGCCCCTGGCGTACCGTTCGATGGTGATGGTTTGCCGATGCGAAAGGTCAACTGGATTGAAAATGGTGTCGTCAGGGAACTGGGATACGACCGGTTCTGGGCGCAGAAGCAGAGCGTCTCGCCGATCGTCCTGCCTGGCTGCCTGCAGATGGCTGGCGGCTCGCAGAGTGTCCAGGAGATGATTGCATCCACCGAGCGCGGCATCCTGGTGACACGCTTCTGGTACATCCGTCCGGTCGATCCACGGACCATCCTCTATACCGGTCTGACGCGCGATGGGACGTTCCTGATCGAGCGCGGTCGCGTGACGAAGGCAATCAAAAATTTACGCTTTAACGACTCACCCGTCTTTTTGCTGAACAACATCGAGGCGCTCGGAAAAGTCGAGCGCGTCAGTGCCAGTGAAAGCGGGTCGGCCGGCGTTCCGATCGTGGTGCCGGCGATCAAGTCGCGCGACTTCACGTTCACCAGCTTGAGCGACGCAGTATAGGACGTAGCGCGCGACGAGCGTGTCGCGCGCGCAGGATGTCCGGCTTCTCTCTGGAGGAGTCGGCCGTGGGGGCCTCCCGCCCGGTCGGGCGTGGCCCCTTGGTTCCGGTCTCCACCGGGGGAGACAAGGGCCGTATCACTCCAGTTCTGGAGGAAGTACCAATGGCTGCAAAGAAGGCTGCTAAGAAGTCGGCGAAGAAGGGCGCAAAGCGCGCGGCAAAGAAGGGCGCAAAGCGCGCCGCGAAGAAGGGCGCAAAGCGCGCGGCAAAGAAGGGCGCCAAGAAGGGCGCCAAGAAGGCTGCAAAGAAGGGCGCAAAGCGCGCCGCCAAGAAGGGTGCAAAGCGCGCTGCCAAGAAGGGCGCAAAGCGCGCAGCCAAGAAGGGCGCAAAGAAGGGCGCCAAGAAGGCTGCAAAGAAGGGCGCCAAGAAGGCCGCCAAGAAGGCCAAGAAGCGCGCCAGCAAGAAGGCAAAGGCTCCAGCTGCTCCTGCTGCGCCGGCGATGTAATCTCGGCGTTGCCGAGGTTCAAACGGGGGTGGCGCTGTTCGCGCCACCCCCGTCGTCGTTTCGGCGAACCGTGTGCAGCGTCGGGCGCAATGTTCTGCCGACGCGCTGCGCGACATGTACCCCGCCTCGCTGCCGTGACGGCGCCATGGTCTGCCGTGTTGTCGCGCTGCCCTGGACGTTCGCCGTGTGGCCCCGAAAAAACGGAGGTGATGCCATCGGCACCACCTCCGGTTCAGCGCGGCCTCAGAGTCGCCGGGCCAGGCCCGCGCTACGCACGCGAACCCTTGTCTGTCATGCCGCTGCGAACTCCGGTAGCTCCAGGTCCGCCGGACCCCAGATGAACGCCAGCACCGTTGGCGCAGACTCCTTCTCTGCCCCCCTCGAAATCACGATGCCCATCGGCTCGTCGCTCGGTCCTTGAATCTTCTTCTTCGCCATCGTCTCCCCCGGCCGTATCCCGGGGCCGCGGACCGCCACTCACATATGAGTGGCATGCGGCCGACTGCCTGACCCCGGAGCGCCACTGCGTGGCGCGTGTCTGCGGATGAAGAGTGCAGAACTGGTGCCGAAGACTCGGAATAACGCAAGTCGCTTATCCGCAGGGACTTGCCAGTTTTTCTCCGCGGCCGATGCACGCCTGCTGTCGCGATCTGACACGAAATGGTGTCCTCGCTGTGTCCTTATGCGACGCGCGGCTTGTGGAGGACGATGACGCCATCCCCCGTATCGGCTGGGGCTTGCCAGCCCACGTAATTCGCGATCAGCGAGCGGATCTCGGCGCTGCGGCGCAGGTCTGATGACACGCCCTCGATGTAGTGGACACCGCCAGCAGCGGTGGCGTCCTGGAGATGTGCCAGCACACGTACCCGCTTCTCAGGCGTGAGCGCGTCGAGGACCTGCGCGTGCCAGATGACTGCGCGGACCGGCACAACCGGCAGCCATTCGTCCAGGCCGTCGGCGCACCCGACCACATGCGCCGACAGGCCGGCCTGCGCAGCGGCGACGAGCACCTTGCTCACCAGCGCTTCGTCCTCCTGCTCGCCGATGGCCGTGACGTGTGCACCATGCGCGGCCAGGAAGAGTGTGCGCTCTTCGACGTGGGGCCCGGCCACCACGACGTGGGGATGTTCCTGCGGCCGCACCGCGTCCACCAGATGCTGTGTCACCGACAGGCCCCAATGATCGGCACGCCGAAACTGATCGAGCATCTTCAGTCGATTGCGACGCCAGCGCTCGTACGGCGGCAGCTTGAGCCGGCGCATGATCTGCTCGTTCACCGCATCGCAGAGCACCAGCTCGCTCAGCTCCAGCTGCGCCCGGGTGCTCATCGAGGCCACGGCATCGTCCGCGAGCTTCATCAGCGCATCGCGTGAAATCGAGTCCTTGTAGTGTTCGATCTCGAGATCGATGTAATTCGCGTACTCGTGCTTGAGCGAGCGTGTCGGCGTCGACAGCAGCATAGGCATCTCCAGCGTCAGCGTGCGCGGCAAGGTGTCTCGGCCACTGCGTGAATGCAAGGCCGATGCGAGAGATGGCGTCCGTCGCGCCACTGGTGTCAGCTGCTATTCATTCCGGTATGCCAGAACTACCGGAAGTGGAGAGCGCTGCGCGCTTCCTGCACGCGACGCTCAGCGGTCGGATCCTGCGCGCCGTCACGTGGCTCCATCCGTCGCTGGCTCGGCTCGCGGATGGCAGGATCGCGACGCTCATCGGGCAGCGCGTGGTCGCCGTGACACGCGTCGCCAAATGGCAGGAAGTGCGTTTCGCCGATGGCGCGGCGCTCATCGTTCACTTCCGAATGACTGGTGACTGGGCCGTGACCAGGGACGCCACCGTCCCACCGTACGCTCGTGCACACTTTGCGTTCAGCGGTGGCCGACACGTCTGGTTGATCGATCCTCGCGTTCTCGCACGCGTCAGTCTGCGCGCCGTGGGTGACGCGCCGAGCGCGGCACGCATCGGTCCGGACGCGCTCGATCCACTACTCGACGCGCGCCAGCTCCGGGCACGATTCGCCACCCGTCGAGCCTCGGTCAAACAGGTGCTCCTCGATCAGTCGGTGATCGCCGGCGTTGGGAACATCTACGCCGCTGAGGCGCTCTGGCACGCCCGGGTCAATCCGGAAACGCCCGCACGGCAGTTGTCGCGCGCACGGGTGGAGCGGCTCATCGCGGGCATTCGCTGGACGATGGGGCTCGCATTCGAGCAGATGGGCCGCCATCAGTATGGCGAGGCCACCGATCGCTTCGTCGTCTACGACCGTGAGGGGGCGCCATGTGCACGCTGCGGCGCGCCGATCACGCGGATCAGGCAGGGGCAGCGTTCCACGTACCTCTGCCCCCGCTGCCAGCGATAGCCCGGCCGCCGGCACGGATGACAGTGCTGAGCCGGTGCAGCAGGGAGGCCGCTCACGCCAGGGCCTGAAGCACCGCCCCTTTGAGGTAACCCGTTTCCGGCACGGTGAGCACCACCGGGTGATCGAGTGGTTGCAGCGTGAGCGATCGGATGGCGATGTCGCGTCCGGACTCGGCCGCGGCGTGTTCGAGGATTTCGAGGAACTCCGGAACGTGCACGTGGTGGCTGCAGCTGGCGGTGAACATGAGGCCACCAGGCGTCAGCAGCTGCATCGCGAGGCGGTTGATGTCCGCGTAGCCTCGCATGGCATGCGTTACCGAAGATCGGTTCTTCGCAAATGCCGGCGGATCGACCACGATGGTGTCGAATCGATCGCCCTTCGCTTTCGCTTCCCGCAGGTACTCGAAGACGTCGGCGACCACCGTCGTGACGTTGGTGAATCCATTCAGCGCTGCATTCTCCGAAGCGCGCGCCAGCGCGGCTTCAGAGACGTCGACCGCGGTGACGTGGTCCGCGTGCCGAGCGAGGTGCAGCGCGAAGGATCCATGATAGCTGAAGAGGTCCAGGGCACGACCACGCGCCAGTGAGCCGATGAGGACGCGGTTGTCGCGCTGATCCAGAAAGGCCCCCGTCTTCTGGCCCGTGCGCAGCGCCGCGAGGTAGTGAATGCCATGCTCGGTCACCCGGATCGTATCTGGCACCGTACCGGCGAGGACTTCCACGATCCGCTCGAGGCCTTCGCGCGTTCGCACCGAGGGATCGTTGCGCGCGAGAATTCCGGCCGGTTCGACCAGTGACTGGAGCGCCGTGACGATATGTGCGCGCTGCGTTTCCAGACCCGCGCTCAGCAGCTGCACCACGAGCACGTCGGCGTACCGATCCACGACCAGGCTCGGAAGGCCGTCACCCTCACCGTGCACCAGGCGGCAGGCAGTGGTGAGATCGCCGAGCGGCGCGCGGCGCGCGATGGCCTGTGCCAGCTTGCTGCGCCACCAACCGGCGTCAATCACGACGTCGGGGTCAGGCTCGAGTCGGCGCAGCGTGATCTCTGACGTCGGGCTGTAGAGCGCCGTACCCAGTTTGCGGCCACCGGGACCACGGACGTCGACGAGCCCGGCGTCGACCCGTGGCGCGGTGGCGATGTCGCTGCGGAAGACCCATGGGTGGCCGCGAAGGAGGCGTTCGGCGCCGCGCACGCCGAGTGTGGCGATCGGGAGTTTGTGATTATTCGGTGTCATGTCAGAGGGAGCGTAGTGTAGTGTCGCCGAAGTCTCGTGGCAGTCGGGCGCGTCTTGTGGCGCGAGCCGGCGTTGCCACGCCTCGCGAAACCGCTGGTATCGCTCCGGGTTGCGCCTTGGCTGGCGCCACAATCCATCCGCCGCCTTTCGCCACGGCACTGCTGCCACGCTACACTAGTGCCTTCTCGCACGCGAGGCGAGTCGAGGGCCTTGACCCTGAAAGCGAGTCGACTACTTTCTTCAGACTCCCCGGGATAATGACCGGGACGTTGCTGAGACCGGCGCAGGCTGGGCGAAGCAGCGGACGATGTTTGATAATGGAAAGAGTGTGGAGATCGTGGGAAGTGAATCCCATCGTGGACTGGGCACGGCAACGTGTCTATCGCGATGAAGTGATTGCAGTGTGCATGAATGCGCATGCACGGCTTGACCGGTTACGGGAGGTCAAGCGAGAGATGGCATGTGGGGGATGCCTGGGCACAGAGAGGCGATGAAGGCCGTGGTAAGCTGCGATAAGCTCGGGGGAGTGGCACACACGCGGTGATCCCGAGATGGCCGAATGGGGCAACCCGGCGGGGCGCGAGTCCCGTCATCCGCGGCAACGCGGAAGCGAACCCTGGGAACTGAAACATCTCAGTACCGGGAGGAAGAGAAATCAACCGAGATGCCCTGAGTAGTGGCGAGCGAAAGGGGCGGAGCCTAAACCGGTGTGTTTACATGCCGGGGTTATAGGACCTACGGACGCGTTGGACGAAAGCAGCTGAACTCCCTTGGAACGGGGGGCCGCAGACGGTGAGAGCCCGGTAGGCGAAGCTGAGGTGTCTGACGTAGTAGAGTTCCTGAGTACGGCGGGACGCGAGAAATCCCGTCGGAAGTTGGGGGGACCACCCTCCAAGGCTAAAGACTCCTCTGTGACCGATAGTGGACGAGTACCGTGAGGGACAGGTGAAAAGCACCCCAGTGCGGGGAGTGAAAGAGATCCTGAAACCACATGCCAACAAGCGGTCGGAGGTTGCGTTTGGCTCACGCTGAACGACGACTGACGGCGTGCCTTTTGCATTATGATCCGGCGAGTTACGCCTCAGGCGCGAGGTTAAGTGGCTCAGCCACGGAACCAGAGCGAACGCGAGTCCTGCAGAGGGCGAGTTAGAGTGCCTGGGGGTAGACCCGAAGCCAGGGCGATCTATCCATGAGCAGGGTGAAGCGTCGGTAACACGACGTGGAGGCCCGCACCGGTATGGGTTGAAAACCGTTCGGATGACTTGTGGATAGGGGTGAAAGGCCAATCAAGCCTGGAGATAGCTGGTTCTCCCCGAAATCTATTTAGGTAGAGCCTCAGTGCATGTTCCTGGGAGGTAGAGCGACTGGATGGGCGCGGGCCGGCGACGCTGGTACCAACCCCAACCAAACTCCGAATGCCCATGGAATGGACGCTGGGAGGCAGTCTGCGAGCGATAATGTTCGTAGGCGAGAGGGAAAGAACCCAGAGCCACAGCTAAGGCCCCGAAGTGGCCGCTGAGTATAGCGAAGGATGTGTCGCTGCCGTGACAACCAGGAGGTTGGCTTAGAAGCAGCCATTCCTTTAAAGAGTGCGTAATAGCTCACTGGTCCAGCGGAGATGCGCCGAGAATGGTCGGGATTAAGCGGCCCGCCGAAGCTTGGCCTGTATGCATTGCATACGGGGTAGGGGAGCGTTCTCATCTGCTGTGAAGCGGTCGTGGAAACGAGCCGTGGAGCGATGAGAAGTGAGGATGCCGGAATGAGTACGCGCAAATGCGGGTGAGAACCCCGCACACCGGAAACCCAAGGGTTCCAGCGCCATGGCAATCAGCGCTGGGTGAGGCGGACCCTAAGGCGAGGCCCCAGAGGCGTAGCTGATGGAAAACAGGTCAAGATTCCTGTCCGTCTCGTAGTTCGTTGAAGCCATCCGGGACCCAGGAACAACATGCCCGTGAGCTTGTGGATTGCTCATGTAACGGCGTAGGCTGCAAGGCCGAGACCGGATGCCAAGAATCGCAGCGATGCAATTCAAGGGGTGTCGCGTCGACTGGCAAGAAAAGCGGATGGGGGAGAGCTACGAGGCTCCGTACCGTAAACCGACACAGGTGGGTAAGGCGAGTAGCCTCAGGTGAACGAGTGAAACGTGGTCAAGGAACTCGGCATAATGATCCCGTAACTTCGGAAGAAGGGATGCCTTATTGCGTCAGGGGAACACCCGAAGCGTGATGAGGCCGCAGAGAATCGGCTCAAGCGACTGTTTAGCAAAAACACAGGTGCGTGCCAAGCCGCATAAGGCGCCGTATACGCACTGACGCCTGCCCGGTGCCGGAAGGTTAAGGGGAGAGGTTAGCCGCAAGGCGACGCCTTGAGCCGAAGCCCCGGTAAACGGCGGCCGTAACTATAACGGTCCTAAGGTAGCGAAATTCCTTGTCGGGTAAGTTCCGACCTGCACGAATGGCGTAACGACTTGAGCACTGTCTCGACCACGTGCTCGGCGAAATTGCAGTCTCGGTGAGGATTCCGAGTCCCCGCGACAGGACAAAAAGACCCTATGCACCTTTACTGTAGCTTGTCATTGGACGGTGCACTTCACTGTGTAGCATAGGTGGGAGCCGATGAGCCCGGGGCGCTAGCCTCGGGGGAGGCACCAGTGAAATACCACCCTGGGTGGTGTGCTGTCCTCACTACGCAAGGCAAACCCTTGCTAGGACCGTGGCAGGTGGGCAGTTTGACTGGGGCGGTCGCCTCCGAAAAAGTAACGGAGGCGCGCGCATGGTTGGCTCAGCGCGGTCGGTACTCGCGCTTATAGAGTGTAACAGCAGAAGCCAGCCTGACGGTGAGACCGACGGGTCGAACCGGGACGAAAGTCGGCTGTAGTGATCCGGTAGCCCGGTGTGGATCGGCTATCGCGCAACGGATAAAAGGTACGCTAGGGATAACAGGCTTATCGCGCCCGAGAGTTCACATCGACGGCGCGGTTTGGCACCTCGATGTCGGCTTATCACATCCTGGGGCTGGAGAAGGTCCCAAGGGTCCGGCTGTTCGCCGGTTAAAGTGGTACATGAGCTGGGTTCAGAACGTCGTGAGACAGTTCGGTCTGTATCCGTCGTGGGCGCTGGAGAATTGAGGGGTGCGGACTCTAGTACGAGAGGACCGAGTCGGACGATCCGCTCGTGTCCCGGCTGTCCTGCCAAGGGCACCGCCGGGTAGCGATGATCGGTGGCGATAACCGCTGAACGCATCTAAGTGGGAAACGCCCCCCAAGATGAATTCTCCCTGATGCCTTGAGCATCCTGAAGGGCCGGAGGAGACGACTCCGTCGATAGGCCGCCCGTGGACGTGGAGCAATCCATTCCGAGCGCAGCGGTCCTAATCGCCCGTGCGGCTTGACTCCCAATACTGTGACCGGTACGCAAAAGCCCGGTCACCGACATACGCCGTGTATGCAATGCGCACCGCGTCGACCGCAACAGCGGTCACCACTTCTACGATCTCCACACACTTCCATTGTCATCTTCGCGACGGCAGCCCATCGCCGCCGCATGACATACCCGTAGCGCAACTCATCGCGCATCGGCGCAGAACACGTTATGTTTGCCGGACACGCACGACCTTGAAAATTCGCTGGCGACTAGAGCGTCGGGGCCACACCCGTTCCCATTCCGAACACGGTCGTTAAGCCCGACAGCGCTGATGGTTACTCCGGCCGCGAGGTCGCGGGAGAGTAGGCCGTCGCCGGCACCCTTTGACGAAGCCCCTGGTCACGTTCCGTGATCAGGGGCTTCGTCGCGTTCGCCAATCCTGCAGCGCTTCCTTAATGGTGGGTCATCCCGCCGGGATCGCCGCCCCCAGCAGCCGAGCCGCCGACTCAGGGTCCGTCGCACCAAATACCTCGCGAATCACTGCGACGCCAGACGCGCCAGCGCGATAGATCTCAGCGGCGGATGTCGACGTCAAGCCGCCAATCGCCACCACCGGTCGGCCACTCGCCAGAGCCAACCGACGAAACCCATCCACCCCCAGCGCAGCCCCACCTGCACCAACACCTGCACCAACACCTGCACCAAACACAGGGCCGATCGTGACATAATCCGCCTGCTCCACACTTCGCAGATCGGTGGCGCTCGACACCGAGCCGCCGATCAGGAAGGACGTCGAAACCTGCGGCCGCACCGCAGCAATCGGCATGCTCGCCGACGTCAGGTGCACACCCGCCGCACCGCACGCGAGCGCCACGTCGAGGCGCTCACTCACGATCACCGGAATGGAAAGCGACGTCACAAGCGCACGACCAACTTCCACCAGCAGGCTGGCGTCCACATGTTTCAGGCGGAGCAGCAGCATGGTGGCTCCCCCTCGTTCTGCCGCCCGTGCGCGCGCCACCAGACCGGTGCTGCCGTCTCGGAGGTCGTCGGTGACCACCCAGAGTCGAAGACGGGGATCGTGATGTTCCATCATTCGGGGGAGTGCCTGTGGACGAAATCGTGCCGATGCTGATTGCCGGAGTGCTTGGTCCATCCGCCAACGACCCGCAGCGCTCGCAGGTCGTTGCCGTGCGCGTCGCCACAAGCTGCCGCGACAACAGTGCAGCGGCAATTGCCACGGCCGTCACCGAACTGGTCGAAACCTTTCACCGCCGCAACGATTGCGGAGCGTCGAGCGTGCGGGTCGTGATCTTCTCGGCCAGGC
>Ga0163154_10009751_pt1 | contig 10875 bp, 9 predicted proteins | sample OliLakLV19MP9P1_FD_148649 | JGI IMG/M metagenome (GOLD analysis project Ga0163154, IMG submission 148649) | Freshwater microbial mat bacterial communities from Lake Vanda, McMurdo Dry Valleys, Antarctica - Oligotrophic Lake LV.19.MP9.P1 | ecosystem: Environmental > Aquatic > Freshwater > Lake >...
GAGTTGAATATGGTGGAAGCCTGGCTCGATCGCAATACGGCGCTCGGGGCCTGGCAGTATTCCATTCCGCCCGATGCCTCGCTCCAAAATATTGATTGGGACCGATTCCTCGGCAGCGCCCCCAAGCGCCCCTTCGAGCCGATTCGCCTCTTCCGCTGGCGTAACTATCGCGACTATGGTACTGGTCTCGCCGGCGACTTATACGTCCACTTACTCAGCGGCCTGCACTTAGCCACCAATTCTCGCGGCCCGAACCGCATGTATGCCACCGGCGGCGTCCGCTTCTGGAACGATGGCCGCGACGTGCCGGACGTGATGCTTGCTACCTTGGACTATCCGCATTCGCCCGAACATGCGGCGTTCACTCTGGCCCTGCGGGTCAACTTTGCGAGCAGCGAACCGAACGAGCGCTTCGGCTTCCGCTTCGTGGGTAGCGAGGGCACCATGACCACGAGTTACAACACGCTGGTGCTTTCGAAGACCCCGCGCGAGCGCGAACCCGGCATGAGCATCAATACCTTCCCGGCCAAGATGCAAAATCAATACGTCACCGAGTATCGGAAGAAATATCCGGCTCGCCCACCCGTGGCGGAGCTCGACAACGAAGATCAGAAATTCCAAATGCGCGCCGACGCCCATTTGGAGCATCACCGCAATTTCCAGGCTTCCATCTTGAACGGCGCGAAGCAAATCGAAGACCCCATCTTCGGCCTCCGCGCCGCCGGCCCGGCGTTACTTTGTAACGAGAGCATTTACACTCAGCAAATCCAGCATTGGGATCCGGAAACGATGCGCGTGACGAAAAGCTAACTCTTCGCCATCACCTGGGTCTTGGCTAGCTGGTCGCCAAAGCGCTGGCCCTGAGTAATAAAGATTACTAGTTCGCCCGCATACACCAAGACGGCGATCGGAAGGGCGGCAAGCGGCCCTACGAACGGAATCAGCGTTAACACCGATGGAATTGCCAAGGGGATATTGCGCAGCACTAACTGCTGCTGTGTTGGCCGTTCGCCATCCATTCCCACCACGTCTAAGCCCAGCGCCCTTTTGCCGAGGCTCGGGCGGGCCAGATCCCGGCACAGCCAATAGGCGATCAGCGCCAGGCTGAACAGGGTGCCCACGAACGGAATCACCGACAACAGTCCAATCGGCAGGCTGATCAATCCGTCAATAAGTAAGGCCCCGATCCGCGGGCCAATTTCAGCTTTTTTCATCGACTGCCTCCTCTGCTGGACGTCGCAGTTCAGATCTGCGTCTAACGATAGTACAGGAAGTACTGCCGAAAAACGAAAAGTTAATTCCCCAGGCGGCTTACCGTCACCGGACCATCGCCTTTGTCGCGTGCAAAGTGCGGTTTTTCCCGCGTGCCATCGATCTTCAGGCGCAGCAAGGTACCGGCACCGTCTTTGGCAAAGAAACGATCCGCCGGCTTCAATACCCACCGCTTCCAGCCGGTTTGTGTCTGCGAGATTTTCGCATCCAGGCGAAGCACGCCGCGAAAGTCGATGGCCTCCTCGGCGAAGCGGTATCGGCCGGTCAGGTCGAAATCAGCGCCTGGAATGTTGACGCCCAGGCTCGGAAACTCAATCATGCCGTTGGTCATATGGAATTCCCCTGACAAGTGCGTCCGCACCTCCTTCACGTTGGGATCCTTCGGCCTTCCCTGCGCCTTGCTGCTCATCTCATCCACTTTGTCCTGCACGGTGGTGCTGGTAAAGTCGCCGTTGTCGATCAGGAAGGTTCCCGACAAGCGTAGTTTGTCGATCGGGTCACCTTTGCCAGGCGGCAGCACCAGCTTCACTTTCAGCGCGATCGGCCCCTTCATCATCACCGGACCCTTCATGGCCAGCCGCATCAAGTCTTCAATGTGGCCTTCCTGAAATTGGACGTCGAGATCGACGGTCTTGCCGGCTTCACCGCGGCCCCGCACCACGCCACCGCGCGCCGTAAAGCGGGTGCGCCCGAGTTGGGCCTGCACCGGATCCAGCAAAGTGTTCCCATTGCCGCCATCGATCACCGCATGATAGGTAGTGGTTAGCGACATGGGATTGCCCGCCATGGTTAAGCGAAAATCGGCCATTTTCGTTTCTCCGTCGGCGATTATGTGGTCAATCTGGCCAACGAATTTGCCAGTGGAGTTCAACTTGCCGGCGATGCCCTTGAAGACGCTCAGGTCAGCGTCCTGGAAGTCGTAGATGCCGTCGAGGGGCGTGTCACTCGGCTCATTCGCCACCCAAGGTCCGAAGTGGCCTTTTGAATAGATCAGGCCGGGCGGCTTGGGATTGGTGAGTTCGGCGTCGTAACTCATGGCCAAGCCAGGTCCCGCCGAGGTGAGGCGTAGCCGCCGAATATCGAACTCGAGCGGATCCTTGTCGGCGTCCCGAGGCAATACGCTCAGCTTGGCCCCATCGCAGATGACCGTGTTCAAAATCACCCAGATCCGGTCTCCGTTCGCATCTACTGCCTTTGGTTTAGGCGGTAAATCTTTCACCGCGCGCAGATCTTGCACCGGCTTCAGTGGCGAAGCCTTCGCACGCGCAGGAACCGTTACTTCCAAACTTTCCACGCGCACCAACTCCGCCCGATAAGGCTTGGTGAGCAAGGAGTTCAGTTCCACTTGAAACTGAAGCTTCTTCATGGCGATCAAAGGTGGCTGGTCCCGGCGATGCTTACGCCAAAGCTTGATGTTCTCGCCTTGAACATGAGCCTGCGCGCCTTTGCCCGCACTCAGCAGTACCAGCAACGGCGACTTCATCGACAGCGATACGTCAAGTGCGCCGATCTCCACGTCGCTGTCGAACTGCTTTTCGAGATACTCGATCGTCTGCGCGCGGATCAGCGGCGCCGCCCTCCCTGCCAGCACTCTTGCGGTGATCAGCAAGCCAGCGAAGATTAACGTCACTCCGACACCCAACCCAATCAGCCATTTCTTCATCACGGTTATCTGGAGTTGCACGTGAAGCTCCACAATGAAAAACCGTGGCGGAAGCGCCTCTATTTGTAGGTGGTGCTCATCATTTAATGGCCCTCGCCCAACTCTCAGCTGTTTGCTGGAAAGGCGGCAATTTCTGCGGTTTCGGTGTAACAAGTGCCGACGATTTGGGCATCTCGACAAAAAGTGGACTGCGTGCGTCTCTGGCGCTTTCGTCTACCTTAACCGTGGAGCCAGCGAATGGCCCAGGTAGTGACGCTGGTCGCCGCGGGAGTCTGGTTGAATGGGTCGACGGGGCTGCCGAGTGAGGCGGATCTGGCAGGCCTGGACGGCACCTCGCTGCTGATGTATCGGGGAGGCGCGGCCGTCAAAGCGCTGGCCGGGCTCCCTTACTTCGCGCCTTCGCTCGCCGGATACGCGCCTTCTTTTCTGACCGGCATCGCGCACGAGTATGGCACCAAGCTGCTGACGATGGCCGGGCTGGTGACACTCCGGCCGCCAGTGCGAATGCCTTCACGGTTGCACCTCCTCGGCCTGCATGGGCTGGGGGCACGGAAAACGTCCGATTCCAGCGTGTTTTGGTGAAGAAGTTGGCCGCCACATCGATCAGGTCTTTGGCGTCCCAATCGGTCGGATAGTTCTTGCCCGCTTCTGGCGGCAGGTAGTCCAGATTTGTTGCGGGTGATTCCACATGCTGGGAGGTACGAAGCATGGGGCGTGGAAGTTCCCGCAGCGCAAGGCAATGTCTGGAGCCAACCGGCCGGGGAGTCCGTCGATCGCACTGGCAAGGCCCCGCGCTCGCGCTCGCTATCCTTCTATGTCATTGATTCGATGATCTTTATCCCTGATCGGGGGCATCCACGCGCATCCCCGGGTTTCCTTCTAACTCATTCAATACAATAAACTTAACTGACAAAACGTCTGGCTTCTCTGCGTTCGCTAAGCTCTTTACCTTTCGAATCAACAACATAGCACGAAGTGCTTGGCCGGGCTTGCTACAGTTACGGAATAGCCCATCCTGCGGTTTGTCGTCTGGCGGTACCGCAGATAATCGCCGGTCCTTTAGAACTAATAACTCCCGGGTTCGTTTCGTCATTTACTCAACCCGTAGCCCGCCGCCTAATGGCCCATGTTGGGCGCCGCGGGCTCGTCCGGACGGCCGGGGTTCGAGAGCGGCACGTAGACCAGGATGACGGCCAGGATGCCCAGGAAGATGGCGCCGAAGGTGTAGGACGGATCCTTAGTGAATTCGGGGATGGGCCACTTGTAGTAAAGGTAGGTGGCTTCGACGAGCCCCATCAGGCTTTCCCCCGTAATGAGTCCGGAAGCGATCAGAATGCCGACGTTGACGACGCGCGAAAGCTGGGACTCGTTGTACCCGCGCCGGGCGGCCAGCGAATCCGTCAGCCATCGGATCATGCCGCCGACGAAGATGGCGAACGTCGTCCCCAGCGGTAGGTACATGCCCACCGAGATCAGCATCGGGCTCTTTACCTGCATCATGATGAGCGCGATGCCCATGGCGACACCGGCGCCGACCAGCGGCCAGGGCATGTCGCCGCCGACGATGCCTTGCGCGAGCGAAGCCATCAGGCTGGCTTGGGGCGCGGCGTACTTAGCGCCACCGAAGCCGGTACCTCCGGCTTGGATGTCGCCCAGGTGGAGATACATCAGGGGGAAGTACATCACTAAGCTGGCGACGACGACGGCGATCAGTTCGACGATTTGGATGGTCTTCGGCGTACCGCCCAGGATATAGCCGACCTTGAAGTCCTGCAGGAGTTCGCCGGCGACGGCCGACGACACGCAGACCACGGCCGCAACGCCGAGAACCGCTGCCACTCCGCTGGCGCCGGAGACGCCCAGAGCCACCATCAGGAGGGCGGCGATGATCACCGTCGAGAGCGTGATGCCGGAGATGGGGTTGTTGGTGGAGCCGATCACGCCCACCAGGTAACCGGAAACAGTGGCGAAGAAGAAGCCGACCACCAGCATCACGATCGCGGCGGTCATGCCGCCAGTGACACCGGCGAAAGAGATGTAGAGGGCGCACATGGCCACGAAGACCACGGCGATCAGGCCCAGGATAATCTTCGAGCTCATATAGCGCTCGTGGCGGTTTGCGGATTCCATCGTCTTGGCGGCCGTCACCTCGGCCCAGGCCTTCGAAAGGCCGATGCCCAGGCTGGTGCGCATGCGGAAGAGCGTGAAGCAGGCGCTCACCAGCATGCCTCCCACGCCGATGGGGCGGATAATGTTTTTCCAGACGGCGTTCGACATCCCTTCCCAGTCGTCGGGCGAGGCGTTGGCGGGCAGAAACTGCTTGAGATTGGGGCCCATAAAGTAGACCAACAGCGGGATCAGCATGCCCCAGGCGACCACGCCGCCCGCGAAGTTGAGCGAAGCCAGTTGCGGCCCGATGATGTATCCCACGCCAATGTAGGCGGGCTTGACGGCGGGGTAGGCGAAGACGGTAGCCCCGCCCACGTCGACGGTGCGGCCAGCGCCGAGCTTCACTTTGCTCGATCCCAGGGCGCCAAGCAGAATAGGCAAGGCCTTTTCGGCGGCGAAGAGCTTCATCACGCCCAGCCAGTAGATCAGGGCGCCCAGGCCCATGTTCCAGAACAGAAAACGCGCCGAGTTGGTGCCCGATTGGCCGGCTTTGTGGATTTCGGCGGCGGCCCTGCTCTCGGGGAAGGGCAGTTCCGGGTCTTCCACCATCACGCGGCGGATGAGCGAGACGAAAAGCACGCCCAGGATGGAACCGACTACCATCAGCATGGTCGACTTCCAGTAGGCATCCTCCGGGCGGAAGGACTTCCAGATGCCGGAGATGACGAAGGCCGGCAGGGTGAAGATAGCGCCGGCAGCGACGCTTTCGCCGATTGAGCCGGCGGTGCGGGCGAGGTTTTCTTCCAGGATCGTTCCTCGCCAGAGTCGCAGGACGGCCATTGAGATGACGGCGGCCGGGTAGGTGGCGGCGATTGTCAGGCCGGCGGTAAGGCCCAGGTAGGCGTTAGCCGCGCCCAGGATGATGGTCATCACTAAGCCGAGCAACACGGCACGGACCGTGAACTCTTTCATGCGTACGTCACCAGGGACGTAGGGACGGTAGTTGGACATGGCTAGACCTCTTCTCTCTTAGGGTCTAGCGATGATAGCAGAGCTAGGTTACTGCTGATCGGCAGGGATGGGATTGGCGGGCAACTGGTCGACGTTGATGGCTTCGTACTTGGGGCCGAGGCCGAGAGCGATCAGCGATAGCGAGCAAAGCTTGCCGTCTGTCTTCAGCTTCTGGTCGGCCTTAAAGCGGTTGAGAGCTTCGATGGAGGCTTGGTCCCAACTGCCGTTCACTTCGGAGGCGAGGTAGCCCTTATCGGCTAGGGCCTGTTGGATTTCGCGGTAGCGGACAGCCGAGGGGCTCTGGACGTAGGCGATACGAACGGGTGCGCGGTAGCTGCTCCGGCGCGCCGAAACGGGGGCAACCCGGGTAGCCTTTAAGGCCTGCGAGCGGTAGGGTGTCTTCACGATCGCCGTGGGCCGGATCGGAGCGGACTTCGCCGGGCTGGCCTTGGGTGTGGCTTTGACGATCGGCGTGGCCTTAATCGGCTTGCTGGGGGCGATCTTGCGCGCCTGTCCGAAGCACAGGGAGGCGACGATGAGGGTAACCAGTAACAGCTTCACATTGTGTAGCATACCAACTAATCATCGGCTCCTGGGTGACCGGACGTGAGGTGAGGCGCAAAAAGGTTCGAGCCGTTCCCCCAGATGCGGGTATTTCGATGTACCCTAACGGTCACGGATGACGAAAATACTTTGGACGATGGCGCTGGCGGCGGGCGCTTTGATAGCCGCCGAGCCCAACACGCTCACGCCGGCCGAACGCGCGGCGGGTTGGAAATTGCTCTTTGACGGCAAGACGCTGACCGGCTGGGTGGATCCCGCCAGGCAGACGCCGCCTGGCGATTCCTTCCGGGTGGTGGATGGAGCGATCGCGTCGACGGCCCAGCCGAAGTTTCGTGAGGACATGCTGACGACGGAGAAGTTCACCAACTTCGAGCTGAGTTTCGAGTGGAAGATTTCGTCCGGCGGGAATAGTGGCGTGAAGTACCTGGTGCAGGATACGGCCTACATCCATCCGACCCTGTTCAAGACGGAGATCGCCAAGTTTGAGGACCGGGTGGATTACCTGCTGCGGAATCCGCGCCCGTCGCGCTCGTCCCTGCCGACCGACGGCAAGGCGGAGATCTACCAGGTGGCGTTCGAGTATCAGGTGATCGACAACACCGCGCACGCCGACGCCAAACGAAGCCAAAAGAGCTGGGCGGGGTCGCTCTACCAGTTGATCGAACCCAAAGGCGCCGGCCCCAAGCCGGTGGGTGACTGGAACGAAGGGCGCATTGTCGTCAAAGGCGACCGCATCGAGCATTGGCTGAACGGGGTGAAGGTTCTCGATGCCTCGCTCAATGATCCGGCCGTGCCGGAAGGGTTGGCGAAGCGTTGGACCACGAAGGGCCGGGTTTACGAGCTGCTCACGGAGCGCAAGCAGAAGGCGACGCCGATCGTCCTGCAGAACCATAATGATGCCGCCTGGTATCGCAGCCTGAAGATTCGGCGGCTTCCGTAAGCCAAGTGACCCTCCACGCGGGAGCGATATTCCTAAGCGCCTTTCTGCTGTTCCTGGTGCAGCCAGTGGTGGCGAAGATGATTGTGCCGTGGTTCGGCGGCTCGGCGGCCGTCTGGACGACGTGTTTGCTGTTTTTCCAATTGATTCTGTTGGCGGGCTACGGGTATGCCCATTGGCTAGTGAAGCGGCTGACCGTACGGCAGCAGAGTCTGGTGCATATGGGGCTGTTGGGGTTGAGCGTGTTGTGGCTGCCGTTGGGTCCGGCCTTGAGTTTGAAGCCGGCGGGGACGGAAGAGCCGATCGGGCGGATCTTGCTGGTGTTGCTCGCGACGGTGGGGCTGCCGTATTTCCTGCTGTCGACCACGGGGCCGCTGTTGCAGGCTTGGTCGGCACGGACGATGGCGCTGCCGTACCGGCTTTATGCCTTGTCGAATCTGGCGTCGTTGTTGGCTCTGCTCTCTTATCCCTTTGCGATTGAGCCGGCGATTTCGCTGCGCCATCAATCGCTCGTCTGGAGCGGGTTGTACTTAGTCTGGGTGGCCAGCGCGGGCTGGCTGGCTTGGCAGGCGCGCACCGGAGAAACGGCGCCGGCGAGCGCGGAATTGGCGCCGAGTCGGCTCGATCAGGTGACTTGGGCGGCGCTGGCCTTTTTCCCTTCGGCCTTGTTACTTGCGACGTCGAACCATTTGTCGCAGAATATTGCCGCGATCCCTTTCCTATGGGTGCTGCCGCTATCGATTTACTTGCTGTCGTTCGTGTTGACCTTCGATTCGACGCGTTTCTACCACTCGGAGATTTTCCGTTGGGGCTTGGCGATTGTCTTGGCGGGGGCGGGTTATTACCTGGTGCATGAGGACGCCGACCATAAGTTGAAGGTGTTACTGCCGGCGTTTTTAGGCGGCCTGTGGGTGGCTTGTATGTACGGCCACGGCGAGTTAGCGCGGCGGAAGCCGGCTCCGGCTTACTTGACGTCCTTCTATTTGATGTTAGCCCTGGGCGGGGCGCTGGGCGGCTTTGCCATTAGTATCTTGGCGCCCATGTTACTGCGCGGCAATTATGAATTGCCAATCGTGCTGTCGGGTTTCGCTTTGCTCGTGGCGTTGCTTGCCACCCGGGATAACTGGCTGATTGCGACGGCTTGGGGTGCCCTGGCCATCTATCTGGCCGTGGCGGCGAGCGTCTATATACGGGATCTTGAGTCAGCTTCGCGGGTGATTACGCGGAATTTCTTTGGGACCATGCGCGTTAGAGAGTCCGGGAAGAAAGAAGACCAGAGTTTGTACCGGACCCTGATCCACGGAACGATCAATCACGGCGAGCAGTTTTTCGGAAGCTCGCTGGAGACTTCGCCAACGACTTACTATGGACCCGAGTCCGGCGTGGGCTTGGCGATCGCCAAGAGCCGGACGCCGGTGCATCCGAACGTACGGCTTGGCGTCATTGGTTTGGGCGTCGGGACCTTGGCCAATTACGGAATCTCGGGAGATACTATCCGTTTCTACGAGATCAATCCGAAAATTGTACAGATTGCGCGGACCGAGTTTACTTATTTACGCAACGCCAAGGCGAAGATCGAATTATCGATGGGCGACGCGCGGTTGTCGCTCGAACGGGAAGCGCCGCAGGGCTTCGATGTGCTGGCGGTGGACGCGTTCTCGAGCGATTCGATTCCGGTGCACTTACTTACCAAAGAAGCGGTGGCCCTAATGCTGCGGCACCTGTCGCCGAAAGGTATTTTGGCGGTGCACATTTCGAATAAGCACTTGAAGCTCGACTCGATTGTGCACCGGATCGGCAAAGAGTTGGGCTGGACCGCGATCAGCGTGGAAAACGAGGCCGACGAGGCGATGAATGTGTTCTCCTCCGACTGGGTGTTGCTGACCCGCTCGCCGGAGTTTGTGAATGATCCGGTGGTGAACAAGGCCAAGGTAGAGAGGAAGCGGGCCGAAGTGCTGTGGACCGATGACTACAGCAATCTCTGGAAGATTCTGAAGTAACTTTACATCGAAAAGTACTTGACCGATCCAAAATCCCGACGTATGCTGGGGCATGAGTTCGCCGAGACCGCTCGAGATCCACGCGCATGCCACCAGCAACCTGCGCTTTATCCGCGAAACCATGGAGCGGGCCTCGACATTTACGGCCGTGCCGGGTTGGGGCGGGGCGCTGATGGGGCTAGTGGCGCTGGCGGCTTGCGGATTGTGCCAAGTAGTGACGCCGTCGTTGTGGCTATCGGTGTGGCTCGGGTGCGGCATGTTGTCCTTGTCGATCGGGACGCTGGCCATTGTGGAGAAGTGCCGCCGGAGAGGCACGCCGCTCGACTCGCCGGGCGCGCGCCGGTTCGCTTTGGGCTTTGCGCCGCCACTGGTGGCCGGGGCGGTACTGACGGCGGCCTTTGTGAGCTTTGGGCTGGAGCGTTTCGTGCCCGGCCTGTGGTTGCTGCTTTACGGCACGGGCGTGGTGACCGGGGGGACGTTTTCCGTACGGATTGTGCCCTTGATGGGCATTTGCTTCCAGGTGCTGGGAGCCGTGGCGCTATTCGCGCCGGCGTCCTACGGCAATCTGCTGATGGGGGCGGGGTTTGGCCTGGTGCATATCGCCTTCGGCGTGGTGATTGCGCGCCGGCATGGTGGGTAAAGGTAAGAGGAGAAGACGATGGGCGCTTTGAAGAAACAGATATTGGCGCGGCCCGAGGGGGCATCGGAGACGGCGGCCCGGTCGGCGCCCGATCTAGACAGGGTGATTCACGAGCGCGTTCGTTTGGGGATCTTGAGCGCGCTAGCGGCGAACACGACGATGACGTTTAGCGAACTGAAGGCGCTGCTTGAAATCACGGACGGGAACTTGAGCGTGCATGCGCGGAAGCTCGAAGATGCCGGGTACGTGGTGTGCCACAAGTCCTTCGAGAATCGCTTGCCGCGCTCGGAGTATCGACTGACGCCGCCCGGCAAGGAAGCCTTTGAACGCTATCTGGCGCACATGGAAGCCATTGTCGACGCCATGAAGACATCGTTGCGTAAGTAGACCGATGCACGTCGCGATTATCTTGGACGGGAATGGCCGTTGGGCGCGGGAGCGGCATCGGCCGCGGTTGATGGGGCATCGGGCGGGGGCGCAAGCGGTGCGGCGGACGGTGACGGCGGCGCCCTCGTTGGGCATTCGGACGCTGTCGCTCTACGCATTCTCGGCTGACAACTGGAAACGTCCGGCGGCCGAAGTGGCGGGCTTGATGGTTCTGTTGGCGGAGTTTATCGGGCGCGAGACGGAGACCTTGGCGGCGGAAGGCGTGCGAGTGAAGTTTATTGGGCGGCGGGAC
>Ga0163154_10009752_pt1 | contig 10874 bp, 5 predicted proteins | sample OliLakLV19MP9P1_FD_148649 | JGI IMG/M metagenome (GOLD analysis project Ga0163154, IMG submission 148649) | Freshwater microbial mat bacterial communities from Lake Vanda, McMurdo Dry Valleys, Antarctica - Oligotrophic Lake LV.19.MP9.P1 | ecosystem: Environmental > Aquatic > Freshwater > Lake >...
ACCCTCGACTGGTTGGGGCAGGCTGCCCCCGTCGACCGCGGGGTGTGCGTCGGGTTAAGCGTGGGTGCGCAACGCTTCACCCATCGCGGTCCCTGCGATCCACCCGGTGGTCCAGGCGGCCTGAAAGTTGTAGCCACCGGTAATGCCGTCGATGTCCAGCACCTCGCCGGCAAGATGAAGTCCCGGCAACCGTCGGCTTTCCATGGTGCGAAAGTCGACCTCCCGCAACGGAACCCCGCCGCAGGTCACGAATTCCTCTTTGTTCAGGCTCCGTCCGCCAACCCCGAGCACCGTCCTGCGGAGCCGGGTCCCGAGCGTTGCCCGGTGCTCGCGTGTCAGCGTGCTCCACCGGGTCTCGGGGGAAATGCCCGACTCACGACAGAGCGCCTCCCAAAGCCGGGCAGGGAGGGGAGGGAAGGGGGTGCCCTCCACCTTTCGGGCACCGCTTTCCAAAGCCCGAGTCTGGAGCAGGGCATCGAGTTCGGGGGGCGAATGGCCCGGAACCCAGTCAATCTCCACGTCGAAGCAATAGTCCCGGTCGTGCAGCACCCGGGCTCCCCAGGCGGAGAGCTTGAGAATCGCGGGGCCGCTCAGTCCGTTGTGGGTGATCAGCATCGGGCCTTCGGATTCAAGCTTCGTTCCGGGAATCCTGACCCGGACGCGCCCGACAGAAATTCCTGCCAGTTCGGTGAGCCAGGGTGCAGCCACGTGGAAGGTGAAGAGCGATGGAACCGGTGGTTCCACCGAATGGCCGGTCGCTCGCAGGAGCGCCACGATGCCATCTCCCCGACAACCCCCGGACGCGAGCAGCACGCGCCCGGCCACGGATGTGCCGTCGGCAGTGTGGACACGGAGGCTGCCCGCTGGATCGGCCTCGATCCCGCGCACTTCGACCCCGGTCCGCACCTGCACGCCCAGCGCTGCCGCCGCGTCGGCCAGGCACCCGATGATCGAGGCTGAGGAATTGCTGACAGGAAAGATCCTGCCGTCGGGCTCGGTCTTGAGGCGCACCCCGCGCCCTTCGAACCACGCGATGGTTTCGCGCGGACCGAACCGCGTGAAGGGTCCGATCAACGTACGTCCGCCGCGCGGGTAGTTGGCCGACAACGCCCGCGGCTCGGCGGTGGCGGTGGTGACGTTGCAGCGTCCGCCGCCTGAGATCCGCACTTTGCCCAACGTTGTCGATCCGCGTTCGAGCAGCAGCACACGGGTTCCCGGGGCGGCCCCGGCGCAGGTGATGGCTCCGAAGAACCCGGCCGCCCCGCCACCGATCACGATGGCGCCAATGGGGTCGACGGGTTCGATGGGGCTCTGTCCGGCAGGCATGCGTGCGCATCTTCGGGGGGTGGCGTTCCCCTCGCAAGGGCGGGATTCCGAAGCGCGGCGTGGTCGGGGTCGCTTTGCGGCGGAACCGCACTGGGGTTCCCGCTTCGGAGGCGGGTCAGATCGGGTGTCGACCGCCCGAAAGCCAATGCGAACATCGCGACACGGAGGGTGCTGTCCCCGCCAATCGCCCATCCGCAGATGAGCCAAGCGCGCTGTTCAGGCCTGCCTGCCGCAGCACTGCTTGTATTTCTTGCCGCTGCCGCAGGGGCACGGGTCGTTTCGCCCAGCGCGCGGGATCGTCGGACGGGAGAGGGGGAGCGGGAGGTCGAGTTCGGCGGTGGCGGCGTTGCCCGCCAGAGGGCGCGGAGCGGGACGGGTCGAGCCGTGGGCTGTGGAGGGTGGGTCGGCGGGCACATCGTCGGGGGCGGGTCCGCCGGGTCCGTGACGCAGCATGTTAAAGGGCAGACTCATCAGGAACTGCTCGAATGCCTGGAGATTCGTTGTGCTGCGGAAGAGGTTGTTGAGCACCTCGTTTTTGATGTTGCCCATCAGTTCCGAGAACATGGCGTAGGCCTCGTTCTTGTATTCGACGAGCGGATCTTTCTGTCCGTAGGCGCGGAGGTAGACCCCTTCGCGCAGCGCGTCCATGGCGTACAGATGTTCCTGCCAAAGCCGGTCGATGGCGTTGAGGAGGATGTAGCGTTCGAGGCCGCGGACCGCTTCCGGGTCTTCATGGGAACATTTCTGTTCGTAGGCCGACTTGATCTTCTCGACCAGGAACGTGGCGTTTTCCTCGGCGCTGCGCGAGGGGAACGCGGCGGACTCCTTTGACAGGCCGACGGGGAAGGTGACGTTGACCCAACCCAGCAGGGCTGCGTAATTGGGTTCCTTGCCATCCTCCTCGGGGGCGAGCAATTCGGCGGTTTTGGAGGGCACCCCGTCGTCGATGAACTCGAACACCAGGGAGCGGGTGTCGGCGGTCGTGAGCACGTCATTGCGCAGCCCGTAAACCACCGTCCGCTGCTGGTTCATCACGTCGTCGAAATCGAGCGTCCGTTTCCGCATCAAATAGTTGCGCTGTTCGACCCGTTTCTGGGCGGTCTCGACGCTCTTGTTCAGCCAGGGATGTTCGAGTTCCTCGCCCTCCTGCATCCCGAACTTTTCCATCAACGACGTCATGCGGTCGGCGGCGCCGAAGTTCCGCATCAGATCGTCCTCGAAACTCACATAAAACTTGGAAAGCCCGGGGTCGCCCTGGCGGGCGCAACGCCCGCGCAACTGGCGGTCGATGCGTCGCGATTCGTGCCGCTCGGTGCCGATCACGTAGAGGCCGCCCACGTCGGCGACGCCGGGGCCCAGTTTGATGTCCGTTCCGCGCCCCGCCATGTTGGTCGAGATCGTGACCGAACCCGGCTGTCCGGCGCGCGCGACGATCTCGGCCTCCTGCCGGTGGAACTTCGCGTTGAGCACGGTGTGCGGGATCTTTTCCCGCTTGAGCATGCGGCTCATCACCTCCGACGACTCCACACTCGCGGTGCCGACCAGCACCGGTTGCTGGCGGGCATGGGCGGTCTGGATTTCCTTGATGACCGCATTGTATTTCTCGCGCCGGGTCTTGTAGATCAGGTCGTTCCGGTCGATGCGGACGCAGTTCTGGTTGGTCGGGATGACGGTGACGTCGAGCCGGTAAATGTCGTGCAGTTCGTTCGCCTCGGTCTCGGCGGTCCCGGTCATGCCCGCGAGTTGGTGGTAGAGCCGGAAATAATTCTGGATGGTGATGGTCGCGAGCGTCTGGCTCTCGCGGTCGATCTGGACCCCTTCCTTCGCCTCGACCGCCTGGTGCAATCCATCACTCCAGCGGCGCCCGGGCATCTTGCGTCCGGTGTACTCGTCAACGATGACCACCTTGTTCTCCTCGACGACGTACTGGACATCCTTCTCGTAGAGGCAGTAGGCGCGCAGGAGCTGGGCGATGTTGTGGATCCGCTCGGCCTGGTGATCGCACTTCGCCTGGATCTCCGCTTTTGCCTTGTCCCTGGCCGCGTCGTCCAACGCGGGGTCGAGATCGATTGAGGCAAAATGACTGAGGATGTCCGGCAGAACGAACGCGTCGGGATCGTCGGGGTTGAGGAACGTCCGGCCCTGCTCGGTGAGATCCGCCTCGTGCTGGCGTTCGTCGATGGTGAAGAACAGCTCCTCACGCAGCGCAAACAGCTCCTCCTTCTGTGTGTCGGCGAAAAATCCGAGCTCGGTTTTGTCGAGCAATTTCCGCAATTCGGGTTCCTCCATCATCCGGAGCAATCCCTTGTTGCGCGGCTGGCCCACCTTGAGCTTGAACAGCGTCCGGCCCGTCTCGTCTAGCTTGCCGGCATCGAAGAGCTCCTTCGACTCGCTCGCCAGCCGGTTGCAGAGCATGCTCTGCTTGCGCACGAGCTGCTCGACCAACGGCTTGAACCGGTCGAACTGGTGCGTGCTGACGGTGACGGGTCCGCTGATAATCAGCGGAGTGCGCGCCTCGTCGATGAGGACCGAGTCCGCCTCATCCACGATGGCGTAGAAATAGCCCCGCTGCACCTGTTGCTCGCGCGAGGTGGCCATGCCGTTGTCGCGCAGGTAATCAAACCCGAACTCGCTGTTCGTGCCGTAGGTGATGTCGCACGCATACTGTTCACGGCGCCGATCCGGCGATTCGTCGTGCTGGATGCAGCCGACGCTCAGGCCGAGCAACCGGAACAACTCGCCCATCCATTCCGAGTCGCGCCGCGCCAGGTAATCATTGACCGTCACCAGATGCGCACCCCGTCCCGCCAGGGCGTTCAGATAAAGGGGGAGGGTCGCCACCAGGGTCTTGCCCTCGCCCGTCGCCATTTCCGCGATCCGTCCGCGGTGCAGGACCATCCCGCCCAGCAACTGCACGTCGAAATGGATCATGTTCCAGGTCACCGGCTGATCGCACATGGTCCAGGACCGCCCGCACAGCCGGCGCGCCGCGTTCTTTACCGCCGCGAAGGCCTCGGGCAAAATGTCATCCAGCACAGCCGCCACTTCCTCCTCCTCCGTGAGGGCGGCAAGCCGCTCCTTCCAGGCCGCCGTGCGGGCCCGCAGCGCCTCCTCGGGTTCCCGCTGCATCTGTTCCTCGAACGTGTTGATGGAGCGGACAATCGGCAGCATCCGGCGCACCTCGCGCTGATTCTTCGAGCCGACAATTTTCTTGATGATCCAGTTGATCATGGACGGGTGTTGGGTTTCCCGGATGGTGCGGGTCGGCACACCGGGAATGGGCAAGAAAAGCGCAGTGGGGAGGGAAATCAAAGCAATTCGCCGACAAGCGTCAGCACCGACGAATCTCCGTGACGCCTCCGGCGCTGAAAGTGCGGAACGGGCCTCAGGGAGCCCCGAGGATGGCGGTGCCCCAGTTGGCGGGGGCGATTTGGGCCTCGACGGCGAGGTCGGCGACGTGGCCGGTATCCAGGTTGCTCCAGTACGTCCGGCGCTCGACCTGGATGCCACCGGAATCGGGCGAGAGAATCCCGAAATCGGCCCAGAAGCTGGTCCCGGCCGCCGGGTTGATCCCGAGCGACTTCCAGGCCACACGCACTTCGGCGGTCCATTCCCTGCCCGCGACTCCGAGATCGGCGCCCTCGCGGAATCCGATTTGCACGGCATCGGACGGCAACTGAACCACGCGCGCCACGTGGGTGCTGGTCACGGGTGACGTATAGGCCACGCCCGCGGTGGCCGGTGCGCCGGGCGCCACATAGTCGTAGAGCACCGCGGTCCAAGTCCCTTTGTGCCGGCCGAACACCACCCGCACATCCCCTTTGGAAGCCTCGTCGCTCTTCGAATCGGCCGATGGACGAATCATCAGATCGAACGCAAACCCGGTCTTGAACAGGTACTTCCAGTCCTCGCTGTTGTTGCCGAGCCCGCTCGTCCCGCGATACGCGATCACGAGCCCCTGCGGGTCCCAGGCGGCGTCGAATCCCAGCACGGCGTCGGTGCCGATCTTCTGGAACTTCGACACGTCGCCCCACTCCGCGAGGTCACCGTCCGCCTTGAACGCGGTCAACCGCTTCGCAATGACCGGCACGGTCAGTTCCCGCTTCTCGCGCTTCACGTTTTTGGCACCCGCGAGGCGTCCGCGCAGGCCGGTGTTGGCGGCCATTGATTCCGCGGGGACGCGAATCATCTGCTTGGCCACCCGAATCTCATCGATCCCTTCGACCTTCGACAGGCCGAAGTGGCCGCGTCCGGAGATCACATAGTAATTCCCGTTGTCGGCCTTGGTGAAGTAACCGAAGAACGTTTCCCAATCGTTCTTGTAATCGGTGAGGTCCATGCCGCGGACCGGATGCGTGATGCCTCCAAATCCGCCGGCTTTGCCGGTGAAGATTTCGCCGAGCACCACCCCCTCGCGGACGGCCCAGAGAAACCATCGGCCGTTGTTCCCGTTGATCATGGCGACTTCGGGCACGGCTCCCTTGGTCAGTGCCGACCCGACAAATGAGAGCGGGTTGTCGATGATGGTCCCGGCGATGCTCGGGATGAGATCCGACGGTTTCTCCGTGACGGGCCCGCCTTTGATGGTGAGGTCGGGTCCGACGACATAGGGCTGGCCCATGTGGATGAGCGAGCCGTCGTGGGTGACCATGCTGACCCCGCCGTAGCCCGTGGATGCGGAGGAGTTGTACCGCAGATTGCCCATGTAGATCGGGGCCAGGGCGGCATGGTTGAACGGGCGCAGCCTGGTCCGCTCGTACACCGGCACGCCCTTGTCCGTGAACCGGCTCGGCGAAACGCGGACGCCTGACCAGAACGTCAGGTCGGGTCCGCAGAAGCTTCCCCAATAGGCGCCGCCGAACGGGGTGCCTTTGACATCGGACGTCATCACCTCGCTGTTCTTGAACAGATCGACTTCCTCCACCTGACCGATCCCGTCCCCGTTGAGATCACACCAGATGAACGAGTGATCCTTCAGCTCTTTCCCGAGCCAGTGCGGGCTCCATGGTTTATCCTCGCGCGTGAGAAACGGATTGCCTTGCGCGGAACCCAGGATTGCCGCCGGGCGGGCGGTGCCGGTTGCCGGATCGTGGAGGGTGACCACGAAGGACGGGCTGAACTGGCCGCCCACATCTCCGACGAGATAACGTCGTCCATTGAGGTCGATCGGACGCCCGATCCTCGTGTAGCCGTAGCTCCCGAGTTCGGTGCTCGGGGTGTGAGGGTCCGACTGCACATCGTTGAGCGCCTTGAGGTGCGTCGTGCCCTTCCCGAAGTCGACGCTGTATTCGCACAGCTCATACCAGAAGCTCTTGAGATCCGTGCTGATCGCGCCGCCACCGCCATAGTGGGGCGGACCCAGCAGCTCCTTCTCGAACTGGCCATCCGCCGAGTAGCGGGTGACGCGCTTGGGGGTGTAAGTGTGTTCGCACACCCAGATCTTCCCGTGCTTGTCGATCGTGATGCCGCCCGGACGATCGACGGTCATTCCGTCCCAGGGTCCTTCGCGGCGCGGGCCCGTGCCGCCGATCTTGGTCAACAGCTTGCCGGCGGGATCGAACACGAACACGGCGTCCGTCGCGTCGTCCCCCACCGCGATGCGCGATCCGTCGGGGGAAACCGCGAGGCTGACCGCCCCCTTGAGCGTGTCGGCGTTGACCACTTGATGTTCGACAGCGCCCCCGGGCTGCGTGGGGAGTTTGGTCTTGTTGAGCCGGTTGCCGCTCACCGTCCATAGCGTGCCGTCCGGCGCAAACGCCATCTCCGTCATGTCGACCGAGGGATGGTTCGACTCGAACTCCGTGGCGCCGGTTCTGCCGTCGATCCGGCGCAGGATCATCCTGCCGGATTTTGGGCGCCCGTCGACGAGCCGCAACAACGCGACGTCGGCCGCCTGGCCCATCGACGGATCCGAATCATTCATCGGGATCGACCAGCGTCCGCCGCGTTTGCCATCCACAAAGCGGATCCGGATGGCGCGGGTGATCACGGTTTCATCGAGACTGATCCGGGTGTCGTTGGAATGAGTCGACGAGGCGATCGAGCCCTCGATCTTGCCGGTCCCGGCGGTCTGCTCCTTGATGACCACCCATTTCGCATCGGCTTTCGGATCGGGGGCGGACTGCGGATCGGTCCATCGATCGATGAGGTAGGAATGGTTCACGCAATTCTGGAGCGCGAGCCCGTCGAAGGTGACCGGTTTGCCATAGTCGAGCATCACGGCTTTCGGGCCGGACTTCGTGATCGGGTCCTTGGAATGAAACGCCCAGGCCGTGTCGGAGGCGACCGCACCGGTTGGCAACGGCTCGACGGTGATCTCCGGCGGGAGCGTGATTTTGGCGCCGGTGTCCACGCGATCGAGGCGTTGCGGAAGAATGCGGCACATGGTGAACCGCGGCCATTTGGCGGGGGGTTGAACGGAAGTGGCGGTCAGCCGGATGTAAAGCGCCTCGGTCGCGAGGCCGGCGGCGGGTGCGGTGATTGCGTTGATTCTTCGCGCGAGATCGGATTGCCCCAGCAACTGCCAGTCGGGGCCGGGCGCTTCACCGGCCACGGGGGCCATGCCGCCCGGACTGTATTTCGTGCCGGGTTTGAGGATGTAGAACTCCGCTTTGACGGGAATCTCCATGCGCTCGACGAGCAACGTGCCGATCGGCACGGGGTTCTTGAATCGGGCCACGATGCCGGCGGCTGCGCCCGCGGCTTTGGGTGCGATCGCTGACTGTGGATGACCGCCATCAAAGAATGTCGTGGCGAATTGCTCCTGCCCGGTCAGGTTCCGATTGTACGCCCGCGAACCCTCCGGCACCGGGATGCAATCGCCGAAGCCGAAGTCGCGTCCGCCCAGCCTCGGATCGACGACCGAGGCGGTTGCGATGTGATTCTTCAGCGCCACATGGATCTTGCCCTCGCGCGCCGCAATGGCGGCAATTTTGTCCTCGCCGGTGGTCGCGATGCGGTTGGAACTCGAGCCGTCCAGTTCGAGCCGGTGGATCTGCGAATCTTTGACGACCCCGAACACCGCCGATCCGTCTGAGGCGAGCAACATCGGCCCGACCCATCCGTCAAGTCCGCCGCGCCCCCACATTTTGTCACCGTCGAGGTTGCAGAAGATCACCGTGTGGCCGTGCTCGGCCATGCCCGAGCCGATGAAGATCCGATCGCCCACGGCGACGGCCGAGGCGGAGACGCCATGATCGCCGAGCCACCCGCCGGCGCGCATGGCATCTCCTTCGCCGAACGCCTTGGTGGGCCAGGGCACCGGATTGGGGGAGGCGATGCCGAATTCCCACTTGGCGCGCAGCGTGGGGCCGGTGAAGACGCGAGCCTCGAGTTCGGCACCGGCGGGCAACGGGTTGCCAAACAGATCCATGCCATCCCACCGGATCACATGATCGCCCTGGGTCAGCGGCAGCACCTGGCCGAGCGGGCGGATGAGCCGGCCTTCCTTGTTGTAGAGGGCCACGGTGGCGGTGCCGTCCTCCGGCATCGTGAACCGGATAGGGATGGCGCCTGCGACGCCGGGGACTTCCCGGGGTTGTTGGGCGACGAGGCCGGAAAGGGGGGAGAAGGCGCAACAGGCGGCGGCGATAAGCAGACGCAGGGGAAAGCGAGGGACGGCGATACAGGGCATGGAAGTGGGGTTGCCGGGGGGCCTGCAAGCAATAGCCGGATTCGACAAAAGGAAAAGCAATCCCAACCGGCGACGTGCAGCGCCCATTGGCAAGCGGAGTGCCGGGGTCTACTGGGGCCGCGCTCTGGAGGGCATCGCGTTGTCGATGCCTCAGGTCTCGCTGCGGGCGTGGTGGGGCGAGGGGCGCAACGAGCGGGCGGGCGTATCCCGGAACCCGGGTCGAACCAGCGCAGCCTTGGGCACCGACAACGCGGTGCCCTCCATGCGAGAGGTCAGCCTCGCACGAGGCAACGCAGCGCGGAGAATCTCACGGATCGAACGACCGCTGGAGACGGTCGGCGGTCAGCGTCCCATCGGGAGCGATCCAGAGGAAGTAGGGGGCAAGTTCGACCAGCCAGTAGCCCGCGACGGTGCTGTCGCCGTGCGGCGGGATATAGCGGACCGCCACGATCTCGCGATGATCCTCCGGGTGGGAGGCGGCGAGATACTTGCGGGCGTGGGCGAGGGCGCTCTCCATGTCGGGGACAGGTTCGGCGGCCCGCAACGGAAGCAGGCATGCCAGCGCGCTGCACGCCAGGAGGCGACCAGAGCTTCCCGCTCGCTGACGGCGTGGTGACGTTGGTTCCGCCGGGCACCGCGTTCCGGCATCATTGGCGGCGGGCGGCCTCCCGTCATTTCTATGCCCTGTTTGTGCCCGGACGTTCCGCGACGCATGGGGCCCACTCGGTCGCGCTCCCCGTGTGGCAGCGAATGCGGGACGGGTTCGAGGATTGGTTTGATCGGCTCGCCCGGGCCTGCGCGCGATTCCCGGTCAACTCCGTTCCGGTGCAGGCCGTGCTTTGGGATTTTCTATGGGCCCTCAGCGAGAACGACGGGGCGTCGTCCGGTCCGCGATCGTACCGCTCCGCGATGGACAACGCGATCGCAGCCCTCGACCGCGAGAGCGCGGAGGGGCTGGGACTCGACGCGCTCGCCAGGGCGTGGGGCTTCTCCCGCACGCATTTCGTTCGGCTCTTCCGGAAGCAAACGGGAATGACGGTCACCCAATACCGGGCGACCCGGCGCTGGGAGCGAGCCCGGTTTATGCTTGATCAGACGGACCTGCCGATCAAACAGATCGCCGCAGAACTTGGGTTCCACGATCTGAGCCATTTCGGGAAGTTCGTCCGGGCGCAGGCGGGAAAGGGTCCGCGCGAGGTGAGGGGGAGGAGGGGGGATTGAGACCTGAATCCTGAGAGTTGAGACCGGAGGCTGCTTGGTTCGATTGCCGTGGGGGAGAACGGCGGGCTGGTTTTGCCGGAGCGGGCCTCAGCCCGGATAGCGTAGCTCCCGTGAGAAATCCGCATGGCGTGCCCACGGGAGCCGGGGTCAACCGCGACCGGGTTGCCCCTCTGAGAAGCCCGTCCCACGGGCTTCGTCGACGGATGTAGCTGTCACACCGGCTGCTGTGCCCGGGTTGCGGGCCAGTCCTCGCGCTGCGGGCGCGGGGATTATTTGCCCTGCACTTCGGTGAGTTGCTCGACGGGTGCAGCGCTCTTGACCTGCGGTTCCACGCCGCTGCCGAATTGCCACGCGACGACCTTGATCGGTACGGGAAATTTGGCGCGTGCGGGGACCTCGGCGATTTTCAGTTTGCCGTCGGCGATCACGGCGGGTCCGTATGCGACGTAATATTGGACCGGCAGGCCCGCGCTGGAAGTTGCTTTGAGGTCGAGGGTCGCGGAGGCGCTGCGGAGTTTGGGGAGTTCGGGGAACGTGAGCGTCTGGTCCTTGCCATTGCCGAGCCCTTTGAATCCCCTCGGCATCATGCCGACCTGCTCGGTGTAACGGAACTCCTCGTCGCCCGCGCTGTATGCGAGGAACGTGACACGCCCGCCTTCCTCGACCGGGCTGAGCCCGTCGAACCGCATGCGGA
>Ga0163154_10009754_pt1 | contig 10873 bp, 13 predicted proteins | sample OliLakLV19MP9P1_FD_148649 | JGI IMG/M metagenome (GOLD analysis project Ga0163154, IMG submission 148649) | Freshwater microbial mat bacterial communities from Lake Vanda, McMurdo Dry Valleys, Antarctica - Oligotrophic Lake LV.19.MP9.P1 | ecosystem: Environmental > Aquatic > Freshwater > Lake >...
ATCGCGGCGAAAGCCGACCAAAATTTCACCCGGTGCAAAAGGAGCTGTTTCGACAGCATTTGCACCAAGTTGTGATTGGTTGATCAGCGCATTTGTACTGCCAGCCGATCCGGCATCTTGGGCATAAGCAGACAATACACTGCTAAGTAATAGGCTGCTCAGCGCAACAAAGCTGAACACTCGAACGGTCCACGTTTTTTGAATACGCATGTAACTTCCCTAAACAGCCCCAGCGGTGGCGTGCATTTCCGCATCCAATTGGTTAAAAAAAGTGACCATAAAAGCATGACGTTCAGCGCCAATCTGGCGGGCAGTGGCGGTGTGGAGCGTTGCTAACAAGCGCTGCAATTTATAGACAAACTCGTGCCCCGGCGTATAATCAGTGCCGCGCGGGCGTTCATCGAAGGCCGGAGCATCAGTCCAAGGCATTGTCCAGAGTCGGCTACCATAATGACCCGCATAGGCAAACGCGCGCGCGACCCCAATCGCCCCCATACTGTCGAGTTTATCGGCATCGTACAAACATTGAGCTTCCAGCGTAGCTGGCTGAATCGATTGGTCGCGAAAGCGATGCGCCTCGATGCAATGGACAACGTTGGCAATACGTTCCTCTGCCATGCCCCGTTTGGTGAGCCATTGGCGGGCAAAGTCGGCCGCAGCCAGGTGATGAGAACGCCGGTTATCCGCCTTGACCGGCACATCATGCAAAAGCGCAGCCAAGCGCACCACAGCCATATCGGCGCCTTCAGCTTGCGCAAGCTGGCAGCCCAATTGCGTCACGCGCCAGATGTGATCAAAGTCGTGGGCAGCATCGTCGCCGGTATATAGCGCGCGCGCTTCATTGTCACTGAGAACTACGTTAGCGTCAGTCATCGGGGATACGGTTTGGCCGGTGCTTCCGGCGAAAGGGCAGATGGGCGGACGATGTTTCTGCTTACACCACCGCGCATCCAGAGCAAGCCACCAGGCAAGCTGACTAAATAGCCGATAAATTGCTGCAATAGACCCACGGCCAAGCCTAGTTCATTACGGGCGCCAATTAAGGCAAAAGTGGCGACAAACGCGCCCTGGCGCACACCCAATCCTCCGGGCGAGAGCGGCACCAACAACCCAACCAGCACGATGATTGGGTTGATCGCCAGCACCTCCAGCAAAGAAATGCTGTCGGGTGTAATTGCACGCGCAATCAGCCAGATATTAATACTGGTTAAAATAACAATCAACGTACTACCCAGCGCAGTCAGCACCAGGGCGCGATATTGATGGCGATAAGCATTGAAAGCTGCGGCTAGCTTCTGCCAAATAGGCAGCAAATGTTTGGACAAAGGGAGATAAGCAAGAATCTTCTCCACCCACTGTTTCAGGCGACGGCTCAAGAGGGCGACGAGCATGGCAAACAAGGTTAAGCTAATGCTGACACTGCCGGCAACAATGAAACGCATGGAGATCAGCGCGTCACCGGTGAAGCGTTGTCCATTGGGCCGGCCCCAGAATAACATCACAATCGAGGCCAGCGCAGCCGAAAGCATAAAGACCATCAAACCGATAAAACGGTCAATCAGCACGCTGGCCGCGGCATCCGCGGTGCGGCGCGTGTCGGTGGCCAGGGCGTAACCGCGCATTACATCGCCCCCCACCTGAGCCGGCAGAAAGTTGTTAAAAAATTCGGCCACCCACTGGTAGGCAAGCAACCTCGGCACGGGCACCGGAATGCCAATCGCCCGCAGTAAGATGCCCCACTTGATGCCGCTCAAGGCAACCGCGGCGGCATAACAACCGGCGCCAGCCAGGAGCAGGCCCTTATCGGCATTGACGATTTGCCGCCAGAGACCCACCGGGTCTTCCAGTTTCTGAAAGAGCCAGTAGAGCAGGCCGATGCCAACGGCTAGTTTGAGCAGATTAATTAAGCGATTTTTCATGTAGATAGTTGATATGCCCAGTCTTAGTCATATTGCTAAGTCACCCACCAGATTTTTATCATAAATTGTCTCTAAAGGTGGCTTGTCGTTTCCGTTCTCCCACATCATGGCAAAAAACCAAATTGCGCCATCACCAATCCAAAAATCGGCTGGTGTGAAGAGCATTTTCGAAGCAAGCGGTGGTTCTGATGAACCGGGATTGTAGCTAGCATTCCAGCCAAATATTTCGCCTTGCCAGGGTTGACCCTGTTCGTGAAGGCGTTGCGCAAAGACACGCACCTCATCTAGGTCAGGAATGAAGACAGGCACAAGTGTGGTATAGTCGTCCAGATCGATATTGACTTTAACGATCGTCCCGTTTATTTTGCTCTTCATGCCAACGAGCGATAATTTCGTTGGCATGACGGTTGATAATTCGTTTAATTTCGTTGAGTTCATGCTCACGAAATCCTCCATTCATTGCCATGCCAATAGAGTGCACCCAAAATTTGGCGTTTTTACCAGATTTCTCAACGTGTACATGGATTGGCTCATCAAGGTCGGCAGCATAAAAGAAAAATCGATAGCCTTTCTGAATAAAAACGGTTGGCATATACAGATACCGCCGCCTACTGTTCCAACTGCGTACGCGATCGGATTGCAAACGATTCCTTTTGCGCCTGGGCGTCGCGGCGGACGCTTTGCACATCCTGTTTTTGCGTCCAGGCCATGTCCCACACCACGTGGCGCTTGCCCTGCGTAAAGTCGTACCAACCCAGCAGCCGGCTCCAGCCCTCAATTGCAGCCAGCAGGAAGAGCACCCAAACCAGCCGGATCACACCCCACAATTCTTTCCATGCCACCCGCGCGACGCGGCGATTTTGGATGCTGCTAACGGCGTAGCCATATTTATGTTTCAAATAGAGATGGCCAGCGTGGTTGCGTCGGCGTTGGCGCACAAAATCAGGAATCGTCGTTGGACCAGTGTTATAGACGACCGCGTCGGGGGCATATTGCACAGAGAGCCCATGCTTGACGACCAACGCTTCGACAAAGGCCTCATCCATCGCTACATCAGCGGGGATGCCGTCGAAAAGCTTGCGAAACGCGATCATCTCGCCCAGGCGCGGGATCTCTAGACAAAGCTCGTGCTCCATGCGCAGGCGCAAATGGCTTAGCAAACCAATAATGTGATCCGGCGTGTCGACGGCCACCTTTTGCGCACCGACCATGCCAACTTCGGGGCTCTGAAACATACGGACCAAATGTTCAACCGCGTATTCGTGCGGCAGGGTATCACCGCTCTCCAACACGCAAATCTCGCTCTGAGCCGCAGCCAGGAACAGATTGACGGCGCTGGTTTTGCCTTCACGCTTCTCCTGCTGAATCAGCTTGATGCGCGGGTCTTGCTGCATGTACTCTTTGATGATCGGCACAGTGCGGTCGGTGCAAGCACTGGCCACGACAATGATTTCGGCAATTTCGACGCGGTGCAGATGCTGATCCAACAGCGCCGCCAGCAGATGGCCAATATTTTCTTCTTCGTTATAGGCCGTTACACCAACGCTACAGACGATCTTGTCACCCCGCGCAACGCTCATACAGGTTTGGTCCTTGTTTTGGTTCTGAGAGATGTGTTAGAGACGAATGACGAACGACCAACGACGACAGAGCAATGCCAGCCGGGCATTCGTCATTGGTCGTTCGTCGCTTTAAGTACTTACCAGTTTGGCTACCGTCACACCATCGCCCCCCTCGCCCAGATCGCCAGAACGAGCTTCGCGGACTAGAGGATGCTGCTTCAAATTGGTGCGCACAGCATCGCGCATTGCGCCGGTGCCTTTGCCATGGATGATGCGCACCCAGGGCAGGCGCGCCATGTAGGCACTATTTAGGTAATGCTCAAGCTTGTCCAATCCTTCGTCCACGCGCTCCCCACGCAGATCCAACTCCATGCCGGGGCTTTCGTGGCCGATATTGATGTTGACTTTAACTTGCTGGTCAGCCGTCGGTTTGACGGCCTTTTGGCGCAATTCCAGGCGCTTAAGCGGCAGCTTCAAGCGGAAGTTACCTAGTTGCACATCGGCCTCACCAGCCCGCTCGCTGACCGATAAGACTTCACCGCTCGCTTGCAAGCTGGCCACCCAAACCCGGTCGCCCACTTCAATTGGTCCACTCAGCCGCTCTTGGGCATCGCCGGGGATGATCACGCCGCGGCGGATTTCACTATCCGCCTGTTGCGCCTGCTGGCGCCGGTTTAGCTCTTCAGAAGCACGATTTAAGAATTCCTCGTGCGCACCAGCACCGGTGAAGCCACCGCGTGTCAATTGGCGGCGAATCTGGTCGACTTCGTTGCGTGCCTGGCTCAACTCGGCTTCTAATGTGGCCCGCGTTTCGCTGATCACGGCGCGACGCGCTTCTTCGATCTTTGCCATCTGATAACGTAAATCACGCTCAATAAGTTGCGCTTGGCGCTCACGTTCTTTGGCGCGGCTTTCGGCCTGCTGTGCTTCTTGTTTGGCGCGCTTGATATCGTCTAACAACGCATCGGCTTGCAGTGTATCTGGCCGCACAATCGACTCGGCCTTGTCGACAATGGTTGGGTTCAAACCGAGGCGGCGCGCAATGATCAGTGCGTTGGAGCGACCAGGCAGACCAATGCTCAATTCGTAGGTTGGGCTGAGCGTCTGGACGTTGAACTCGACCGATGCATTGCGGACACCGGGCGTGTTGTGGGCATAGAGTTTGAGATCACTGTAATGCGTGGTGGCAAAGGTGGTAATGCCGCGATCGCGCAAGTTTTCTAACAGCGCCATCGCCAGCGCCGAACCTTCGTCTGGATCGGTGCCGGCACCTAATTCGTCGAACAGCACCAGGCTCTTCGGATCGGCTTCTTCTAAAATTGCAATGATGTTGGTGAGATGACTGCTAAAGGTGCTCAGGCTCTGCTCAATGCTCTGCTCATCACCAATGTCGCTGTAAACGCCTTCGAAAACCGACAACTTACTACCTGGTTCGGCGGGAATCATTAGTCCAGATTGCGCCATCAGCGTCAACAGACCTACTGTCTTGAGCGTAACCGTCTTACCACCGGTATTCGGCCCGGTTACGACAATAATATAGGTCTCGTCATCTAAGTAAACATCGATCGGGACGACAGTTTTTTGATCGATCAAAGGATGGCGCGCCCGGTGCAGATCGATGATTGAGCCGGGATGCTGAAACATGTCATCAGCTTCGGCCGACTTTGGGTTCTGCTTAGGCGGCTGGAAAGCCACCATCTCTGGGGCATAGGCGTCTAGTTGATAGGCATATTTAGCCTTGGCAAAAGTAAAGTCTAGCTCGGCCAAAATCTGCACGTTGCGCCGAATATACATTGACTCTTCCGCCACCGCCATCGTCAGCTCGGTAAGGATGCGCCGTACTTCCTTTTCCTCTTGCAACTCCAACTCGCGCACCGCATTATTCTGCTGCACCACTTTCAAGGGTTCGATAAAAAGTGTAGCGCCGCTAGCTGATTGGTCGTGGACAATGCCGTCGATCTGGCCTTTATATTCCGAGCGCACCGGAATCACATAGCGGCCCTGGCGTTGTGTGACCAACGCATCTTGCAAATAGGGCTTCAGATCGCTGCTGTGGACCAGGCGATCCAGCGTGGTAAGGAGCCGCTCTTGGGCGACATGTAATTCCTGGCGGATGCGGCCCAAGGCCTCACTGGCGCCATTGACAACATCGCCGCGTTCGTTGATGCAGCGCGCAATTTCGGCGCTGACATGGTCGCACGGTTCGATGTTGTAGGCGATCTCGGCCAAAAGTGGGAAAGCCTGCTCGAGCCGGATCAACAAGTTGCGCAACGAGCGTGAACGCAGAAGTGTATTTTTAACCTCTGACAACTCTGGCGCAAAAAGCATCGAACCGCGTTCGGCTTTGTCTAGGTATTGGCGCAAGTCCCGCACACCGCCAAAGCTAACATCGTTTTTCTGCTCCAACAAACGAAAGGCTTCCGATGTCTGCGCCAAGTGCGACTGGATCGTTTTTAAATCGTCACTGGGCAACAGGCTGCGCGCCATCTCGGCGCCCCCGCTAAAGGCGCAGTGAGCGGCAAGTTGCTCCAGGATTTTATGGTATTCAAGCACTTTAAGGGTATGCGGGTTCATTTTTTGCCTATATGTAAAATTTGTCCAACTTGCAGCGTCGGCAGCACCGCATCAATTTCAGCTATCAATGGCGCGACATCTGAGTAACGGTTCGTTTTAGCAGACAAAATGATAATCGCTATGTTGATCTCGCTAAAATTATGCTTGAGTCTGTGATCTAATTGCTCATCAAGCAGGACGCGCATACACGACCTCAGTCAGAGCAGATTGAAGTGCAAGTTCTAGAAATGCCTCTGCCTGTTGGCGCGTCACACTGGGAAAGCCAGCGAGAAAATCCTCCAAACTATCACCAGCTTGCAGATGATCAATTAAGCTTTGGATGGGTACACGGGTGTTAGCAAATACCGGCGTACCACTCATAATCTCTTGATCAGAAATCACTATTTTCTCTAAATTCGGTAAAGTTCGCGCAATTTCGCCATGATTGGCAATAGCAGACGCTTTGTCTTCAGGCCAGTGTTGTTCACCAGACATACGTTCGCGGATACGATGGGCAAGCCGCTCCATGAGCCACAATTGTTCGCCAAGTGAAAGTCGGCTGATATTGGCTTCAATTCGAGATAGCACAGATACAGTCATCATTTTGCTCCCCGCTTGGAGATTCCCCATGCGATAACATGTCTCTAAAAACCTGATAACGCAATGATCATATCATAGCCCGTAAGCTTCTACCAAAGTATATATCCTATTGGCCAGCGTTCATTGTGTCGCATAGCCCAGCCGGCGCAGCAGGTCTTCGCGTGTACGCCAGTGCTCCCACACCTTTACCCACAGTTCCAGATAGACGGCTGTACCAACCAGTTCTTCAATTTCGGGGCGGGCGGCCGCGCCGATCTTCTTGATCATGCTGCCCTTTTCGCCCAACACAATCCCTTTCTGGCTATCGCGCTCAACATAGATCACGGCAGAGATGTAGGTCATCTTGGCGCTGCGTTCGCTAAATTCGTCCACATCGACGGCGATGCTGTGCGGCACCTCTTGTTGCAGCAACATCAGTGCCTTTTCGCGGATCAACTCGGCGACCAAGAAGCGGACCTGAACATCGGTTACTTCATCGGCAGGGTAATAACGCGGGCCGACCGGCAACCGTTCACGCAAGGTGGCGCGCAGTTCATCAATGCCATGACCAGTCAAACCGCTAAAGACAGCAGCAGTTACCGCCATCGTATCCCCTGCGGTCTTCAGCCAACTCAGCAAAGCCTGGTACTCCTGGATACGACGGTTGGTTGTCTCTGGATTGGCCGACCACTGATCAATTTTGTTCAACCCGATCACAAGCGGTGGCAGACGCTTTTTGCGGTTCAATGTGTGCAACAGGTCGGCAATATGCTGATCTTCTGGCTTGGGTGGCGTACCAATGTCGACGAGCCAGAGCACCAAATCAGCATCTTGAATCGTCTTGGCCGCCACACCCACCATATAGTCACCCAATTTAGTTTGCGGCAGATGGATGCCAGGCGTATCCAGAAACATGATCTGGGCGTCGTCTTCGGTAAAAATACCCAGCAGTTGATCGCGTGTGGTCTGCGGTTTGGGGCTGGTGATAGCAATTTTCTGGCCCAATAGCCGGTTGAGTAAAGTAGATTTACCCACGTTGGGCCGCCCAATGACGGCGACGAAGCCACTCCGGTGGTCGGGAGAAAGTTGTTCGGTTTCAGGTTCCGGTAGTTGATTGTTCAGTTGGGTTTTCTCCTTAATAAAGCGTGTAAATCAAACTTCAATAATCTAGGGTCATTCAAATGCTGGCAGTTGCGCCAAAATTTTCTCGATCTCAATTTTAAGTACAGGCAAGTCTTCAATAGCGGTAAGCCAGACCTTGTCCACATCCACACCGAAGTAATTATGGATGAGTTTGTCACGCATCCCTGCCATATCCAGCCAGGGAACGTGCGGATACTGACGACGCAACTCAGTTGGTAGGCGCTTTGTCGCTTCACCAATGATTTCAATTTGGCGAATCACGCCATCCTGAATCAATGTGTTTTGGTTAAAAGTAATATCATCTATGTCATACAAATAGGTTTCAATTTTCCGGATAGCATCTAAAATATGTTGGAGGTAGACAGCCGCATCACGCTTCATAAATCACCCGCAGATCACGCTTAATCCGATCACGCAAATAGGGACTGATTGCTGCTTCGGTCAGCAAGTCAACTTTCCGGCCCAAGGCAGCCGATATCTGACGCTCTGCGGCCACGAGCGCTAATAAACTTTTACGTTTGGAAAACTCTACGAGTAAGTCAATATCACTCTTTGCATTTGCTTCGCCACGTGCCATCGAGCCAAAAAGGCCCACCTTGACAATATCATGTTGGCGACATAGTTCAATTAATTTTTCAGTATCAAATGGAAGTGCAGGCATAATTGCGCTCATTTATCGAATCATAAAGAACATCACAATTATAGCATAATTTACTACTTCTCACTTCATGGACTAGCGTATAACCGACGGCGGTTTGGGCAATGTCAATTGCACCGTACCGGACGCTTCTGTATCCACCTTTGTGCGCCAACCAAAGGTAGCGCTCAGGGTGCGTAAATATGAATCTGGATTAAAGATTTGCTCAATCGTATACGTCGAGCCGGTGACGATGATGATGTCTTCGGCGCCTTGCAGCGAGCGCGCCACCTGATACGCAGCTTGCGGCTCGGCGACTAGCAGTGTGGGCATGTCACCTGTGATAGCAGAAATTTCACGCTGCACCTTCGTCGGATCTTGGCCTTTGTAAGAAGCCCCCGTAACGACGATCGCCTTCGCCACTTTAGCCAATGCCGCGAACACCTGCCGGGGCACACGCGGGCCAGACAAACCGACGACGAGAATCTTACCCAGACCGGCGAAGCGCGTCTCGATTTCGCTGGTTAGTGCCGTAATCTTTTCGGCATTGTGGGCAATGTCGGCGTAGACCTGGGTTTCCACTTGCCACAAGCGCCCCACCAAGCGAGCATCCGCAAATTTTTGCAGCACCTGGCGTTCTTCAAGCTGGGGGCAAAGATGACGAATTACGGTGAGAGCAAGGCTCGCATTCCACTTCTGATAGCCGGCGCTCAACAATGATTCGGCAACTAACGGCGGATCAAAAATGCGCCGGACCTGTTCCTCTAATTCAGCGACCTGGATCTCGTTGATCTGATAGAGTGGTGCTGCCACATCGCGACAGACAGCAGCCATAATCTCCAGATTAGCCGGGTTGGTGTCGCTCGTAAAAAAAGGGACGCCTGGGCGGGCGATACCGGCTTTATCCAACACCCGTTGCCACTGTTCATGGCCGAGCATATGGGCGTGATCACTGCCCACGTTGGTTAGCACGGTGGCGACGACATCCAGTGCGCGCGTCTGGTCATACCGGCCGCCTACGCCCGCTTCCATAGCCGCCCATTCCACCCCATGCTGCTCGAAAAGCGCCAGTGCAATTAGGATCGAAGCCTCGTGAAAGGTATGTGTGTGATGCGGATTGTGCAGGGCCAACCGTACACAATGGGGCTGTATGCGCGTCTCCCAAGCCCATGCCACATCGGCCTGGCGAACAAACTCACCATTGATGCTGAAACGCTCGCGGTAGTCGAATAAGTGTGGGCTCATAAATGCGCCGGCTTTGCCCAGCGCCGAAAGCCCCATCTCTAAAAAACGACAGGTGGATCCCTTGCCACTGGTTCCCGCAACATGAATTAGGCGAGTCGGATGGCCATTGGGCCACAAGGTGCGGATCGATTCGCGCACCAGTTCCAATCGCACTAATTTTTGCGTGCTCCACTCGACGTGGTAAATTTGATCAACGGTGTTGTAATAAGAAAAATTCGGTTGTTCCACTACGGTTTCATCCAGACTTTCTTTGGATCAATACGCACGCGCAAAAATCGCCATCTGGGTAGCTGGCTGCCCCGTGTAAAAACAGATACCTTTGCCGCCGGGCTGCTCTAGTGGATAACAACGGTGGGAAGCCTTTGTCTCTGCTTTTACCTGTTGTTCATCCGCGTCACTGCCCGCCCACCAGGCGCGCACAAAGCCTTTGGCCACCATTTCTTTAAACTCAGCGTAATTTTTGGCTTCATGCATATTGTCATCGCGAAATTTAGTTGCGCGCGCCAATAAGGCGGCCTGAATGGTTTCCAAAAGCGTTTGCAGCGTGGGGACAAGTTCATCTTGGCTGACCACCTGCTTGCCAGGTTTGCCGGGCAGATCGCGGCGCGCCAATACCACAACATTCTGGTCGACATCGCGCGGGCCAATTTCCATGCGCACCGGTACGCCGCGCAATTCCCAGTCGTTAAACTTAAAACCGGGGGTCAAGTGGTCGCGCAGATCCACTTTGGTGCGCACGCCGGCTGCAATCAGGGCTTTGTTAATTCGCTCTAGCGCGGCAAGCACTTTACTTTTCTCGTCGTCATTTTTATAAATGGGCACAATCACTGTTTGATAAGGCGCCAGACGCGGCGGCATGATTAAACCGTTATCGTCACCGTGCACCATAATAATCGCCCCGATGAAGCGCGAGCTAAGTCCCCAGGAAGTCGTCCAGCAGTGTTGCATTTCGTTGTTCTGATCGACAAATTCGATATTGAATGCTTTGGCGAAATTTTGGCCCAGATTGTGGGATGTACCTGACTGCAAGGCGCGACCGTCGCCCATCATGGCCTCGATCGTAAAGGTGCGATCGGCCCCAGCAAAACGCTCCAATGCCGACTTTTCGCCCCCGACATGGGTTCACCAACGCTAATTCTGGCGAAAATCCTGCCACATGCTTGGCTTCACGCTCCAGAAAGCTGTAGGGCAGAAACATCGGGAAACCGGCATTCAGGTGACATGTAGCTTTAAAG
>Ga0163154_10009757_pt1 | contig 10870 bp, 8 predicted proteins | sample OliLakLV19MP9P1_FD_148649 | JGI IMG/M metagenome (GOLD analysis project Ga0163154, IMG submission 148649) | Freshwater microbial mat bacterial communities from Lake Vanda, McMurdo Dry Valleys, Antarctica - Oligotrophic Lake LV.19.MP9.P1 | ecosystem: Environmental > Aquatic > Freshwater > Lake >...
GCCGAGGTCGCAGCGTACTTTCACCAGCAGGGCATTGAGAGCGCCGGTGACCCCGGCATCGAGGGCGGAGCCCTGACGGGTGAGCCAGGCCTCGACCGAGCTGACCGCTTGGCGGAGCGGATCGCCGCCGGCGGCCTCGGCGCCGCCGGCAGCCGCGTGCTGTCGCGCGATGAGCGCTTCGAACTGCGCCGGATCGTCGATCTCGGCACCCCCGGCCATCAGGCGTTCGACCATCGCCGTGAGGCCATCGAGGCCGGCGAGCAGGGTTGAAGTGATGGCCGGCGTGGCCACTAGGCGGCCCTTGCGCACGTGGTCGAGTACGGTCTCCATGTCGTGCGCCAGGCGCTTGATGCCCATGAATCCGAAGAACGCCGAGTTGCCCTTGAGCGAGTGCACTGGGCGGAAGATCGCCTCGACAATCGGCAGGTCCCCAGGGCTGCGCTCCAGCTCGACGAATAGCGCAGCGGCCTTCTCCAGGGTCTCATTGGTCTCGGCGAAGAACGACGCCAGCAGCTCCGGATCGTTGATCGCATCGTTGGCCGCGTCGTTCATCCCCCGCTCCCCTGCTTCATGCGCCCGAGCTTGACCAGATGGCTGCGCCAGTCGTTCAGCACCCACGCCGCCTGTTCGATGCAGCGGTCAAGCTCGGCGCAGTCGCCGAGCGGCTTGGTGACGAAGCTGAAGGCGCCCTCGCGCAGGCAGGCCATGATCGCATCGAGGCTGACGTAGCTGGTCATCACGATGGCGCGGATCAGGGGCTGGTCCTGGCGCAGGCGCGTCAGCAGCTCATGCCCGTCCATGCCGGGCATCTGCAGGTCGGTGACAACGATGTCGTAGCGTTTGCGGTCGGTGGCAGAGAGCGCCTCGATGCCGTTGCCCGCATGATCGACGGCGTGGCCGAGCAGACTGAGGTGCCGGCTCACCACCTGACGGATGATCAGGTCGTCGTCGACCACCAGGATGGAGAGGGCCATGGTTCGCTCAGCTCGTGATCAGCTGCGCTTGGCGCAGCTCGCTGATCATCTGGTCGAGTTTTAGCGGTTTGACGAAGTAGAGGTCAGCCTGTTCGCGGAAGGCGCCCATGATGGTCGACTTGTCGTCCATCGCACTGGTCATGGCGATCTGCGAAGCCTTGACCACGGCGAACAGCTCCTCCAGGCGGCGGATGAGCTTGAGCGCCAACTTCCCGTCAAGGTCGGGCATCATGATGTCGAGGGTGATGAGGTCGTACGGCCTGCCCTCGGCCAGCGAACGCGCGACCTCGGCCACCGCCTGAATGCCGTCGACGGCATAGCTGACCGGGCCGTAGGGCTGCAGAGTGTGCTGCAGCACCGACCGGCAGATCGGGTCATCGTCGACGATCAGGCTGCGCATGGCGGCACCATCCCTGTGTCCCCTGCAGACAGTGCAGGAGCAACCGTTGAGTATGCCTCCGGATTGGTGGTCTGTCCAATCGCTGCTGCCTGGCGCTGAGCCGGCTACTTGCCGGTGACCAGGGGGTGGGCCGCAAGTGCCGGCAGGGCCTCATGCACGGCCTGTTCCAGGGCGTTGAGCAGGGAACCGACCTCGTCGAGCTTCTTGCCCCGCCCACGGTGTTCGAGGTGCTGGCACAGCGTCTGGACGCGGCGCAGGCCGATGGTGCCGGCGGAGCCCTTGAGCCGGTGGGCGGTGCGTCCGATGGTCAGCGCATCCCCGGCGGCGACCGCGGCGCGCAGTTCCGCGAGTGCCACGCCGGCGTCGCCGCGCATCATCTCGGCCACCGCGCGCAAGGTCTCGACGTCGGTGGCGGTGACCAGGCCTCGCAGGGCATCCTCATCGATGATCGCTTCGGCCTGCGGTGCCAGCGCCACCACCTGGGTCGAGGAATGTTTGCTGCTGCGCTGGTCGGCGCGGGTGATCGCGGCATCGAGGTCACTGGCCTTGATCGGCTTGGTGACGTAGTCATCCATGCCGGCGGCAAGGCAGCGTTCACGGTCCCCGGCCAGGGCATTGGCGGTCAGCGCGACGATGCGCGTGCGGCGCTGATTGCCCTCACGCGTGCGGATGGCGCTGGTGGCGGCGAAGCCGTCCATGACCGGCATCTGGCAATCCATGAACACCAGCTGGTAGTCTTGGCGGCTGAGCGCGTCCACCGCCTCCTGGCCGTTGGTGGCGATGTCGCAACGGCAGCCGAGCTTGCCCAGCATCATCACCGCTACCTGGAGGTTGACCGGATTGTCCTCTACCACCAGCACGCGGCGCAGTTCGCGCTGCTCGTCGAGCGAATGGCGGGTCACTAGCTCTGGCGCCGCGCCCGGCGGGCGGTCCTGCAGGCGGCAGGCCTGCTCAAACACCACCAGCAGGCAGTCGAAGAGCTGTTGGTGGCGTACCGGCTTGGTCAGCAGGCCGGCAATACCCGCCTCCCTGACTGCTCTGGCCAGGCCGCGATGCGCCGCTCCGACCAGCAGAACCAGGGGGACGCCCTGCAGGCGCGCCTCGCGCCCGAGCTGGTCGGCGAGCACCATGCCGCCGACCGCCTGATCGTGATCGAGCACCACCAGCGCCGGACGATTGAGCGCGGCTGCAGCAAGCGCTGCCGCCGCGTCGGGTGTCTCGTCGCAGATCATACCCCAGCCGATGAACTGTTCACGCAGCGCGCACCGCGCCGCCGCTGAGGGGCCGACCACCAGCACGCGGCGTCCGACCAGGCCGGCATGCTGGTCCTCCGCCTCGGCATCGGGGGCCAGGTCGAGTGGGATGCGGCAGATGAAGGTGGTGCCCTGGCCGGTCTGTGACTCCAGCTCGATGCCGCCCTCCATCAGCTGCACCAGGCGCTGGCAGATCACCAGACCTAGGCCGGTGCCGCCATACTTGCGCGTCGTCGAGTTGTCGGCCTGCGAGAACGGCTTGAACAGGCGTTCGCGCGCCTGCGGCGGAATGCCGATACCGGTATCGCGCACGGCGATGGCGAGCTGCGGGCGGCCGGCAACCGTGCCCGCGCCGGTGAGCGACAGCACCACCTCGCCGCGCTCGGTGAACTTGATGGCGTTCCCCAGCAGATTGAGCACCACCTGGCGCAGGCGGGTCGGATCGCCGATCAGGCGCGTCGGCACGTCGGCGGCGATCAGGCAGATCAGCTCCAGGCCCTTGCGTTCAGCCTGGTCGGCGAACAGCGCCACGCAGTCCTCGGCCAGCCGGCGCGGGCTGAAGTGGATGCGCTCCAGCATCAGGCTGCCGGCCTCAATCTTGGAGAAATCGAGGATGTCGTTGATCACTGCCAGCAACTGGTCACCGCACAGGCGCACGGTTTCGGCGAACTCGCGCTGCTGCGCGTTGAGCGGCGTATCGAGCAGCAGGCTGGACATGCCGATGACGCCGTTCATCGGCGTGCGCAGCTCGTGGCTCATGGTGGCGAGGAAGTCGGCCTTGGCGCGCCCCGCACTTTCGGCGAGATCGCGCGCCTTGCGCATCTCCTCGGCCGCGTCGCGCAGCTTGGTGACATCGGTGTGCAACGAAACGATGCCGCCATCGGCGGTGCGCCGATCGTCGATGCGGATCCAGCGACCGGCAAGGTGGTACTCCCGTGCCATTCCCGGCTGGGAGAGCGCGGCCAGACGCTCGGTGATCCAGCTCTCGGCGTCGCTGCCGACCTCCTGCACGGCACGGCTGCGGACCTGGGCCGCAAGGATCTCGCGGTAGAGGGTTCCCGGCTGCAGGTCGGACGCCTGCAGGTCGAAGAGACGCTGGAACTGCGGGTTGGATACCACCAGACGCCCATCGGCAGCGAACATGGCGAAGCCAGCCTCGATGTTGCCGATGGCATCGATCAACTGGGCCCGAGCGATCTCCAGCAGCTCCTCATCGCGTTTGCGCGCATGGATGTCGGACATCGAGCCGGCCATGCGTTGCGGCCGCCCCTGCGCATCGCGTTCGGCTTCGCCGGTGGCGTGGTACCAACGGTAGTCGCCGCTGCGGTGGCGCAGGCGGTATTCAACATTGTAGGGCACGCCGTTGCCCAGGCACGCCATCACCGCCGCCAGTGTGCGGTCGCGGTCCTCCGGATGCAGGGCGGTGAGCCACGGCTCCAGACGATCGGGGAATTCCGCCGGCGTGTAGCCCATGATCTCGATCAAGCGGCGCGACCAGTAGAACGGCAGGTCGTTGGTGATCTGCTCGCGCCAGCGCAGCGGATCGAGACGGGTCTCCCAGATGCCGACGACGGCGGCGACCAGCGCGAAGCGCTGCACGCTGTCGCGCAGGCGCTCATTGGCAGCGCGCGCGGCGAACAGCCTGACCACTTGTCGCGCGAGGTTGCCGAGCACCTCGCGCTGCCACGGCTCCAGCACGCGCGGACGACGATCGATGACGCAGAGCGTCCCGAGGGCATGACCAGCATGGTCGACCAGCGGCATGCCGGCATAGAAACGGATGGCGGGATCAGCAGTCACCAGCGGGTTGGCGCTGAAGCGTGGATCCGTACTGGCATCGGCCACCTCCATCAGTTCATCCGGCCGCAGGATGGCGTGCGAGCAGAACGCCAGTTCGCGCGGGGTCTCGCTTACCTGCAGTCCGACCTTCGATTTGAACCACTGACGATCGGCGTCGATCAGACTAATCAGGGCGATGGGGGCGCCGCATATGAGCGCTGCTGAGCGGGTCAGTTCGTCAAATGACTCCTCCGCTTCGCTATCGAGCAGTGCTAAGTCGCCCAGGGCTTTGAGCCGGCCAGCCTCGTTGGGTGGAAGCCTCGGCATCATGACCGACACAGAGAGATCGGGATCATGAGCGGTAAGATACCCCGGAAGTGGGCGCTTGGCCAATCGGGGTCGGCCACTGGCCCGGGCTCCTGCGGATTCCGCGTACTAATTTGGCAGTTTATATTTTCGTCAGCAGCAGCGGCGGTCGGGCTCAGCGCAGCCCCGCCATGGCGAATTTCCCGCTGCCGTAATCGCCCACCGTCACCTCCCAGGCCGGCAGGGTGGTGTTGTTCGGCAGCATGGCCCGCACGTCGGCCGGCAGTTCGCCGGGCAGCCAGCACAGCGATTCGAGGTAGACCTTGCGATGAGCGAAAGGTGCGGCCATCACGTTGAAGATCTCGTGCGCCCCATCGAGCAGCGTGCCGCTGAGCTTGCCGGCGCGCGTCTGCTCCTGCAGGGTGGCCTTGGGAATCATGGTCGGGGCGGCGCCGAACATCGCCGCGAGCGACAACTCGCACACCCCGACCGCGTAGATGCCGCCGCTCTGGCGCGCGCGGAACACGGGAATCGCTGCACGGAGTGAGGGGGCCAGGGTCAGCCGCGACCCGGCCTTGAAAGCGGGGGGGTGGCCGATCATGCGCCCGATCACCTCGCTGAACGTGTCGCCCAGGCCTTCAGGTCCGAGAGCGCGCGATTCGACTTCCTGGCGCGCGGCCATGATCGCCGCGGCGGCGGCGGCACGGCCGAACCACACCAGGCGACCGGCGCCGAATCCGGTGATCGAGACGGCATATTCGATGCGGCAGGCGCCGAGTTCCTCGAGGTCGAGGTCGGCGGGCCCTAGGACCAGGCCGGTCAGCTTGAGCCGTTGCGGCTGGGCCGCATTGAGCAGCGCAGCGAAGACGTTGCAGCACTCGCCGAGCGCTTCTTCGACTTCGCGCGGGTGCGCGCCCATCGTCGCGACGTGCGCCGGTGGCACCACCGGGCTGCCGAGCAGCGCAGCGCCGAGCAGGCAGGACAATTGGAGGTCGATCAGCACGGCGGCGGCCGAGGTCCCGTTGGCGAAGCTGAACAAGGCGAAGGTGCTGATCCCGTCGCCGAGCGGCGGCGGATTGAGCACCCAGGTCGCCGCGGTCTTGACGCCGAGAAGCATCGACATCTGCGCGGCCAGCGCATTGCCGAGCGCCGCGCGCGGATCCGGCGGCGCCGGCGCGGTCATAGTCCGGCTTGCGCGAAGGCGGCCTGCATCGCTTCGGGGGTGAACGGCTTGCCGACCAGGAACAGCGCCCCGGCGGCGGTGGCACGTTTGCGCATCTCGTCGCTGGTCTCGGTGGTGACGAAGCCGAACTTCAGCTTGATGCCTGCCGCCTTCATCTTCTCGGCGAGGTCGATGCCGTTGAGATCGGGCATGTTCCAGTCGAGCAGCATGAGGTCGATGGCGCCTTCGCGCATCGCCTTGAGCGCCTCGATGCCATTGCCGGCCTCGGCGAACACCGCGTCGCCATAACCGGCCGCCTTGAGGGTGCGGATGATGATCGAGCGCATCACCTTGCTGTCGTCGACGATGAGGAGTTTCATGGTTCAGTCCTGCGCATAAAGGGTCACGGTGAGAGGATGTCCCTCACCGGCGAGATCGGTCCGGCAGGCCACGCGGCAGCGGCCCATCGACAGGGTCATCTGCTGGCCGTTGACCACCATCGGCACCGACAACTGGGTCGAACCGGGCAGTTGCGATTTGATCTGGCCGGCGACCAGGTTGGCGAGCTCGCCGAAGGCGTCGTTGACATCGCCCTCGGCGAGGCTGGCGGCATCGGTCTGCAACATGCGCGCCGAAAATTCCCGGGCGGCGCTGGTCGGGCAGGCGATCTCCACGGCGCCGACCCAGGCGCCGCTGATATTGATGCAGCCGATGTGCATCTGGCCGTCAGGCGAGGCGATTGCGCCAGGGGCGAGATCGATGTTCAGCATCGACGACCAGATGGTCCCCGCGGAGCGCGCGAGTTCGGTGGCGGTAATGGTCGTCATGGATTCTCCGGGTACGGGGATGGGTGTCATGCCGGCGTGAGTTCCAATTCGCCGAGTTGCGCGACGAAACGGGCGCGATCAACGGGCTTCACCAGGTAGCCGTCGCATTGGCTGCGGAACGCGCTGAAGATGGTCTCAGGCTTGGCCACCCCGGTGATCATCAGGATCCGGGCTCCGGCCCTGCCTTCGCGGGCGAAGCCGCGCTCGATCTCGCGGATGCAGCGCAGGCAGGCCTGGCCATCAAGCTCCGGCATCATGATGTCGAGGCAGACCAGGTCGTACGGCTGCTGTTTCACCAGCGCGGCGGTGAACTCCCTGATCACCGACGTGCCGTCCGCGACCGCCAGCGTCGGCCCGTAGGGCTTGAGCATCGACGTCAGGATGAGCGAGCAGGTGGGGTCGTCTTCGGCGATCAGGGTGCGCATGGGTCATTCCGGTTGGGAGGAGGGGCGTGGAGCAGGTTGGATACGATCTCGGGCCTGATTGCAGTGAGGAAGGCGTGGCCCGCCTGCATCAGGACGGCGAGCAGATCGGGGCAGCGGGCCACATCGTCGGCCTGCGCGGCTTGCTCCAGAGCGCTGGCGCTGGCGCGCAGCGCCAGCGCGCCGATTGACGCGCTGCCACCTTTGATCTTGTGGGCGATCTGGGCGATCTCGGCCAGCCCGGCTTGCCCGTCGCTCCGGGTCAGGTTCTCAAGGCTCTGCGCAAGGTCGGCGCGGAAGACGGTGAGGATCTTCAGCGCCAACCCCGTCTCCATCTCCTCGAGCTTGCGCAGGCAGCACGGATCGAATGCCCGATCGTCATCCCCGCTGTCGTCGTCCACCGCTGCCGGTCGCGCTGGTACGGAAGTCGATCCGTTGCCCGGCAGCCAGCGGCCCAGCATCGCAGCGAACTCCTGGGCGCTGATCGGTTTGGCCACATAGTCGTCCATCCCGGCGTCGAGGCACTGCTCGCGCGTGCCCGGCATGGCATTGGCCGTCAGGGCGATGATCGGCAGGCGCGCAGCGCCGGTGAGACGTTCACGCGCGCGGATGGCTTCAGTGGCGGCGTAGCCATCCATCTCGGGCATCTGGCAATCCATAAAGACCAGATCGAAGCGCTGCCGGGCGGTCATCGTCACCGCGATCTGACCGTTGGCCGCGATCGCCACCCGGGCTCCCAGCCGGCTCAGCATCGCGCTGCCGACGCGCTGGTTCACCTCGTTGTCCTCGACCAGCAGCACCTTGGCGTCGACCAGGGGCTCAGCCGCGACGGTTCCGCGGTGGACTTCGACCGCGCTGTGACGCGTGGCGAGGTGCTCAGTGCCGGCCTGACCACCTTCGATCGCGGCCGCGAGCACCGCACCGAGCCGGTCGCCACGCACCGGGGTGACCAGGAAACCGTTGCCGCCGGCCTGCTGCACTTGTTCGGGCTGGCCCTTCCAGCTGGCGGCGGCAAGCAGTATCAGGGGCAGCGCGGCGAGGGTCGGATCGCTGCGGATGGCCCGGGCGAAGCTGACCGCGGACTGGTCCTGGCCCCGCGCCGCGATCACCGCGGCCACATAGCCATCACCGTCGAGCGCAGCGGCCGTGAGGGCCGCCATCGCCTGCGCGCCATCGGCGCAGAGCTCGGGCCGCAGGCCGAGTTCCCGCAGTTGCTCGCTGGCGATCAGACGGCTCAGGGGATGATCGTCGATCACCAGGATCCGCCGCCCGGCGAGGATCGCCGGCGGCGGAACCGCTGCCGGTCCGCTGGGGATCGCCGACGGAATGGTGACCGAGAAGGTCGACCCCTTGCCTTCCTGACTGGTCGCCGTCAGCGTTCCACCCATCAGTTCAGCCAAGCGCCGGCTGATCACCAGGCCGAGTCCGGTGCCGCCGAACGTGCGCGCGGTCGAGACGTCGACCTGGGTGAAGGCGTTGAACAGCGTGCCGAGGCTGTGCTGGGGAATGCCGATGCCGGAGTCGATGACCGCGATCGCCAGGGCACCCCCGACCCACGACACCTCGATCAGGACGTGACCTGCGGTGGTGAATTTGACGGCGTTGCCCACCAGATTGGTGAGGATCTGCCGGATGCGGCCGGGGTCGCCCAGGACGTGGCGCGGCACCTCCGCGGCGATGCGCACCAGCATCTCCAGCGTACGTTCGGCCACTTGGCGGCGGAAGAGGTCGGCGACGTCGAAGACCAGTTCGCGGACCTCGAAGGGGATCGCCTCGACCGCCAGCCGACCGGCCTCCAGGCGCGAGAAATCGAGAATGTCATTGATGATGGTCAGCAGCGACTGCGCCGAGCGCTGGGCGGTGCGGGCGTAGTCCATCTGCTCGGGATCGAGGCGGGTGCCGATCAGCAGCTCGGTCATCCCGAGGAAGCCGTTCATCGGCGTGCGGATCTCGTGGCTCATGTTCGCCAGGAAGGCGCTCTTGGACTGGGTGGCCATCTCGGCGCGGGCCGCCATGTCGTTGGCCTGGGCGGTCTGCCGTTCCAGCCCGCGGCTCAACTGCTCGGCTTCCTCCTTGGCTTTGGCGAGGGTCGCTTCCGCCTGCTTCTGCGCGGTGATGTCCCAGTTCGTACCGATCATCCGCAGCGCCGTGCCGCCCGCGTCGCGCTGCACCAGCGACCGCGCCCGCAGGTGGCGGATGGTGCCATCGGGCCAGCAGACCCGGAATGCGGTGTCGAATGCTAGGCCGCCGCGCAGCGCGGCTTGGAACTCGCGATCAGCGCGGACGATGTCGTCGGGGTGGACCCCTGCCTGCCAGGATTGGTAGGCGCCGCCGAACTGCGCTGCGCTCACCCCGTACAGCGCATACATCTGGTTGTCCCAGGTCAGCGTATTGTGCACCACGTCATAGTCCCAGATACCCATCCCACTGGCGGTGGTGGCCAGGGCCAGCCGTTCGGTGGTCTGCACCAGTTGCGCTTCGACCTGCTTGCGCGCGGTGATGTCGCGGGTGACGCCGATGAAGTGGGTCAGGGTGCCGTCGTCGCTTCGCACCGGCGAGACCGTCAGGTCATTCCAATAGGGCCTACCGTCCTTGCGATAGTTGAGGATCTCGTCCGAGAATTCCTCTCCCATCGCCAGGGCCTGACGCAGCCGATCTATGGTCTGGGGGTCGGTGAGCGGCCCCTGGAGGAAGCGGCAGGTGCGGCCCACGACCTCCGCCCGGCAGTAGCCGCTGATCGCGACGAAGGCGTCATTGACCTGGCGGATGCGGCGATCGGCGCCGGTGACGAGCACGCCCTGCGAGATGGCATTGAGGGCCAGGTCGCTGACCCGTAGCCGGCCTTTGCGAAAAATGGCCGTGGTGTCGTTCATCGGGCTGCGCCCGTCTCGAGCCGACGCAAGGCATGGCCGATGCGATCGGGCATGGCGGTCAGGGACGCGATCTCGGCCGCCGCCCCGCATTCAATCGCCGCCTTGGGCATGCCGAATACCACGCAGCTCGCCTCGTCCTGGGCGATGGTGTGGGCGCCGGCGGCGCGCATCGCCTTGAGGCCGGCGGCGCCATCCTGGCCCATGCCAGTCAGCAGCACGCCCACCGCATTGGCGCCGGCCGCCTTGGCCACGCTCAGGAAAGTGATGTCGACCGCTGGCCGTTGGTAGTGGACCTCGGGGCCATCGCGCAGTTCGACGTGGTAGTGCGCGCCGCTGCGCACCACCACCAGATGATGGCCGCCGGGCGCGACGTAGGCGAGTCCGGGCAGCAGCGGCTCCCCGCCTGCGGCCTCGCTGACGCGCAGCCGGCTGGTGCGATCAAGGCTTTGTGCGAACGTAGCGGTGAACATCGGCGGCATGTGCTGGACGATGACCGTGCCCGGCGTGTCGCCGGGCAGCGCCGCCAGGACCTCGCGCAGGGCTTCGGTGCCGCCGGTCGAGGCGCCCAGCGCCAGGATCTTGTCCGAGGTGCGCGCCAGGCTGCGCACCGGCTGCGCCTCCTTGCTGACCACGGGCAGTTGGGTCGGCCGCGGCCCACGGCAGCGCGCGGATGCCGCGGCGCGGATCGCGCGCGCCAGGCGCGGCACGGCATCGCCCACGTCGTAGGCCGATCCCGGTTTGCACAGCACCTCGACCGCGCCGAGTTGGAAGGCGCGCATCGCCTCTTCGCTGCCGATCGGCGTCAGGCTGGAGATGACCACCACCGGCATCGGCCGGTGCTGCATGAGCTTCGCCAGGAAGCTGATGCCATCCA
>Ga0163154_10009759_pt1 | contig 10867 bp, 13 predicted proteins | sample OliLakLV19MP9P1_FD_148649 | JGI IMG/M metagenome (GOLD analysis project Ga0163154, IMG submission 148649) | Freshwater microbial mat bacterial communities from Lake Vanda, McMurdo Dry Valleys, Antarctica - Oligotrophic Lake LV.19.MP9.P1 | ecosystem: Environmental > Aquatic > Freshwater > Lake >...
GCATCAATTTCACTCATGCTATTGAGAATAGGCGCAATAGAAAATCTTGAAAAGCCTATAACTTCGTTGAAAATTTTTAGCTTAGGTAATTTATGGGCAACTTAAAAGTCAAAATGAGAATTGCTGGATCGCTACAGGATAGATTGAACTTAATTCACGCATAGTGTAATTTGGTAAGATAGAAAAAAGCGCACCAATAATATATTGATACGCTTCAGATTAAAGTTGCAAACTACTTAGATTTCTTCTTTGGAGTTTGAGATAATGCAGAACCAGCGACAGACTTAGCAGTTTCACTGTATCTAGCATCTCTCAGAATCTTAGAAGCCTTGGATGCAACCTTTTTACTTGTCTCTTTTGACATAATTAACTCCATTATTTGTTTAATTGGTGGCTATTTGTGAATCTTCTTGGTCGTTGACATCACGTATAGTCATTTTCATTTTACCCCATGTATAGCTTAATAAAGGTCTTTACAGAGAAGTGATTTCGTGGTAGAGAATCACTCTTATGTAATCCAACCTACAAAGAAAGAAATAATACTTCCTATAGCGGCGATCGCTTGAAGAATAGATCTCCACCGTCTTAAGAATTTTATAATTTCCTTGAATTTCATTTGTAATCACCTCCTGTTTATATTTATTTAGCAATTCCTAAAGCTATCTAAAAAGTAGATAGTTTTAGTGGGCAAATTAAAGTTACTATTTTTCTCTAATTATTTTCAGGGTGAAGCGTTCAAAACTTGAAAGAGAAACGGCAAGAATTGCCGTTTCAAATAACCCTATTAGGGCTTTTAACTAGCATGGATAAAATAAAACCCGCAGTTTCCTATTACAAAACCTTGTAGCGGATACAGGTATTCACTACAAACCTATAGGTTTATACCGTAAGTGTTATTCAACTGTGTTGAATCATAGATAACCCAGTCTGGAGTAGTTCAGGTGAAGGCAATTCATGCCACAAAAAAAGCGATCGCCGTTACATATCTGCTACGGAAATCGAAACCGCTTTTGTTTTGTTAGCATTGGCTGGAATGCGATCGCTTGTAAATAATATGTACTTTCCAGACGGATAGTTTAAGGCGATCTCTGATTGCTGATCGCCTTCAGTTATCAAACATGAGTCCAGTGGTTCATACGGCAAGCTTTGATCAGTAATTGCCGTAACTTTTTTGTTCCTTCCAAAGTTGATGCTAACTAAATATTGCATAATTAACTTTCCTTAAGATTCTCGTAAAACTGCTTCATTTGTTCGGGTGTTAACCTAGCTATATCGTCGCTAGTCAAGCTGTTCGGGTCTTTTATCGCAGTCCTAAAGGCATTTTTATTAGCTTCAATTTTTTTTGCTTCATCTAATTTTCTCTGGCTGATGACCATTTCCATCATCCGTTTGCCAGACTCAATTTGTTCTTGTCTATTATTCATGGTTGTTTATTGGGTAGTAATTTTTCTCAGTTGAGTCGTAGTGCCAAGTGATGCCAGTACTCTCTTCGTACTTTGTAAACTCGGTAAGATTAGCGGGATCATCTATATGCCTAGCCTTATGATCTCTGAGTGTGCTTTCACCCATGCCCAATCTTTTAGCTAAAGCTTTTCCGCTAAGTGTGGTTGGCTTTTCATCGGATAGCTTTGTATTAATGGATTCAATGGCAATATTGGCGATCGCTTGCTGTGGTTTTGCCTGACTTTGGGTAATCGCTTCTAACTTAACAAGGCGGTCGCTATGTTTGTCTAGCTGCTCATTAATTGAGTACGAATCTTCTTGTAAACTGGTCAAAATTTCACTCTTCAAAGTTGCCATATCTTTGAGATCGATCTTGTCTGACAAGATATTAAAAATTTCGTTAATCTGAGTTTTTGACAAGCTATCAGCATCTTGACTTACAGTATGCGACACTATGCTACTGTCAGACTGTACTACACTGCCATTGTAAAATCGATCCAACGATATAGCGATCGCTTGAGACATATTGATCTCGCCTCGCTTATCCATCCTACCAGTGGCATTTATGATATTCTCACGCTCTGCAAATTCTCTGATTTTCTCACAGATAGAGTTCGGCAGTCGTATGGACAAAGCCGTACTTATATCTGATATTGGTTTTCCTGACATATTCTAACTATGTGATTACTATAAGTACAGTGTCATACTATCATATTATCGCATAGTCACAATACAACTATCCTACCATTGACTTTATGCTTACCTATAAGGCAATCACAATACACTATGTTGACACTATAAGATAGTTGTAGTATAGTATTAACAGTTAAGCGATCGCAACTTCCCGACTAAGAAAAGGCGATCGCCTAACAGGAATAACCCTTAAGGAAATTAAACCATGCTTACACTCGACAGACCACAGTTAAAGACAAACCCACTTCCAGATTTCAGCTTTCCAGTTTCGCTAATAGGCAAGTCTGAAAGACTCCCGTTTAGATCGTATGTTGATGATTTTGATAGCCCAGTAGATCACCACATCCTGATAGTTACAAGAAACATTCCTGAGTACGGTTTTATGGTCGCCCAATCGCTAGAGAGTCACTACAAAGAGCTATTCAGACTAGGCTACAGCGATTTAGAGGACGAGGATTAATCAGTAAGCAACGGGGCTAAACGCCCCTACAGACACTTAAAACCGACACATATATATAGAGTAAAACAATGGCAACAGCAACTTTAATACAAGGCAAAGTCAAGTATGCGGCGGGTACACCCAAGGATTTCGGGCATGGCGATCGCATTAATATCTTGGTTACAACTTCTAATGGCGATGAGATCAAGCTATGGGGCAAACCTACCGATGCGATCGCTAACCTGAAGCGGGGTGAATCAGTACAAGTCATATTCGATGGCAAAAATCACAAGCTGATTGAACTTGACTCTGAACAGGTAGAATCCAAGCCTGAACCAGTGGCTAAAGATGGAACTTTAAGCCCTGACCGTAAGCGGGCGATCGCTATGTCGATTAATCAGAATGCTGACTTATTAGCGTTTTGCCTTCAAACTTCAAAAGCAAAGTTCTTGGATACGGGCTTAATTGAGTCTGAAGACTCGGTTAGGAGCTTGGCAACAACTTTGTTCATTCAAGCGCAAAAGTCACTCTAACCCCTATCAATCACGGGCAGCTAGGGCTAATGTAACAACTAAAAAATAATATTTGCCACGATCTCCAGCAGCCTGTTAGCATTTCAGAAAGTTAACAGGTCTTTATGGTTAAAAAGTTTGTAATTGCTTGTGGGGCAACATTGATTGCAATATTTGGTACATCTGCGATCGCACAAACCACAAACCCAAATCTTGCCGATATTTATGGGGCTTACAAGAATGAGTCTGTAACACTTATTCAACTGTCAAACAATCCGCCATATTCTATCCCAACCAGATATAAAGATGAGTTTACGGGAATTCCCTATGCCGCAGTTTTCGACAACAGCTTTAACCCTAGTTTGTTTGGAACTACAACTGGGTTGCTTACTAGCTGGGGCAGTAACCCCACAACAGCGTTTGTAAGAGCTATACTTTATGCAAAAACAGCAAACCCTTGTGGGTTGATAGATTGCAGTAGGTCGGGAACTCAAGTAAAGTTTGAATCCTTAGAAGTCAAAGCTGGGGATAAAGCGTTTTACGTTACAGAGCGAAGCCCTAGAGGGTCTTTCATACTTAATCAGGAACAAGTGCAGATTTTACTAAATGCTCCTGAAAATGAAAATGCAAAAGTAAGGCTAACTGATAGCGAAGGTAAGTCATATATTTACGAAATTGGGACAGGCACAGTAAAGTCATGGAAAACGGTTTATGCCCCTATAAAATAATCCAAGCTCTAAATTTTTAATCACATGACTTGCTAACTATATGAAAAAACTTCTCTTAGGATTAACTGCTGTTACTTGTTTTACTCTAACGATCAACCTAAATTTAGGAGCGATTGCACAGCAATATGTGGACAGGTCGGGAGCTTTTGAGATTATCTACATGAAAGATAAAACGATACCATTCATAGTGTCTAGAGGTGGAGCGTTTGTTAATGTTGAGCCAAATGTTGAGCAAGGCTTATTAAATGTGCGTGGTTTAACAGATAAAGACTTGCGGATGATGGGGATGAATATTGATACTTTTAAGCGAGAATTAAAAAAACAAACAGGATATGGATTTGTTTTACTTCAGCCACGCTAGTTTATTTTTTGCCTCTTACAGTCCCAACATTTTGCAAACTGATTTGTTGATGAGTTATACCAAATCCCTAAGCAAAGACTACACATTTACGAATAGGGATCTCATGGCAAAACCCGTATTGGGTCTTGCAGTTTCAATGTCCCAAATCGTGCGCTGCGATAACTTATGAGATTCAATCTTTGCAGTGCTTCCAGCCTGAGTTCGTATTAAATTACTTTGCGAGTTAGCTGCGATTAGTTTGGGACTGACTACTTTTATATATTATTACTATGGGATGCTTGTCAAGCAAGGGTTTGAAGGAAAATGAAATTTATTTAATGTACAATAAATGTATGTTTAACCCAGGATCAATATGAAACACAAAACAGAAAAATTCAATCTATCATTAAGCATCGATGAGAGGGCTGATTTAGATCGCTTGGCTAAATCAAGAGGTTTAACTCGCAGCCAATTTATCCGTAGTGCTATCAGAAATTTTGAGCGATCGCTCATAGCTGCTTAATTAAAAAAAGCGGATAATTAATCCACTTTCCTGTCGTTTGTTTAGTTTAGTTTTTCTACACGTTAATATCTCTTGCCTCGAAACTTTCGATATTAACAGTTCAACCAAAGTCCAAATCTCTAAATATGACCATGGGTAGATGGTGTCTTAGGGAATAGGGACTCTATCGGAGTTTTCTTATGTCTATTGTACAGCAAAAGTACGAAATATGTAAAATTGATAAGTCTCAAGAGAGCGAAATTAGCTACAAATACTGTGAAATCTTACCTCTAAATTCTAGCATTTCCACTATTCACTTAAATCGATTAGGACACCCTCCAGAAAGGGTTTTGAGGCACGAGGATATAAGCGATCGCACTCTAACCTTCATAGATCATCCCACTGGCGAGGCTATCTTTTATACTAAAGAACTTGGCAGTTTAGAAGACTATGCGATTGACCTTACGGACTGTACGTTTGATGTTTTTTGTGGCGATTTATTAAGCAGCTACATATACAGAGATGGAAATTTTTCATTAGGCGATCAAATAGATGCGCATTTTAGGGAGAGAGTTGAAGATTTAGGCACTCGAATTTTTACTCGATCTAGGAATGGTATTCGATGGTTAAACAGGACTGGGCAGAGTGCAATTCGACACATGAGCCGCTTATTCAAGAGAGGTGTCAGCCATGTTTAAGCCCACTTCCAAATCTAACCCTTGCCCGATTTGTTCGGATATATCGGGTGATTGCCGAAATCCTGGTGAAGCAGTGGTTCTCTGCATGAAAACTACTGCCGACGTATCTGGCTACAAATATAAAGGTCTATCCTCAAATGGATTATGGGGAAAATTTGTAATTGATGACGGGCGATCGCATCAAAGTCACAGTCAAAGCCAAAGGCAGTCGGCAAAGGCAGTCGGCAAAGCAGCTAAGAAAGGATCAACTTTGACTGTTTACGAGCGGGACAATCAATACCGCAAACTTCTAGGGATTTTGCCAGTTAAAGCCGATGATTTTCACATTCAGGACTTAAAGCGGCGTGGTTTAACCGAATCCCAAATAACGCTGGGAATGTATCGTAGTGTGGTTAAGGGGCAGAAATTAGCTAAGCCACTAACGGATTTACATATCGCAGGGTTAAGTCACGATGGGACAAATCTAACTGTCCCCGCCGACGGGTACCTAACACCGATATTTGATTACAAACACAGGATACAGGGCTGTCAACTCAGGGTCAAAAATCCTACTGAAGGATGCGGTAAATATTTATGGCTAAAGACATACAAATTTGATGATGGATTTGATCCTCGGAATGAAATCACCTCTCATATAATCAATGGAGAGTTACCCATCGGCGTTTATAGCCCTGAAAATCCAACAAAGGAGTACATCGGTACATCTGAAGGTCACATTAAGCCGAATATCATTGCTCATAGGTTTGGATGTACAGTTTTAGGAGCGGCGGGCGGGCAGTTTGCGTCTAGTCCTGAGACATTCAAAAAGCAAATTGAAGAGATCTCTAAAAAAATTGGAACCAGACTCGTAATTGATTATGTCGATGCTGGAACTATTTTTAACCCGCAGGTAATCAGGCAATTACGCAAAAAATGGCACCTCCTAACCACATGGGGTTTTGACGTTAAAATTGCCACATGGGACGCTCAGAACCTCAAAAAATCTGAGGGCGGAAGAGATGCAGATGAAATTAATTCTGAGGAGATTCGAGCGATTCATCATATCAGTATTGAAAATTTTGCCGAAATATGTTTAGAGTGGGATTCCCCTGATGCTTTGAAGATAAAAGAGAGGCTAGGATCGCAACTGACTAAAGCTTCTAATGATATTTTCGATGGAATTGATTTGGAGAAACTCGCATTAAAAATCCCTAAGGAAGGGGTGATTTGCTTGCCTTGGGGTAAGGGTTTTGGTAAGACAGAACTCATGGCGATCGCCAACAAAAATACACCCAAAACCATCGCTTTAAGCCATTTACTTAGTCTTTTGAGTGGCTTAACTAATCGATTGGGGTTGAATCTTAGGAATGACTTTTCTGGCAAGAATACCCCGATTCCCATAAACTATCGGGAAAAATTGGGCGTGTGCCTCCCATCACTGCTAATTTTACTAAATTTATCCGATAGCGATTGGGCAGATTATGATCTGATTCTTGATGAAGTTGACCAACTTTGTGATGTCGCCACTAGCTCCAAAACCTGTAATAACAATGGGATGCGGACAGCCATACTATCCGTTCTTACCAGAGCGATCGCGAACTCCAAGAGACTTTGGCTAGCCTCTGCTGATTTATCAGACAGGGAGATTGATTTAGTCATGTCGATTCGTCGCAAAAATGATCTTTGGTTAATCGAAAATACGAGAAAAGTCGAAGGATACAAGGCTATTTTCGTTAACAGCTATGACCACAAAGGTAGGCTTACCCCAGACGGAATTAGGCAGAAAGCTAAGGATTTAGCCACTAACGGCAAGAAGCTGTTAGTAATGTCGGATTCTATAGCTACCACGAAATCCATGGCTAAGATGCTAGAAAAATCTGGCATTCAGAGCGATCGCATACTTTTAATCAATTCCGATACTAGCGGAGAATTAAAGCAAAAATCCTTTGTAAAACAGCCAAATCTTGAGGTCGGAAAATATCAAGTAGTGATTTGTTCACCTTCAGTTAATAGTGGAGTTTCCATAGACGGAGAATACTTCGATGCTGTAATTGGTATGTTCAGCAACAGGTTGACTGCCGACTTGCATTCCCAAGCTTTAATCAGGGCTAGGGATTTAGGTATACCCCGTTACATTTATTGTTCGGATAGCGGGGCTGCGGGACTCTCCAAGATTAGCGACTCTACTAACCCATATCAAGTTTTGGAGGCGATTAAATCGGTATTTAATCAGGAGACTCGGCTGCTCAGAAATTCACTCGGTACAGATGAAATCTTTGGAGGCATAGACACCAGAAGCTATGACTGGTCTAATGTTTGGCTTAGTTATTACTGTCAGAAATTAGCTTGGAAAAATCAGCAATTAGAAAATCCTCAAATGGAATTGATTGAAAGATTAAAGTTAGAAGGTAATGAGGTGATCTTTGAAAGTAGTCGAGATGTTACCTGCTCTAGCTATACCGAAGCTACAGAAGCAGTTTTAGAGGAACTAACGAAAGCTAAACTCGCATCTCATCCTCTGTTTGGAAAGGATTTAACTAAGCTTAGGTCAAAAAAAGATGATCTAACCCAGTCGGAAAAAATTATCTTAGAAGTTTCTGAAGTATGCGATTTTTACAAAGAAACACAGTTAACCGAAAAAATACTAGATTTTGACGGCAATGGTAAAACTAGGAGGCAGGTCAGAGAATTAGAACTATTCTTGGATAACAAATCTGCTTTAGACTTAGATCTTAAGGACTATTTTGCACAGTGTGACTGGTTAGGTGTTGCAAAATCATCAAACTTAGATGTATTTGCTCCCGATGTTTCTACTCGTTTGCTACGGGCAACGAAAAGGCGTGAGATGTTTGGAGATGTGGTTAAAAAGTTTATGGACTTATGCAAACTCATAGATGATAATCCAAAACTAGAGGAGCTACCAGAAATACCCAAATCTGAGATTGAAGCGTTCGCAGCTAAGGTTCGATCGCATAAGGAGGATTGCAAGAAAATACTTAATTTCACCTTACCCGTCGGAGCCTCTGATAACTGGATATTTTCAATGGCAATGGATCAGATCGCTTTGCCTATAAAATCAAGTCGTATCGGTAAAAATAAGGCAACTGTTTACAGGTTTGATTTGGAGAATTTGAAGCAGATTAAAGAAATTCTCCAAAAACGTGGAACCCTTACAGTAAGAGACTTAACGGTGGACACCCCCCCATCTGTTATATACACTAAACAGGGGGGGGTGTCCACCTCAAAACCAAATAATAATGATTCAAATACCGTTGCCGATGTTGCTCAAGAAACGGTATATCGCCAACCAGTTAAACAAGAACCTAAGCCTATACGAATCAATGTCACCGATCACCCTAATTATAGGTGGCACATGGGCACGGTTCAGTCATTTGATAATGGGTCATGCGTTGTTCTACTTGATAAGCACGTCGGCACGGATCGGTTAGTCAGGTTAGAGCCGAATACTTTTAGGTTAGTGGCTTAATTATTTAGGCGATCGCTTAAATTCTGACGGTTAGCACCATGTGACCAATGCCGTTTAGAGCGGTATTGGTCACATCTCAGCAAGGTTTTAATGATGTATCGATCGCTCTACTATTCAAGTATGAGATTTCCCATAATTCAGATGTACCAGTAGTTCGGCAGATTTAAGCGATCGCTTAGCATGAGTGAAATGGGCGATCGCAAGTTGTGGAACTTCTACCATTACAAGCAAACCGACATCAAAGTAACTACAACCGTTTGCGGATAAAGATTTAATGCTTACAAGCAGTATGGAGATCGCTCAATTAACTGAATACACTTAGCGACATCGATAAATACATAAAATTTGGGTTTTTTAGGGTAAGTGACTGAAGATAAATACAGATGGAACTACATGAGTAATTCTGTCCATATTAAAATTAATAAAACCTAGATAAGGTATGCAAAATTTTTCAGTCCCAATCAAAAACTTTGGATCCTCAACTAATGCTTTACTTCGTCCTACAAATAGCCATGACATACCTTTAAGTGGCTGGCAATTTGACTGGAATCAGATTTGGAGAACGGCAATGCTAGAGAAGAGGGTACTTGTAACATTAGAGTTTGATAATCAAGCTATGGGGCTAATAAGTTTTGCCATTGCTGGTGATCCCTCACTTCTAAATGTTGAGAATTTAGAAGTGAATCCTGTGACTCAAAGTGGAGTTAAGATTCAAGGTAAGGAATATCAATCAAGATTTGTAGAGCCTGTGGGAAAATGGTTGATGTGGTACTGTATAAAAACAGGTTTACCAATTTGTACGGCGAATGATCCACTTGTGGTTTTGTTGTCCAGTTCAAGAGCAAGATTGTATTATTTAAAAACCATTGGAATGGACTATAAAAACTCTATCCATTTAGGTTATGGAGAAGCTCATGTCTTTACGTTTGATCGAAAATCGGCTGAAAACTTCTGCTTTATGCAAGAACAAAACTACGGGAAATCGACTCTCGCCTAATAGAAAGCGTGGGGTTAAGTTTCGTTTTGTCAGTACCAGTAGAGTCAACGCAGGGTTCAAGAAGGTTATGACTAGAGAAGAATGGGCAGAACTTTACCGTGGCGATTTAGGTAAAGCTCTAGGAATTTCAGATAGATTTTGAAATTGGAGCGATCGCCACTAAAAACATAAATATAAAGTTGTGTAAAGCTAGACGCTGGAATCGCAAGTCCTGATGACTCTAAGCACTTTGGTAGTGAAAATATCCATCGCTGCTTTTTCTGCCTTGTCCCTGGCGATCGCTCTAACTTCTGGGCAACTAGAATATCTTCCATGCTTCATTGCATTTTGACTTGAAATAGCCTTGCCTTGCTCAGTCTTTGCCCCAGTGCTACGCAACCAAGGTTTCACAATATTAATTAGCTCTCTACGGCGATCGCTCTCAGCTTTAGAAATTTGCATAAAGTTCAATTCATTTCCAAGCGTGAAAATCGGTTAATTAACTTGCCTTACGGAATTGTTAAGGTTTCGTTACAAATCAGGCGATAAAAGTTGAAACCCTTGCTGTGTCTTGGTTGTAATTTTATACTATACGATCGTAGTTCACGAAAAAATAGCCAACCTAATAACAGCCAAGGCTTAAAGTCACACTAGGTAAGGCTTACAGGATTTAGGCTATTTGCGGATCAAGCAATAGGTCTAAAAATGCTAACTTTTTCCTTCTAGTTTTCTAATCGAATCTTGGATTTCGTCATATTTTGATGTGTTGCCTTGTTGTTGATAGAGTCTTGCTGCTTCTTGGAGATCTCTTAAACCACCCTGCTTATCTCGTAAGACATATTTTGCAATACCGCGATTATAGCCCTCATTCCGCTCTCAAGTTAAGGCAAATCAAGCCACCAGCGCAATGATCGCTACCAGCAATTCTCATTATGGAAAATTTGCATCAATTTCACTCATGCTATTGAGAATAGGCGCAATAGAAAATCTTGAAAAGCCTATAACTTCGTTGAAAATTTTTAGCTTAGGTAATTTATGGGCAACTTAAAAGTCAAAATGAGAATTGCTGG
>Ga0163154_10009762_pt1 | contig 10863 bp, 10 predicted proteins | sample OliLakLV19MP9P1_FD_148649 | JGI IMG/M metagenome (GOLD analysis project Ga0163154, IMG submission 148649) | Freshwater microbial mat bacterial communities from Lake Vanda, McMurdo Dry Valleys, Antarctica - Oligotrophic Lake LV.19.MP9.P1 | ecosystem: Environmental > Aquatic > Freshwater > Lake >...
CCTTAAATGGCTTACAGTTTGCCTTTCTAATCATTCTTTCCATTTTATTTGGTAGAATGACTCCGACGACCTTTGGAGAAAATAATAAATTTAGTGACATGGTCCAAAAGATTTTCTCTGTTTCTTTAATTATTATTGGATTTTATTTATTATTTATTTAAAATATGAAACTTTTCAAAAAAATCTTAAAAAACAGAACTTTTCAAGTAACTTTCGTGTTGATAGTAGTTTTTTTACTATTTTGGTATTGGCCTCAGGAAAAAATAAAACCAAACTACGGTGTGACATTTAGTGCTAAATATACTAGAGAATTAGGACTTAACCCACAAGAAACTTTGGAGGTAATTTTTAAAGATTTGAATGTTAAAAAAGTTCGTCTGGCGGCCTATTGGGATGAAGTTCAAATTCAGGATGGAAATTTTAATTATCAAGATTTAGATTGGCAAATTGAAATGGCTAAAAAATATAATGTCGAGGTAATTTTGGCTGTTGGTAAAAGAGTGCCACGTTGGCCAGAATGTCATATTCCATCTTGGGTTTTGCAATTAGATGAATCAAAACAAAACGAGGCGTTATTAAAATTTGTCAGGGAAACAGTAGTAAGATATAAAGATGAAGATACTATAAAAGTTTGGCAAATTGAAAATGAACCTTTCTTGACTATGTATGCGAAACAATATTGTGGAAAATTTGATGAAACTATCTTGGATAAAGAAATTGCTATTGTGAAAGAGATTGATTTTGACACGCCTGTTTTAATTACTGATTCAGGTGAATTAAGCCTCTGGAATTCTTCTTATAAAAGAGGTGATCAGTTCGGCTCTACTTTCTATGTTTACACCGCCAATAATTATTTTGAAGATGTTAGAAGTTTCATGAGTCATAACTCATATAGATATAAATTATTTATAATGAATCTTATTCACGGAGAAAAACCCACTTACTTAATTGAAGTATCGATTGAGCCTTGGTTAACAAAACCAATAATAAATACTTCGTTTGAAGAACAGCTTAGTAAAATGAATGTTAAAAGAGCTAAAATAATTTTGGATATTGCTTCTCAAACTGGCTTTACCGAACAGTATTTATGGGGTCCAGAGTGGTGGTATTACCTTAAATTAAATGGTTATCCTGAGTTGTGGGATTTCTTTAAGGGGGTTAATAAATAAAAATACATTGTGATATAATTTACAGATATGTATTATTTTGTTTGCGATATTGGTGGAACTAAAACTAGAATTGCTCGCTCCAGAGATTTAGAGTCTTTTGATGAGCCTATTATTGTTGAAACTCCAAGCGACTCAACCACGGGTCTGAATTTAATTGGAGAAAATATTTTGGCACTAAGTGAGGGTCAGAAAATTTTTGCGGTGTCTGCAGGAATTGCTGGTGTGCTTAATGCTGACCACTCTGCCTTATTAAAATCTTTTCATTTACCAACTTGGCAAAATCTACCAATCAAAGATATTTTGGAAAGTAAATTAGATACCAAAGTTTATTTAGAAAACGATACTAGTATTGTTGGTCTAGGCGAAGCTCTATACGGCGCAGGCAAAGGTTTTTCAAAAGTAGCCTATATTTCTATCAGTACTGGAATTGGTGGAGTAAAAATATTTGATGGAAAATTCGAAAGAAATAAATTTGGTTTTGAGCCAGGTTTTCAAATTTTAAATCACACCACCAAAGAAAATTTTGAAGATCTAGCTTCTGGCACTTTTGTGCAACAAAAATTTGGTATGCATCCAAAAGAAGTGGCTCAAACAGAAAATTGGGAAGCGATTGTTGATGTTATTGCTGTAGGTTTACACAACTCTATTGTTCATTGGTCACCAGAAGTTTTAGTAGTTGGTGGCTCAATGTCTAACGATTTAAAAGCTAATATTTTAGAACAAAAAATTTCAGCTATGATGAAGATTCACCCAGAACTTCCTAAAATAAAAATTGCTGAGCTTGGCTCAATTGGAGGTCTTTACGGTGGTCTGGCTTTTTTGAAAGAAAAAGCTTAAGATTTTTCTACTATGCCAGATCGTCTAATGGTAGGACATCGCCCTCTGAAGGCGAGTATCTTGGTTCGAGTCCAAGTCTGGCAGCCAACTTGAGTTAGTTCATGACGCGTTCTAGTCCCAGAGACACAGCTAATGAGAGTTAGGTTGTTACGCTCGAAGTGTATCATTTTTCTAAATTTACTGAAAGTGATATAATAAAAAAATGTCAGAACCAGGAACTCCACAAATGCCAAATGATCAAGAAAAGCTACTAGCAGACTTTTTGCGAGATTTTAGAGAAAAACAAGAAAAAATTGAGGGTCCAAAAGTTTACTTGTCTGAAGGAAGGGAAAGTTGGAGAGAAACAATTGCCGATTATTGGGCACATTATGAAGAAAATGAAAAAGCTGAATCACAAGCTTCTGATCATCAAGAGAGGGAAAGGATGGATGAATTGATGAAACAGTTTAGCAAGGGGATAGCCGAAACGCATCATAGGCTTGCAAGTAGTATTGGGGCTCTCCGCAATGCTTTCCATGGCGATAATTTCTTTACATCAGATCAGATTGAGGTTTTAAGTAGTATATCATCAAGCGCTACACGGGAAGGAAAAATTGAAAGATACAAAAGTCAAAATGAAGGAAGCGGTATTCACCCAGTAAATAAAGTCTTTCAACACACTCTTGAAACCTCTGAGATTTCAGATGAAGATTTTGTTATATACCAGAAAGATGCATATAATGCAGGAGTATCTATGGCAACCGCCACATCTTTAGAAGATATCTATTCATGGTTTGTTTGGGCAGATGGAAAAGGGTATATCGAAAAAGGTAATAAACTCCCGATTCTATTTTTAGTAATGATAAAAGGTGATTTGAGGATTAATTTTGAATCAACTAAAGAAGTCAAAGATGAATTGAGTATTTTGGATGATGCGACAATTATTACTGATTACATGCAGCAAGGTGAGATAGTGGTCTCGAGAGAGGTGTTGGAAGCAGTTGGGTATAAGGTAATGTTACCAGCATATAAAAAGTGGGTAGAAAAATATTTACCTACGGAAATTAGTCCAGATTTTCAATATTATCTGAACATACAAAAATAAAAGTGCCCAAGTTGCATCAACTTTCAAAATTTAAATTCGACCTAAAAGTATTAAAGGATAAGGTTGACCACGGTTCTAGCTCGAGGATGCCAGCCAGCTAAATTTTAAGCGTAAAAATTACGTCTAAATTAGCAAATCTTGACCAGTTTTAGCTAGCTCAAACTACGCGGTGGAGTATGTAACTTGGGATAATGCACAATACATTAGAAATATGATTATCATTTAGTGATATAATATACATTATGATTTTATAATTTTGCCTCTTTCCATAATTCATTAAAAAGATTTAAATAGCCTTTAACCAAATCTTTATCTTTAATTTTTATAACTGTTACAGGTTTCATTTGATCTGAATAGATAATATTTAAAACCACATCAATCTCAGGATAAATATGTATTCCTGCAGGATTTTCTATTCTTGAAGTTAGATATTTTACGGTATAGATTCCTTCTTTTTCAGCTTCCCCTTGAAATGATTTTTTTTGATCAGAATAGCCAATCATTTTTATAAAAACTTTTTGTTTTTTTGCAGTAATATGGTATCTATTCCAAATAGGTCTCATTGTTTCTGTCATAAAGTCTTCACCTCCAGTTCCTAATATGTATTTTACAGATGCTTTTGGCATTTGTTCGATTAGGTGTGTAAGTAATGATAAATATTCTTCATTACCTTGATGTATAGTTATCTCTCGTGAATCAGTAACCATAGACTTTTTAATTTCTTTTACAACATTTTCAGCAATGACTTGCTTATCGTTAAATTCTTTAAGCAGGATATCAGGAGAAATGGTAGAAAAATGTTGCTTACCTTTACTCTCAAATTTTGAAATCAATTTTTTTACGACTAGATGCTCCAATGATGTGTAAACCAATCCTCGATGCAAACCAGTTTTACTGATTATGGGTTTTGGTGTCGATGTTTTAAGCTCTGTCAATGCAACGTATACTAAAGCATCATTTTTTCGAAATCCTAGATCCATTAAATTTTTTATTGTTTTATTCATATTTGTTTTTTTGTCACTTGATTTGGTTGACAATATAGCACATGGGTGTTAGACTGTCAAAATCTATATAATATAATAGACGCCAAAAACATAATTATGTATAATATAAATCATATGAAAAAAGAAAACTTATATTCAAATAAAGGTGTTCCATTATTTTGGTACAATGTTGTTCCTTTTATCGAAAATACATTAAACGAAAAAATACCAACATTACTTGATCCTGAAACAGGTGAACCTATGGATTGGGAAAAATTAGCAAAAACATTGCCCACAGAACTTGCTAAACAAGAGATGAATATAGGTGAATATAAGAATGAAGAATATATACCTATACCACAGGGAGTATTAAAATTTTATAATACTTTTAGACCTACGCCTCTTATACGTGCAGAAAAATTAGAAAATGATCTTAAACTAGATAAAGTGAAGATATATTTTAAAAGAGAGGATGTAAATAGGATTGGTAGTTACAAGTTAAATTCATCATATGTGCAAGCTTATTATGCTCAAAGTGAGGGTTTGAAACTACTTGTTGGTGATACTGGTCCTGGTAACTGGGGTATGGGTATGGCCTTAGCTTGTCATGAATTTGGTTTAGCCTCAGAGATATATATGGAAAAAAGAAATTATGATCAAAAATACGATAAAGTAAAAGTTATGGAAAGTTTCGGCTCTAAGGTTATTCCTGTTACTACAAAAGAAGGAACAATAGCTTCTGGCTTAAGTATTGCATTAAGAAGAGTCAGAGAAAATCCAAAATACAAACTATCTCTAGGTTGTTTAACTGCTTATTCAGCTCTACACAACACTGTATTAGGAGTCGAATTGAAAAAACAACTTGAGGATAATAATATAATTCCAGATGCACTGGTTGGTGTTGTTGGTGGCGGAAGTAGTTTCTCAGGGCTAGTATTTCCTTTTGTATCTGATTCTGAAAAGATTTTACTACTTGCTATAGAATCAGCAAGTGTTCCAAGTTTTACAAAAGGTGAGTATCGTTATGAAAATCCTGACATCGCTAGATTGATGCCTAGAGCTAAGATGTATACATTGGGTAATGATTTTGTACCTAAAGAATTGGGTGCTAGTGGTTTGAATTATCATGGTAAAAACCCATTGTTATCTTTACTTGTTAATAAAGGATTGGTTAAAGCTAAGGCTTATGAAAATGCTGAAGTAGATCCAATTCAAGATTATTTTTATAAAATAGAGGGAATAAAACCTGCAGCAGAATCTTGTTATGCTATAAAAGGTGCTATAGAACTTGCAAAAGAATGGAATGGTCAAGAAAAAACAATAATATTTTCTCTTACTGGAAACGCTAATTCATTAGAATTATAATTATGTGTGGAATAAGTGGAATAATAAGTAGTGCTGGTAATGTTAAAAACCCTTTGAGTATTTTGGATATGGGTTCTGTTTTACAACATCGTGGCCCTGATTTTAGAGGTCATTATATATCACCAAGAGGTAATGTTGTCTTTGGTCATAGACGATTAAGTCTTGTTGGTTTAGATAATAGGTCTACTGTAATAACTATTCCTAAAAAAAATAATCCAGAACAAGAAATATCTATTGTTTTTAATGGTGAAATATATAATTTTAAAGAGCTTAAGGCATATTTTAAGTTAAAAGGTTATGTATCAGTGTCACCTTCTGATTTTGAGGTTATTATTTTTGCTTATCAAGAATGGGGAGAAAAATGTGTTGAGCATCTGATAGGAGAGTTTGCTTTTGTTTTATTTGATGAAGAAACGGGAAAAGTTTTTATGTCCAGAGATAGAACTGGTGTTAGGCCACTTTTCTATACTTTTATAGGGGATGAATTTGTCTTTGCCTCTGAGCCAAAAGCTATATTAAAATATCCTGGTGTTTCAAATAAAATAGACATGTCTTCGATTGCTGAATATGTATTAATGACACATGTATTTGCTGCTGGAAATCAAAATGAAAGAAGTTCATTTTATGAAAACATAAAACAATTTCCACCAGGTCATTATGCTTATTTACAGGACAATGATGTAAATATTATTGAATATTGGGATGTTCCGATAGGTGAGGGTAAAAATAAGAATGATGATGAAGTTGATTTAAAAAAATATTTAACAAAATCTATAGAAGATAGAATTCCTGATGAATTACCGACAGCTATAGCATTAAGTGGTGGATTGGATTCAAGTATTGTCGCATCAGTTGCAAGTAGATTTAAAGATAAAAAAGATATAACAGCTTTCTGTGTAAGGTATTCTGGTGATTCAAATGATGATTATGAACACGCTAAAATCATGGCTGATTATTGTGGTATAAAGTTGGCCGGCCCAATCATTACCCCTCATATCATGATCGAGTATATAAACAGATGTATTGTTGCAAATGATGGACCTGTTGATAGTATCAGAAGAATAGGAATGTTTGCTAATTATGAAACTATAAGAGAGGCGGGTTTTAAAGTTGTTTTGATAGGTGAAGGTTCAGATGAATTTAATCTTGGATATTATCATAAATTTCCAGGACTCAAGTTGGATAAGGAAATATGTGAATCAGCAAACAATCTGAAAAATGCTTTTTTAAAAAGAGTTGATTATGTAAAAGATTTCTTCAATAAAGATTTTTTTGATACCAAATCTTTTAACTCAATCGTAGACTCAATAATAGAAACAAATTATTCTAAATGTAAAAGCAGTGAACCTTTAGATCGCATGCAATATTTTTATGCAAAAAGATTTTTACAATATCTTGAAGATGGAAATGATAGGGCGGCTATGGCAAACTCTGTCGAAGCCCGTGTGCCGTTTGTTGACCCTGCTTTTATAGAGTCTGCAATATCATTTTCTGCTGAAGATAATATTACCATTGATAATGAGAAAATGGTTCTCCGAAGGGCTTTTATGGATATGCTACCTGAAAAAATAGCATATAGAAAAAAGTCTGCTTTTCCTGCAAATGAAGATTTGAGTTCTCATAGACTTATATTACAAGAATTCAACAGGGCTATACTTAAAAGTTCTGATGAAGTTTGGAAAGTTTTTAATAAAGATAAATTTGAAGATTTATCTTCAAGATTTGAAAATCTGTTAAAAGATTTTGAACAAAAAGGCGGGGGAAAAGAACTAGTATCATGGCTTCCTCTTGGTGAACCTGTATCCTTGCGTACAAATCAGATATTTAGTTTCTTAACATTGTTACGTTGGTTTGATTTATATAAATTACTATAAAAATAAATAACATGTCATTCAATATATTTTCTAAAAATGGGCAAATATTACCGATATCTGAAGCAAATGTATCTTTAAATTCTATAGAATATGCATATGGCTTTGGTGTTTATGAGACATTGAGAGTAAATAAGCATAAACCCTTATTTTTAAACGATCACATTAAACGTTTGATTATTTCTGCTGAGATAATAAAACTAGATCATATATTCTCTATAGAAATAATAGAGCAATATGTATTGGACTTTATTTCCAAAACGGAAACCGACACATTTAATGTTAAAATTCTTTTAATAGGTTCTATAAAAAAAGAGAATGCATCGATATATATATTGGGCAGTAACCCTCTATTCTTGGACAGAAAACTGTATAGAGATGGTGTCGAGTTAATAACTGTAAATTATGAGAGAGTATATCCCCAAGCCAAATCCTTAAATATGCTTCAAAGTTATATGTCATATAAAGAAGCTCAAAGCAAAAATGCCTACGATTCATTATTGATAAACAGAGAAGGTAATATTACAGAAGGTACTAGAACAAATTTCTTTGTTATAAAAAATAAAACTATTTATTCTGCCCCTGAGAATGAAATACTTTTAGGTGTTACCCGTAAAAACATATTGGATGTTGCTATAAAAAATGGATATATTGTTGAGGAAAAAAATATAAAATTAGGCAGATTAAATGATTATGACGGTGCATTTCTTACTAGTACATCAACAAAAATAGTACCTATTAGAAAAGTTAATGATTTTCGATACGAATCAATTCCTGATGAATTGATAAATCTTGTTAAGTTATTTGATGATTTTTTGGAGTTAAATAAATAACTTTCTACTAGAAAAAGCAATTAATTTAAATTGTAGTCCGTCGACAAGTGTGTACTAGGTCCTGATGACCACCTACATTCCAACCTGAAACATAACGTCCCTATGGATGGAGACAGGTTAATAAATTTAGAAAGCAAAATAATAGCAAGCTTAAAGTAGAGCTTAGATTGAATTTAGAGGTGGTAAGAATTGAATCAACAAGAACTCTACTTAGAAGCTTACTAAGGTGTATAGTTGAAGAAAAAAAAGGGGTAAAAAATTTTAAGCGCACGAGACGTGTCAAAACCGGGTCTAAAATATAGTAAATTGGTCAAATGAGGTAAAGTTATCAGACGGTTCGAGTCCAAGTCTGGCAACACGTATTAAACTTAGTGTCTATAAAATAAATAAGGTATAATTAAGCTATGGAAAAAAACACAACAACTACAATTGCAGTCGCTATGCTTGTTATTGGTCTTAGTCTTGGATATGTTTTGGGGACAAATAAAACTTCTGTTTTATCAAATGAAAATCAAGATGGAAAGATGATGCATCAAATGCCCGGCGATACAATGATGAGGAATGATAACATGAGTATGTCCGACATGATGTCTTCTATGAATGCTGAACTAAAAGGAAAAACTGGAGACGCTTTTGATCAAGCATTTCTTGCTGAGATGATTGTTCATCATGAGGGTGCAGTGGAAATGGCGAATCTGGCGCTGACAAATGCCAAGAATCAGGAAATAAAATCTCTGTCCAAAGCTATAATCTCAGCTCAAAATAGTGAAATATCTCAAATGAAAGGTTGGCAGAAGAGTTGGTATAATCAGTAGGCACACAAAAACACAACAATATCTTAATAAAATGCTATAATAAGAGTATGAAAAAATTCTTCACAATATTCTTTGTTACCTTGGGCGTAATCTTTTCCCTCGTTATTTTATTAATTATTTACCTGTTTATTTTTGATCCATTTAACGTAAAACCACTTTTGTTTGGTTCTGGTCCAGCAAAATACACTTCTACTTCGACAACTTCAGAAAATAATGCCACCGACACAAACACAGCTAGCACTACTCAAAGTGACAACAACCTTACTTTATCTGAAGCTCAAAAATCCGCTCTTAAATCTTTTGGAATTGATCCTGCTACAGTGCCAGCCAGTTTATCAGCAGAACAAAGCGCTTGTTTTAGAGGAAAATTAGGAGACGAAAGATATGCTCAAGTTAAAGGTGGTGCTGTACCAACCGCTATAGAATTTTTCAACGCTAAAAGCTGTATCTAAAATATTAGAAATTATCTAAAATTAACTATGCTCAAAAATTATCTAAAAATCATTTTCATTATTTTTGTTGTAGTGGCCTATAATTTTTCTTTTGCCCAAGAAGTTCATAATGATTATCAAGGAACATATGTCGGTAAAGTCACCAAAGTCGTCAGCCAAGAAGAACGCGAAATTGGTTGGAATGATACCAAGGGCCTTTATCAAGTTCTAGAAATTAAACTTTTAAGTGGTCCGCAAAAAGACCAGACTATTACTTTTGAAAGTGATTTTCCAGAAATTAGCAAAGGCGACAAGGTTTTTTTGAATTATTTAATTAATGTTGGCGGGGTAGAAAGATATGCCATTACTAATATAAATCGCACTAATCAAATTTATTTTTTCATTGCTCTTTTTGTGGCGGTTATTATTTTATTTGGAGGTAAACAAGGTTTCAGATCATTACTTGCTCTCGTTGGAAGTTTCTTGGCTATTTTCTATATTTTAATTCCGGCAATTTTGGCAGGTTGGCATCCTCTATTAATTTGTGTCTTTGTCTCATCATGTATTTTATTTGCTGCCATATTTTTTACTCACGGTTTTAACAGAGAATCTTTGGTGGCATATTCAGGGACAATGCTGGCAGTTTTTATTACAAGTATTTTGGCAATTATTGCTGTTAAAGTCACAAAACTTTCTGGTTTTTCAGAAGATGCATCAGTTTATTTAAATTTTAATACTGGAGGTAATCTAGATTTTTCCGGTTTACTACTAGGGGCAATTATTATTGGAGTGCTTGGGGTGCTTGATGACATTGCCGTCACTCAGTCAGCGGTAGTGACAGAATTATTTGATAGTAATAAAAATATTACTAGGTTAGAAGTTTACAAAAGAGCTATGCGAGTTGGTAAGGAACATGTTGGCGCCTTGGTTAATACTTTGGTTTTAGCTTATACCGGAACAGCCTTACCGCTACTGCTACTTTTTAAAATTTACAATTATGATTTTAACACTGTGATAAATATGGAAATATTTGCTACGGAAATTATTAGAACAATTGTCGGTAGTATTGGGTTGGTCTTAACCGTTCCAATTGTAACTTTACTGGCTGTGATATATCTAAAAGATTATAAACCAAAACACGGACATTCCCACGGACATTCGCACGGACATTCGCACTAATTGCTAATTAATGAAAAAGGTTCATAATTAAGATATGAAAATATTTTTAATTTCTTATTTATCAGCAATTGTTTCAATGCTTTTAATTGATTTAGTTTGGCTTTCTTTAACCATGAAACCTTTTTATCAAAAATATATCGGTCATTTATTTGCAGAAACCCCATCAATATTACCGGCTATCATTTTCTACTTAATTTTTATTTTTGGCTTAACCTTTCTGATAATTATGCCCGCCATTACTGGAAACTTTTCTTATTTAAAATTATTTGCTTACGGCGCTTTGTTTGGATTGGTTT
>Ga0163154_10009764_pt1 | contig 10859 bp, 11 predicted proteins | sample OliLakLV19MP9P1_FD_148649 | JGI IMG/M metagenome (GOLD analysis project Ga0163154, IMG submission 148649) | Freshwater microbial mat bacterial communities from Lake Vanda, McMurdo Dry Valleys, Antarctica - Oligotrophic Lake LV.19.MP9.P1 | ecosystem: Environmental > Aquatic > Freshwater > Lake >...
AAATATCTCGCTACTTTTGAGCTTGGGAGATTCTAATAATAATTTTTTGTACGGCACTATACTGGATTTACTTTTTTGTACATCATACCTAGTTTACCACTTGTTCGGTCTTAAGTAAACCGTATTGATTTATATTCTCACGCAGAGTCGGCGGATATATTGTTAGTAATTGAGGTTTCGGATTCTACCTTAAACTACGATCAGATAACTAAGTTATCACTTTATGCTGAAGCTGGGATTTATAATTATTAGATATTTGATTTGGTCGATTATCAACAGGAAATACACAGAGAACCTTATAAAAAACAGACAAGGTGATTTCAATTATAGATCGCAACGAGTAGTTCTGTCCGATGAGACTGTCGTAATTCCGGGTTTCCCCGATTTATCTCTGGATTTATCTTTGGTGTTTCCAGCCTAATCTAAAAGTGCGATATAATCGAGATATATAAAAATTTATACCGTGCCGTAATGACTGGGCCACCCCCGACTCCGACACCGACACCGACGCCACCCCCATCGAGTCCAATTCCTGTAGAGGCATCTCCTCCAGTAACTACCCGATCGGGTACATTCACGAAAAAGGTCGTGATGAATGTTTTGGAGTTGGTCGATCAGGTGTTCTATGCGTTAATGGGTAAACTTGGAAGAACAGTTTATGGGTCTATTCAGGATGCGATCGCGATCGGTATTATTTTAAAACTTCCCGGTTTAATCGGTGAAATTATTATTGGTAAAGATTTTTCAGGTTTCGATATTTGTCTGCAAGAAAGCCCTTGGGGTGTATCCCGTTATGCTTGTTTCATTATTGTAGCTTCTGATTTTTTGTTGTGGATAGTTCTCGCAGGTCGAATCATTGGTCGATTTTGGGCAGATTTAAAAGATTTGAAAAATAATCCCTAGGAGATATTTGATATGACTTTAGTTAACCGCAAACAAATTAGTCTTTATGAAGAAGCTGAAGCTGGATTAAATTCTTTAGTCAAGCAAACCGCTCAAGTTGGTGTTGGTTTGTTGGGGATGCTGTTGCTGACAGGAGGAAATCCGCCAGCTTTGACAGTAGGATTGAGTGTAGTTGGGGGAATTGCCTTTGTTGCTTGGAGCGAAGAGAAGCGACTGACTAAATTTTATGCGCGACAGACTCAGCTAATACATAATTCTGTCATTGCGACTGAAACGACGCAATCGGAACTCAAACATCATCCTGTCATTGCGAGTGGAACGAAGCAATCGCAAATTCCTAATACCAGTGAGTCTGAACCGACTAAATTTGAGGGACGACAATCGCAACTTCCTAACTCTAGTGAGTCTGAATCGCTTGCAAATGACATCAAACAAATCCTTGAAGCAGATACAGATAATTTATCGGAATTGATGAAACAGGCTGGTCTAAATCCAGATGAAGATTTAGCAGGAGCTGATTTAAGTAGTGTTAAAGCAGTTGGCTGCAAATTGAGTAGATTCAATCTCAGCGGTGCAAACTTAGATCATGCCGATTTGAGTCGTGCTGATCTGAGTTCGGCTAACTTAAGCAATGCTAAACTAGCAAACATAAAACTTTGTCGCGCTGACTTAAGTGGTGCCAACCTGCGCGGTGTCTACCTGATCTTTGCCAACCTGAGCGGTGCCAACCTGAGCGGTGCTAACCTGAGCGGTGTCAACCTGATCGGTGTCAACCTGAGCGGTGCCAACCTGAGCGGTGCTAACCTGAGCGGTGTCAACCTGATCGGTGTCAACCTGAGCGGTGCTAACCTGAGCGGTGCCAACCTGAGCGGTGTCAGCCTGAGCGGTGTCAACCTGAGCGGTGCCAACCTGAGCGGTGCCAACCTGAGCGGTGCCAAACTGAGCGGTGTCAACCTGAGCGGTGCCAACCTGAGCGGTGCCAACCTGAGCGGTGCCAACCTGATCTTTGCCAACCTAATGGGTGCCAACCTGAGGGGTGCCAACCTGAGCGATGCCGACTTGTGGAGTGCCGAATTGAGCGATGCCGAATTGAGCGATGCCGAATTGAGCAATGCCAATTTAAGCCATGCTAATTTGACGGCAACAAACCTGAGCACCGCCAAAGTAGAAAGTGCTCGATTTGGTAACAATGCCGGACTTGATGAAGATGCAAAGTACGAACTAGAAAAGCGAGGTGCAATCTTCCCGCAAGATGAGCGAATCGCAGCAATGGTGTAAAATTTGTGTTTAGACGGCAAAACATCGGCCAAGTTAAGAGTTGCCGTCATCTGTATCGAGTCGCTTGAGCAAAATGTGTCTTCAATACGAGCTATTATAGTTGGGTAACGTTGGGGTAAGTAAAAAACTAACATGAATCAAACTTCTACAGTTACGATCGGCAACACATTTTATACAATCCTCGCAGAACTCTCTGCAAGCTCTGGAAAATCAATCCAAGCAGTTCTCGAACAAGCCATCGAACAATACCGAAGACAACAGTTTTTAGAAGCAGCGAACCAAGCTTATCTTGCTCTACGCAATAACTCCGAAGCTTGGCAAGAAGAACTTGAAGAACGATCGGTCTGGGATATTACTTTAGAGGATGGTTTAGAATGACTTCAGCAGCAAAACCATCACGCGGTGATATATGGCTGATTGACTTGAATCCAATACGAGGACGCGAGCAGTCTGGCAAGCGTCCCTGTCTGATAGTATCTGTAGATTCATTCAATCAGGGTGCTTCGGCATTAGTCGTTGTGCTGCCAGTTACATCTAAAGATAAGGGAATTCCTTGGCACGTTGAAGTTAACCCTCCAGAAGGAGGACTTAGACAGCGAAGTTTCATCAAATGTGAAGATGTACGCTCAATTAGTATAGAAAGATTTTTTGAACTGTGGGGCGCAGTTTCTTCAACAACATTAATGATGGTAGAGGAAAGACTGCGTATTCTTTTAAATTTATAAAGAATCAACATTTGACACTCCCTAGCTATCAGGTGTAGGAATTCTTAATTCATCGACTGACCTTTAAGCGCTATGTCCTTTCGGCAATCTTTCTAGGACGGGGTTTAAAACCCAATTTTCTGATAAAATAATTCTGTACTGTGATAGATTTCCAGCGCAAAAACTCCAAAAAACCCGGTTTCTTTGGTTTTGATGCGTAATTCCCGGATCAAATCCACGCAACCTTGCAATTTTTGAAATTGTGTGATACCATAAGACGTTCTCGAAAATAGCGCAACAGCAAATATTACTGCATGGCAACGAAGCCAACGATCGCATTTACGCACCTCGGCTGCGAAAAAAATCGCATCGATACCGAACACATGATTGGCTTGCTGGCTCAAGCGGGCTATCAAGTGGATTCTAATGAAGAATTAGCCGATTATGTTGTAGTCAATACTTGCAGTTTTATCCAAGCTGCGCGAGAAGAGTCAGTCCGCACTTTGGTCGAATTGGCAGAAGCTAATAAAAAAGTAGTCATCACTGGCTGCATGGCACAGCATTTTCAACAACAATTGCTGGATGAATTGCCGGAAGCAGTCGCAATTGTCGGCACTGGCGATTATCATAAAATAGTCGATGTGATGCAACGGGTCGAAAAGGGCGATCGAGTTTCCCTCGTCTCTTCAGAACCTACTTACATCGCTGACGAAACTACTCCCCGCTACCGCACGACATCGGAAGGTGTCGCCTATCTGCGGATAGCCGAAGGCTGTGACTACCGCTGTGCATTTTGCATTATCCCCCACTTGCGCGGAAATCAACGATCGCGCACGATCGAATCAATTGTCGCCGAAGCTAAGCAATTAGCCTCCGAAGGGGTAAAGGAAATTATCTTAATTTCTCAAATTACCACCAATTACGGCAAAGATATCTATGGCGAACCGAAGCTAGCCGAACTACTGCGCGCTTTGGGTGAAGTAGATGTACCTTGGATTCGGATGCACTACTCCTATCCTACAGGTTTGACTCCGCAAGTTGTCGCCGCCATCCGCGAAACACCCAACGTTTTGCCGTATTTGGATTTACCCCTGCAACATTCCCATCCCGAAATTCTGCGGGCGATGAATCGACCTTTTCAAGCTGGGATTAATGATGCTATAGTCGATCGGCTCAAAGCAGCACTTCCCGGCGCCGTGATGCGGACAACTTTTATTGTTGGCTTCCCTGGCGAAACCGACGAACACGCAGCACACTTGCTGGAATTTGTCAAGCGCCATGAATTTGATCACGTAGGAGTTTTTGTATTTTCGCCCGAAGAAGGCACCCCAGCCTTCAGCTTGCCTCAGCAAATACCTGCAGAAATAATGGAAATGCGGCGCGATTCGGTAATGGCGGCACAACAACCTATATCATTGAAGAAGAATCAAGAGTCTGTCGGTCAGGTAGTTGATGTCCTGATAGAACAAGAACAGCCAGAGACAGGTGAGTTGATTGGTAGATCCGCTCGGTTTTCCCCAGAAGTAGATGGACTCGTCTATGTGACAGGAGAAGCACGGCTGGGATCGATCGTATCTGTGAAAATTACGAGTGCCGATGTCTATGACCTCTACGGTCAAGTCAAGAGTGTTGCTGGAACTGTCACCTGAGACGGTGTGGCGAAAAAAACCGGACACCAATCAGAAATGATTAGCAGATTGTCCAAGAAAATTAACCATTAGTGCAAGATTGTGCAAAGATATGTAGAAAAGGGGCTGTAATTTTTTTTACCCCCCTCTGGTGACAATCGCTCCAACCCCGATCTCGTCGGGTGCGGAAATCTCTACAGAACATCGGAAAATTTTAACGAATTTAATGTTTTGTTTCTGAATGTAAAGAGTTATGATGGTAACAAGCCAGAAATAAGCGGGGAGAATTTGAGATTGCTTCGCCGTCCGCCCTACACCACAACGGTATCCCGAAAGAGTGTTGAGATGGATAGGCGGTAACGGTAGTCCAAAAACGGATACAAGCCTCTGACGCCAGGAGTACAGAGATTAAAAATTTTAGACGCTAGTTCAGACCCCACATTCATCTGTGGAGTAAATCTAAAATCTAAAATCAGAAATCTAAAATCGACTGACGAATCGCTGCATCCCCTGCTAAATCCCGCAGGCGACGGATTGCGGGATAGCGCCTGAACTAACAAACCTGTGACTACTATGTAGTGCAGTTCAGTGGGGCTGGTCATCATCCTCACTATAAAATGCCCTAGAGAGAAAGCTTGCAAGTACCTCAAAGGAAGTCCAATGTACTATTTTAAGAATGTTGGAAGTCGATAACCCGATCGCTGGCGGTTGGTATCGGTGATGTCACAAAATCAAAGACGGCTGTCGAATCGGTAAATTTAGTCACCATCGACGGAGCTGCCCTATACTCGATTGCTATTTAAAAAGGTGCGCGCAGGCGCAGCACCGTACAGAACTCATAATGAGTTCCTGCCCTAGAGCAGAAATCCGCATCCGAGTTGGGCAACTTAGAAGGCTAAGGACTCGTTATTAGGAGCATTAATGAATTTATTGTTTGAAGGCTTGGGTCTTTCGGAAGAACTCGTTCTCCATCTGGAAACACTCGGCTTTACAGAACCTACTCCCATCCAAGTACAAGCCATTCCACACCTGTTAGCAGGTCGCGATGTTGTGGGTCAAGCCCAAACAGGAACTGGCAAAACGGCAGCATTTTCGTTGCCCATCTTGGAGCGGATTGATTTAGATGTAACTGCGGTGCAAGCATTGGTGCTGACACCGACTCGCGAATTGGCGATGCAGGTAACTGAAGCCATCCGCGATTTGAGCGGCATCAGCAGCGACGGCCCGGTAAAAGTCGGTCGCTCTCTGCAAGTTTTGACCGTGTACGGTGGTCAATCGATCGATCGCCAAATGCAGCGTTTGAAGCGCGGCGTTCACATCGTTGTCGGTACACCCGGACGCATATTGGATATGCTGAGCCGTGGCAGCCTGAAACTAGACAAAGTACAATGGCTGGTTTTGGATGAAGCTGACGAAATGCTGAGCATGGGCTTTATCCAAGATGTGGAAAAAATCTTGGATGCTGCACCAAAAGATCGTCAAACGGCATTTTTCTCGGCGACGATGGAAGCTTCCATTCGGAAATTGGTAGCGCGGCATTTACGCAACCCAGTTAACGTCACCGTAGAACAGCCAAAAGCAACGCCGAAGCGCATTAGCCAAGGCGTGTACATGATTCCTCGCGGCTGGTCTAAGGCAAGAGCTCTACAGCCAATCCTAGAAATGGAAGACCCAGAATCTGCACTGATTTTTGTGCGGACGCGGCAGTCGGCGGCAGAACTTACTAGCCAACTGCAAGCAGCCGGTCACAGCGTTGATGAGTATCACGGTAATTTGAATCAGGCACAGCGGGAACGCTTGCTGCATCGGTTCCGCCAATGTCAGGTGCGCTGGGTAGTGGCGACTGATATTGCGGCGCGGGGTTTGGACGTGGATCACTTGACTCACGTGATTAACTACGACTTGCCCGATAGCGTAGAAAGCTACGTTCACCGGATCGGACGTACCGGCCGGGCTGGTCGCGAAGGAACGGCGATTACGCTGATTCAACCGGTCGATCGCCGCAAACTGCGCTTGATTGAACGCCACGTTCGATCGAGCTTGACGGTGCGAAACATTCCGACACGGGCGCAAATTGAAGCTCGTCAGTTGGAAAAGATGCAGGGTAAAGTTCGCGAAGCTTTGGCTGGCGAACGGATGGCATCTTTCTTGCCTTTGGTGTCTCAGTTGTCCGAAGAGTACGACGCCCACGCGATCGCCGCTGCTGCTTTGCAAATGGCCTTCGATCAAAGCCGTCCTGCTTGGATGGGCGCTGATTACGCTCAACAAGAAGATCCCCCTATTGGTGGAGAAAACAGCGTCAAGCCAATCTTGATCAAGAAGCGGGCTAAGACAGGTGCGCCAAGTAATTCTGTAGCAGCACCGACTTTTTCTGGAGCACCGAGTGCTCCTGTTCCCCAGAACAGCTAATTGGTAAGGTGCACAATGTGCACCTTATTTTCTAATTTGTAGGGTGCGCAATGCGCACCTTATTTTTTAATTTATTTCGTACTAACGTTTACCTGATGCTGAATACTCATAAAGTGGTACTGAACGTGCAGGTTTTATTGTTGTTTTGAGCAACTCTTCAATTTGTCGAACAGTCTTCGGTTTTAGGAGAATATCGCCACAGAATGTACAAACCTCTGCGGGAACTTTATCGATTACGACGATTTCACCTTGGTATCGAACAGCGTGAATAATTTCTCGCTCCTCATAAGTACCTGGACATCCTTGAATACTGCATTTCATTCTAATTGCCTCCTAGTGGTGGGAGTTATCCATTTGGGCAGTTTTGGCTCATAAACCGTAATAATAATCAGTAGGGGTTGGACAGTAGTACAGACAATGTGCAAGGGACGACTATCTTGAGAAAAACCGCCGAATAAACAGCAAGCACCACGCTGATGTTGAGGATAGTTTTCTAACAGTTGACCTCTAACTAATGCTTGAATTACTTGATCTAGTGTAATGTTTTCCTCTAGCATCTCTTGCTGTGCGTGGAGAGTCAAGCGAAGGTTATCTGCCCCGGCTTGAAAGCGTATTCGCTCCTGTACTGCCTCTAAATTAGTCGGCTCAAACTCACTCACGAAAGACAGAGATTAAAAACACTAATATTATACTATTTTATCAGAGGCGATCGCCCGGAGGCTCAACTAAGCCCGATCGCGCTTCAGGAAAAAGCCCTCCAGTCAACTCACCGAAAGGCTGAAAATTCTGGCGTTGCTGATTTACGGTATGAAAGGCTAAATATGCAATTCATAAAAACCAGCGTCCACAAAGCTTCTGGATTTTAAAATTATTTGTTTCATACCCTGATTAAGCAACGCCAAAATTCTCAGAAATAAGAACGACTGAAGTCCTGACTACGAACCTGTACGCGGGGATTTTTGGACTCTTGTGTAATATTTTAGTTTAGCTGCGTGCCGACAATAATCTTTTGCACGCGATCGCCCTTAATTTCCACAATCAAATTAGAAGCCTTTTGGTCATTGCTGTAAGTCAACCGAGTCACTCCACTCTGCACAGATTGCGACCCGTAACCGTAAGTTTTAACAACTTTTTGGCTGTTATCTCCTAGCTTCACACCATCAATGGTCTGACACTTGGGATTGGTAGTAGAAATTAAATAAACTTTGCCCTCCCATGCTGCTACCGTCAATCCTGAGTAGCTTAACGTGCGAATCTTGCCGCCGAGAGCAGGCGCAGCAGGTTTAGTTTGGTCGCGCTGCGGTTTTCCCAACTTGCGTTTTGCCTCTTCTACAGACATCCCCAACCGAACCCCGCCAATCCCCATGCGTGAATAGTTCAGTGCCGTCGGCTTTTGTGTCGCGCTGAGCATTCTTTCTAGAGTCGCAACAGTTTGATTCATAGCAGGAACAGGGCGAACTAAAGCAGCAAATCCTAAGCTCGAAATTGCGAGATTCATCATGATACCAGCGACGGCTGTTGTCACAAACATTTTTACCATTTTTTTATAGCTTTATTTGGCAATGTATTCGCGCGATCGCCCCCTCGATCCGGATTGATACTAATAGGACTTACACAAACACTCCTGGACGCAGGGCTATGCTCTGAAAGCGATTTTTTTTACCAAAACTACACACAGAAACCCGGTTTTTACCATAAATCTTAGGTTTAACAGTGAGGTTTTCAGCCAGAAACCTGGTTTCTAGCGCAACCTAGGTAAGTCCTGGCTAATATTTTTTAAGCTTTGAAAACCGCCTATTTCGGGCGAACCGAATTTGCTGCCGCACAAGCTTGCGTCCGCCTGCGGGGACTGAAAGAAAGAATAAAGGAAGTAAATCAACGGAAATTGCTGTGATATCCTAACAAAAGCCATATCTCGATAAAATTAGCAATTTAGATGACCGCAACAGATTCTACTAAACACCAAAAATCCAAAGCCCTCAAACCGGGTAGCCGCCGCCCCGCTAAAGAACTTTGCAGCGAGTGCGGTTTGTGCGATACATATTACATCCATTATGTCAAGGAATCTTGTGCTTTCTTAACACAGCATATCGCAGAATTAGAAGCAGAGATTCACGGGCGATCGCGAAATCTCGACAATCCCGACGATTGGTACTTCGGAGTCAGTCAAAATATGATGGCCGCTAAGAAAAAAGAACCGATTGAGGGCGCTCAGTGGACAGGAATTGTTAGCTCAATTGCGATCGAAATGCTAGAAAAAGGCATTGTAGAAGGCGTTGTCTGCGTCCAAAATACTAAAGAAGACCGCTTTCAACCGATGCCAATAATTGCCAGAAATCGCGAAGAAATTCTCGCAGCCAAAGTCAACAAACCAACTCTCTCTCCCAATCTTTCAGTATTAGAACAAATCGAACAATCTGGGATGAAGCGGCTGTTAGTAATTGGCGTCGGCTGTCAAATTCAAGCTTTGCGAACAGTCGAGAAAAAACTCGGTTTAGAAAAGCTCTATGTTTTGGGAACTCCCTGCGTGGATAATGTCAGCCGCGCGGGCTTGCAAAAATTCCTAGACACGACTAGCCGCTCTCCTGAAACAGTTGTATCTTATGAGTTTATGCAAGACTTTAACGTTCACTTCAAACACGAAGATGGTTCGGAAGAAAAAGTGCCGTTTTTTGGATTGAATACTAAGGAATTGAAAGATGTTTTTGCTCCTTCTTGTTTGAGCTGTTTTGATTATGTGAATTCTTTAGCAGATTTAGTTGTGGGCTACATGGGCGCACCTTTTGGCTGGCAGTGGATTGTGGTGCGAAATGACACCGGGCAAGAAATGTTAGATTTGGTAATGGATCAGCTAAACACTCAGCCGGTGATGTCTCAGGGAAATAGGAAAGAAGCTGTTCAGCAAAGTATTCCCGCTTACGAAAAAGGTGTGACTTTACCGATGTGGGCGGCGAAATTGATGGGGGTGTTTATTGAGAGAATTGGGCCGAAGGGTTTGGAATATGCTCGGTTTTCGATTGATTCTCATTTCACTCGCAATTATCTGTACGTGAAGCGGAATTACCCGGAGAAATTGGAGGCTCATGTGCCGGAATATGCTAAGCGGATTGTGGGACAATATAAGTTACCAGAATCTTAGGTAATAGAGCAAATTCGATCTTCCTATCCCTCAATCATTGACGCAGTTTCCAGAAACCAGGTTTCTGGAGACTGGCTAGTTGCATAATTATTTACAACACTCAAGCATAGCAAAAGATCGAAAACAAATGCAATTGCGAAAAATCGAATTATGGAATCGCGGATCGTTAACTAGACTGGCTATCCTCGGTATGATCTTAATTAGTCTGATTACTTGGATATGGTTGAATATGATTGCCATGCCAGGGAAAAGCTACAGCGGGACAATTCCCCCTTTAACAGAACAGGAAATTTTGCTTCGAGATGCTTTACGGCGCGATGTGGAAAAGCTCTCAGGTGACATCGGAGAGCGCAACTTTATACAATATCAAAAACTGGGAAAAGCTGCGGACTTTCTTGAAGCATCATTTCAAACTGCTGGCTATAAAGTTGAACGACAAGGATATAAAATTGATGATCAATTTTATTATAACATAGCGGTGGAGATTCCAGGAAAAAAAAGCCAGATGAAATAGTTGTAATTGGCGGACATTATGATTCTGTGGTGGGGAGTCCAGGGGCAAATGATAACGCAACTGGGGCGGCGGGAGTGCTGGCTTTAGCTAGAATGTTTGCGGGTAAACAACCTGAAAAGACGGGTCTTCTGGGTTTGAGGTGTAAACTGTATAATGTATGAACTTTCTGCTAGAGGCTAAGCTCATGGATTTTCATCTTGACGGATTACTCAATTTGCCAGACATTACGATTGAAAGATGTATTAAAAATGATACAAAAACAATTCTAAAAGTTGGTTTTTTGA
>Ga0163154_10009767_pt1 | contig 10855 bp, 8 predicted proteins | sample OliLakLV19MP9P1_FD_148649 | JGI IMG/M metagenome (GOLD analysis project Ga0163154, IMG submission 148649) | Freshwater microbial mat bacterial communities from Lake Vanda, McMurdo Dry Valleys, Antarctica - Oligotrophic Lake LV.19.MP9.P1 | ecosystem: Environmental > Aquatic > Freshwater > Lake >...
TCAACTGGGAGTTTCAACATCTCAACAGGCGATGGATTGGTTCAAGGCATTAAAGCTGAATGTTGTCGAGTTGTACATAAAAAGGATGGCTACGGTTATGGCTACTAAATTGGCTGTTTTCAACAGCTGCTCCTATCCCTCCCCATGTCTGAAGCCAGGGGCTTCTCGGAGGTTCTGGTGACAATCCAAGGCGATCAAATCAAATTGGATCTATCTTGCCCACAATAATTAAGATAGTTATCCAAGTTGTGATCAAAAACTTAGAAATTTAGTTCTAAACATACCCATCTTGGGACTAAGGGTGTTAAAGTTTGCACAACTGTTTTAGCGATAGGGTAAAGCCGCAAAGGCTAATTTTATTCCTGAAGTCGTTAAGCAGATTGAACGCCTTTCTTAACTGATTTACCCATCAGAGCTGCCGACAAATATAAAAACTTCGGCTATACCTAACGGAATAGTTCTAAAGTCACATCATTTTTTCAGGGATGCTTCTCACCACTCTAAAGAGTTTTCCACAGAGTTTTCCACAGGTACAACAGATAGATGCAAACAGTAGTTAGGATTCTCTTTTTTTATGGCAGCACTATTTAATCGCAATTCTGAACCAGTGATTGACGCACCCGAGGTGGCTTCAGCTCTCTCCTTTGGGCTAGATTCTCGTTTTGACAGCAGCTTTTTTGAAAATTTGGATACTTGCCTGACAGAATCTCGTTTACTCGACGCTGCTGATTTAGACAGTGCTGATCTAGACAGTGCTGTGGATGGCATTGATGGCGATCGCCCTGATCCGCTTGAACCAATTGATGCAGCGCCTGAGGCAGCGATCGCAGCCATTGACGATGACCCGATTGATCTCGAATTAATGGGAGAGTTTTCTTCAGATCGAAAATTAGATGAATCTGGGGATGAACGTGATGATGACGTCTCCGAAAGGATGGGAAGCAGCTATTCGTTGGGGTATCGAAAAACAGCCTCTGACGATGCGGTCGGTGCTTTCTTTAAAGAGATGGCGCGCTATCCTTTGTTACAACCGGGCGAAGAAATTGAACTATCTCGCCAAGTCAAGTTTTTAGTTGAAGTAGAAGAAGCGCGCGCTCGTCTGACTGAACGCTTGGAACGCCCAGCCGTCAAGGCCGATATCGCTGCCGAGTTTAAGCTCACAGAACGACAGCTCGATCAACGCCTGCATCGCTGCCGCAGTGCTAAACGCAAGATGATCCGCTCTAATTTGCGGCTGGTAGTTTCTATCGCCAAACGATACCTCAACCGGGGCGTGCCATTTCTAGATTTAATTCAAGAAGGGGCACTCGGGCTAAATCGAGCCACCGAAAAGTTTGATCCAGATAAAGGATACAAGTTTTCGACCTATGCGTATTGGTGGATTCGCCAAGGGATCACTCGCACCATTGCCAATGATGCTCGCACCATTCGGCTGCCTATCCATATTGTTGAAAAACTCAACAAACTCAAAAAAGCCCATCGTGAACTGCGCCGCGACCTCAACCGCAACCCCACCGAAGCAGAACTAGCAGCAGCGCTCGATATTCCAGCCGATCAGTTGCGCAACCTCCAGCAGGTGCGGCGGCGCTCCTTGTCGCTCAATCACCGGGTGGGCAAAGGGGAAGATACAGAACTAATGGAATTGCTGGAAGACAGCAGCACCCAGTCGCCCGAGGCAAAGATGAGCGAGGTGATGATGCGTAATGAAATTTGTACCGTCTTGGCAGATGTGCTGACTGAACGCGAAAAAGACATCATTTCGCTACGCTATGGCCTGCTGACTGGAGAAACCCATACGCTAGAAGAAGTCGGGAACCAGTTCAATCTGTCCCGCGAACGCGTTCGCCAAATTCAGACCAAAGCCATGCGAAAACTGCGCCGACCTCAGGTGGCTGCACGTTTAAAGGGCTGGCTGCGGTAGTCTAGAAGATGCAAAGACGACCTCTGGATGGGCATTGAAAAGGTTCGTCCCTGGTTTTGTGCCAATGCTGACCTGAACTGGTTCCCTAAACTGGCGGCCTGAATCAGGTGCAGCAGGTTTCAGCTCTCTACCCCTAGTCTTTAAAGAATTCCCTCAATGGACTCTACTCCCGCGTCTCCGCTCATTCGTTTTGCCCGTCCCGCAGATGCAGACGCTCTATTTGGACTCATCAAAGCTCTAGCAGAGTATGAAAAGCTCTCGCATGAAGTGACCGGAGATGCAGCAACTCTGGCAAAGCATTTGGGGGCTGAGGGCACAGAAAATTTAGGCGCGGGACGTCCAGTCGTAGAAGCAATTTTGGCAGAGGTGGATGGGCAGGCCGTCGGCTTTGCGCTATTTTTTACCAACTATTCAACCTTCCTGACCAAACCGGGCATTTATTTAGAAGATCTGTTTGTGCTGCCCGCCTATCGAGGCATAGGCTTGGGCAAATTATTGCTGGCTCAGCTGGCTCGCCTAGCCCTGGAGCGAGACTGTGGACGACTAGAATGGAGCGTGTTGGATTGGAATGAACCCGCGATCGCCTTTTATCAGCATATGGGTGCAACTGTGCTAGCAGAATGGCAGATCTGTCGCGTCGATGGCGATGCGATCGCCCATCTCGCTGCCCGCTCTAAGGCTTAAAACCCAGAATCTTAAGGCAACTAGTGCTGAATTCAGTTGATCGCAGTATTGCTGCAATACTAAAGATAGGCACAGAGCCAAATACGGCTGGAGCAAGCTATGACGCTACAAATTTGGGTAAATGAACAGATCGATCCATCGGGGCTGATCTACTCTTGTATTGCCTGTTGCGACCAAGATCAGGCCAAAGACTGCCACGACTCCTTCACCTCCAACCTCACACCCGAGCAAAAAGCCTCTGGCTGGATCGCCCGCCTCCGCATCGTAGATTCTTGGGAAGATGTCCCGGTCAACTCTCTCAAGCTTGACTAAGGTGAAATGGGACAGTTCACATCGGTAGGAGCATGGCAGACGATGCCCCTACCAAAGCATCTGCCATAACCAGAATTCAAATAAGGAATGAGAATTAAATAACTCCGCCATTCTTCGGTAGGGGCGAACGGCCATTCGCCCCTACCAGCAATCCAATTCCCGACCTGATTAAATCCATAATCCTAAGTATTATTACTGAGCGCTTCGATTAGTCCGCCGCACCAGCCAATAGCTGATAGCCAGGGTTAAAATCGCCACGCCTAAGCCAATCAAATCTATCCCACCCGCGTTTTTAGAATCAAAAATGATGATTTTACGGGCGACGGCGGTTAGAGATGTCACGATCACGAGTTCTACCTGCACCACATGCTTTTTCAAATAAGCAGTAATATTTTCTAGAACTTCTAGGGCAATCAAGACGTTGAGAAATAGCCCAAATATTTCAATTACCGTGGTATTGAAAAATCCATAGGGTTCTCGCGCTAGTTCCATCACCAAGTAGCGACACAGATCGGCGAGGGTAACCAAGACGACAATGACCATTGCCAGCGACAGGACTTTAGCGACAAAGGTTTCTACAGTCTTGAGAAAAACTAGGAATTGTTCGTCGTTAGAATCACTGACGAACATCCGGCTGATGCTCTTGAGATGGTTGCGAAAGGGGGCCATGGGGATCAGTTAATTAAGGCGTTTCCATCCTGATTTTAGGCGGTTGCGAACCCTTCTCTCTACACCCTTCTCTCTAGGCGATCGCCATCGGCGTCATGACTCAGGCGATCGCCCTAAATTGTAAAGATTTCGTTACAGCTCGCTTTTTAAAGCCATAGTAGTGGGTGAAATTCTGATCAATATCTTTTTTTGTTCCAGTCCTTTGCCCTAGCTTGTACCGCCTATCCCATCTGACTCTGCGGCACATCTCCTAGATGTATCCCCGCCGATTATCTCTGACAAGCCACCCATATTTCAAAGAAATAATCGGGTTGATGGGTTCAAGCCTCGAAAGCTTCACACAACTTTCGTAATCTAGAGCGGCAATTCGGTTTACAAAGCTTAACAAATCGGAGTATCGTAAGTATAAGTACAAATTCTTATTCACTTCATGTTTTTGGCTTGGTCTGTTGAGAGAACATTTGCAGAGGCCGCGCAGCCCCACAGCACGCGCCTTCTCAAATTGGCTCATTTGTCTGTGACTGCTTTTAGGCAGCCAAGTGTTTAGCAACTCAACGCTTCTCACGTCAGATTTGGTGCGCCCCTCCACAGGCTAGGTGCAGGTTGTCCCCGGACGATTCCGGTTTTTATCTACAGCGACAACCGAAATGCCCTTCATCCCCATAGTCTTTGGGTAAGCTCCCATGATGAGTACTCAATTCCCTTGGTTGACCGTTTTAATTCTTTTGCCATTAGTAGCAGCGTTGCCCATTCCACTGCTGCCTAACAAATATGGCAAGACCATTCGCGGCTACGCTCTCGGCGTTGGGCTGACTGAGTTTGCCCTGATGATTTACACCTTTTGGAAACACTACGACATCCAGAATCCTGGATTCCAACTGGTAGAAAACTACGCCTGGATTCCTCAAATTGGGTTGCACTGGGCCGTTGCGGTAGATGGCCTCTCCATGCCACTGGTGCTGCTTTCGGGTCTGGTAACCACTCTGGCGATCTTGGCTTCTTGGCAAATCAAAGATAAGCCTCGTCTGTTTTATGTTTTGATGCTGGTGATGTACAGTGCCCAGATCGGGGTATTTGTCGCCCAAGATATGCTGCTGTTCTTTTTGATGTGGGAACTTGAACTGGTTCCGGTTTATCTACTGATTGCCAACTGGGGCGGTCAAAAGCGGATGTATGCGGCCACCAAGTTTATTCTCTACACGGCAGCAGCTTCCATTTTCATCCTGGTTGCCGGGTTCGCCATGGCCTTCTACGGTGATACTGTCACGTTTGACATGACGGAGTTAGGTCTAAAGGATTATTCTTTAGCCTTTGAGCTAACGATTTACGGGGCGCTGCTGCTCGCGTTTGGGGTGAAGCTGCCGATTTTTCCGCTGCATACTTGGTTGCCCGATGCTCATGGTGAAGCGCCTGCCCCAGTCTCAATGATTTTGGCAGGCGTTTTGTTGAAGATGGCGGGCTACGCGCTGATCCGCTTCAACATCGAGATGCTGCCCAACGCCCATGTCTACTTTGCCCCGGTATTGGCGGTTTTGGGTGTCGTCAATATTATTTACGCCTCGCTCACTGCCTTTGCGCAGACCAACTTGAAGCGGAGACTGGCCTATTCGTCGATCGCCCATATGGGATTTGTGCTGCTCGGTCTGGCCTCGTTTACGACACTGGGGATCAGCGGTGCGATGCTGCAAATGGTGTCACACGGACTGATTGCCGCTGCTCTGTTCTTCCTGGCTGGTGTCACCTACGACCGCACTCACACCCTGACGATGGACAAGCTGGGGGGTCTAGCCAAGCAAATGCCCACCGTGTTCGCGCTGTTTACAGCTGGGTCGATGGCATCGTTGGCCTTGCCTGGGATGAGCGGATTTGTGAGTGAGCTAACAATTTTCCTAGGGTTTAGTACCAGTGACGCCTACAGCACCAGTTTCAAAGCCGTGATTGTGCTGCTGGCGGCAGTAGGAGTCATTCTCTCACCGATTTACCTGCTGTCGATGCTGCGCATGGTGTTCTATGGCGGTCAAAATGCTGAACTGACCGGCCCGCTGACGGATGCGAAGCCTCGCGAGGCATTCATCGCGCTCTGTTTATTGATCCCCATCATTGGTATTGGAGTTTACCCTAAGCTGGCAACGCAGACCTACGATGCCAAGACAGTCGCGATCGCCACTGAAGCTCGACAGGTCTTGCTGCTGATTGCGCATCAGCCCCGACTAGATTTACATCCTCCATTATTCGCCCCATCTGTCTTGGCAACCGACGTCAAAGACTTGGTTAGCGCTTTGGAGTGAATTCAAAGTTTCGGCTAGCGGCTCCTTGGGCTGCTAACTGGATTCGATCGACTAAACTGATGAATCGAGGGGCAGAAATGCCCCTTTTTTTGGCAATAATGGCTTTAGCCGATTTAGAACCGTTGCTCTGTGGCTTGGCCACGTTCAGTAACGAGTCCTGCTCTTAAATTTAATCTTCGACGCTATGCCTGATTTCTACCCGCCCCAGATGACGCCAATATTAGTGCGACTGACCCAGAGTCTGTCGCCGTGGCTGGGGCGATCGCGTTACCGGATGCGGCTAGAAATCGCACCAGCCTGTTTAGAGAAACTAGCCGCCGTCTCTGAGCACCGTCTGCTGCTATTGCCCAACCATCCGACCCACTATGACTGGGTGGCAATATTTTTACTCTCTGCTCGCGGTGGGGAGTTGTTTCACTACCTGGCTGCCTACGAACGGTTTGGCAGCTTAGAAGGTCGATTTCTCCAGCGGATGGGCGCATATTCAATCCGACGAGGCATGAGCGATCGCCCCAGTGTGGCCAAAACCTTAGAAATTTTGATGCGGCCTCGGTGTCGATTGGTCATCTTTTCGGAAGGGGGCTTCTCGTTTCAAAACGACACCGTGATGCCCTTTCGCACGGGTGGGGTGCAGTGCGCCATGCAGGCCATGAATAAATTGGTCAAGCAAGGAGAACCCGTTCCCGATTTCTATGCGTTGCCCATTGCCATTAAGTATCAATATGTAGGAGATATGGCTCCCATCATTGATAGCACATTGGCACGATTGGAAAAAGCGCTGTGGGTGTTTCCTGCTAGTGCTGACTTTTATGATCGCCTCCTGGTGGTAGCCGATCAGGTGCTGTTGGGGTTTGAGCGCGACTATGGGCTGCCGATTCAAGAAACGGTGCAGCGATCGCGCAATGATCGCATTGTCCGGGTCAAAGACCACATTTTGCAGTACTGCGAACAAAAGCTGGAGATTTCACCCAATCGGCAAGACCCGTTGCGAGAACGAGTTTACAAAATTCAGCGGATGTTGGAATCGCGCTCGGTGGAATTAGCAGCGGTTGCGCCTCGGACATACGACTCAATTAGCCGCGCCGCCGTACAACTGCTAAATTTCAACGCCATTTATGACGGTTATGTAGCGGCCAGCCCCACCTCAGAACGGTTTCTGGACACGCTAATTCGGCTGGAGCGCGCCGTATTCGGCATTGACCAACCGCCCCCAAAAGGCGATCGCAAAGCAATTATTCGAATTGGCGACCCGGTCAACCTTAAGGATTCATTTGAACCCTATCAGCAGCAGCGATCGGTTGTGGTAGACAGATTGACAGAGAATCTGCGGCAAAGGGTACAAGAAAATTTAGATCTGGTTAATAGCACTGCCCGTTAAACTTTGTTAATCAAATGCTGATCCAGCTTGTCCACCTAAACGTGACAAACTCAGCAATTTTACTTACACAATCTGGCTTAAGTAAGATTGCGTCAGTCATCTGGCTTACGCAATCTTGCAAAACAGTCTCCAAAACTGTTTTGCTGCCAAAAACTAGCAGCAATGAGCCTTTGACCTCTTTTCCCTTATACTTTACGAACAATTAGGGGATGCAGCTACCTGAAGTAGCACACTTAAATTCACATAAAGATTCGCTTTCTGGTGATAAATAATAAGTGTCTGCAAAAGTTAGGTGATTTTACATAAGTAAGGTTGCGTAGATGAGGGGTTGCGCCCGCTACCTCCACAGCCTTACATCGATTCCACAGCCAAAGGTACAAGGAGTAATGGATTTGGTGTGAATTTCAATACCAGCTTTGTCAGATGCGTTAGCGCTGGCATGCAGCAGCTTGTTCCTAAACGTCGTCAACGGTAATCAGGGCTAAAAATTATGGCAATTTCGACAACCGTTTCTCCTGCTGGCGGAAGACTTCCAACTGGAGTTTCAGTAGTGGGAGGTCTTGTTTTAGATCTCATTGGCACCAATGGCCAAAGAATTGTAGCACAGTTGGGAGCTGGAGCCACCCTCTACCGAGGTGTAGCTGGCCCTGCTGAGACAGAGATTGTGATTGGCACACAGGGTGGTTTGACACCTGCCGTGCTGGCGGCTCTGGGTGGGGGTCTTAGTAAAGCAGCATTCCGCGTAACGCTGTTTGACGGTGATACCAGCCAACCAGGCGTTCCCCCTGTCAGTAGCGTCAACCAGGATTTCAACGAAAACACCCTGCTGCTCAATGATCTGAATTTTGGCAGTTGGAGTCCAATTGAAACAATCACCACCGATAGTATTGGCAATGCTATTCCTGGCTCGACTAGCAATATCGGCTTTTTTAACCAGGAGCTAGATACGGGCTGGTTTTCTACAGAAGATGCAACGCTGCTGACTAATTTTTATAATTCTCTGGTCTCTACTGGCCAGGTCGTTTACAAACTGCGCGATACTGACCCAGGCGATAATTTTCGTGATTTTCGTGAAGGACTAGACACCAGCGCCGTTTCTGGTGGCCCTAATGGAGATATTATTCCCAACGATCCTACGGGTAATGCTACCGACACGACCGTTCAGTTCAACTTCACGCCCGCTGTTAACCGAGATGTAATCGTTAACACCGGCGACACTACGCAAGATCCGATTAGCAGCCAGCTAAAGGATCTGGTGACTCAACCCGTGGCAACAGCAGCAGCGGGAGTGGACGGCAAAGGGTTGCCGGCTAACGGACTTTTCCCGGCCAATTTCCTCCATCCCGAGATTCAGTTGCCCTATCGAGATACCGACAATGGCAACAATGCCTGGGTAGCTTCAACCAATGGGCAAGGCGTAACGGTGGATGTCCCCGATGCAAAATATTCGGCGGTTCACGTTGCAGCCGTGGGGACTGATGGGCCTGCGACGATGCAGGCAACCCTCAACTATACAGACGGGACACAGACGGTCGAAACGGCAACTGTGCCTGATTGGTTTGATGAGATTACCCAATCACCATCTGCCTATTACCTGATCGACACACTAGATCAAGCTCAGCCCAACGGAACCTTTGAACAAGCCAATGACCCAGCGCTGTTTGGTTTCCGCTTTACGCCCGATCCAACGCGAACGCTGCAAAGTGTAACGCTCACGAAAACCGGGGGAGCGGGCACCCTCAATGTTTTTGGAGCAACAGGCGTTAAGCCACCGGTAACCGATGGTGGCGGTGGCGGTGGCGGCACGGATGAAATTATTGCTGGCGGCGGCGGGACAGGCACATCTGCAATTACCAGGCAATGTAAGAATGGCAGACCACTGCCTCCCTTCCCTACCAAGTTTTTCAATCGGCAGGAGGTGTTCAGGCTCGATAATACGCCCAATACACTGGGGCTTCAGCTTCAGACGGTTCAAGGAAAACGCACTTGGCGGATTAGCCAGAGTAATAATCCCAGGTTTGTGCGACAGTTTAACCGCCAACCGCACAATGCGCGGGCGGGGTATCGAGTATTTGGCCGTAAGGGTAGTGACGTGCTGGAGGTGAAGCAGCGGCAAAATCTGCTCTATGGCAATGGTGGTGCCGATACGCTGACGGGTGGCGTCCGGCGGGATGTGCTGTACGGAGGACCCGGTGGCGATGTGCTGAATGGCAACATTGGCCGAGATATTATTGTCGGCGGCGGCGGCAACGATACCCTAACGGGGTCCTCTGGCCGAGATATGTTTGTGTATGACACTGTTAATCAGGGCACAGACTTGATTAAGGACTTTACTCCAGCGCTTGATGTGCTAGACCTGCGGACTATCTTCAAAAGAGAACCGTTTCAGGTCAATGGGCAGTCGTTTTATCAACGGCTGAATCGGTTTGTGCGGCTGGTGGAAACGAGCGGTAATACTCAGGTGCAAATTGACGCCAATGGTAAGGGAGCTGGGCAAACGTTCAACACCCTGGCGGTATTGGAAGGTGTTTCGCTTAGCCAGCTAACGTCTTGTAATTTCGTGGTGTAACACTCAGAAATAGCTGGCCACAAATAGATGGATGCAGCTGGTATGGAGCGATCGCCCTCCAGCAACTGTTGTTCAAATCTAGGAAAAATAAAGCCTAGGAAAAATAAAGACATCCTGCGTCACAGGATGTCTTTTCTATTTCTGGCCTTGGCCTTTGTTTCTGGCATTGGCCTTGAGGGCAGCAGAATGGCGATCGCCCCCTCTAGGCAAGGCTGCGATTACTTGTATTTTCAAGCTTGAACGTATATAGTGTAAAACCTAGAAGCAAACCGCTGTTGAAGCACTAGTCCTATGGTTCAAAACATTGAGCGCTCCCGCCAGAACCAGCCCGTTTCCCGAATCTGCCCCAGCCGCTAACCCAGTGTTTTATCGTACCTACAGCCGCCGGGGCGAGAAGGTAGAAGGGTTACGCGAAACCTGGGATGAAGTTTGCGATCGCACCCTACGCGGCATGGTTGAACTGGGTGAACTAAGCGCGACCGAAGCCGACCTGCTGAGCCGCATGCAGCGCCAGGTCAAAAGCCTGCCGTCGGGGCGGTGGCTATGGGTGGGTGGTACGGATTGGGCGGCTAAACCTGAAAACTATTCGGGTGCCTACAACTGCACCAGCACGAACGTAGTAGACTGGCGCGCCTTTGGGCTAATGATGGATTTGGCGATGATGGGCTGTGGCACAGGCGCGGTGCTAGAGCCAAAATACATCAACCAACTGCATCCCATTCGCAACCGCCTCAATGTCATTATGCAGGGCGAGATTGGCACCGTATCGGTCGAGGCACGTCTAGCTAGAACCGAGATGACAGTGGAGGGCGATCGCGCCTCCATCGTAGTCGGAGACAGCCGTCAGGGTTGGGTGGCGTCGTACCAGTCGCTGCTAGAGCTTTCGACCGACGAGCGGTTTGGCGGCACGGTTAACGTCACCATCGACCTCAGCCATGTGCGTCCGGCTGGAGAGCGGCTAAAGGGCTTTGGTGGTGTGGCCAACCCAATTCGGCTGCCGTCGCTGTATGGCCGCTGTGCCACCATTTTGAACC
>Ga0163154_10009771_pt1 | contig 10852 bp, 8 predicted proteins | sample OliLakLV19MP9P1_FD_148649 | JGI IMG/M metagenome (GOLD analysis project Ga0163154, IMG submission 148649) | Freshwater microbial mat bacterial communities from Lake Vanda, McMurdo Dry Valleys, Antarctica - Oligotrophic Lake LV.19.MP9.P1 | ecosystem: Environmental > Aquatic > Freshwater > Lake >...
GAGGTCGAGCGGCTAGCCGCTCGACCTCCGCGCCCCGCGCGGCGCCGAGTTTGCCCATGGGTAAGCACTCGAGGGCAAAGTTCACCTTGGTCTGGTCGCGGAACCTCTGGAGCACCCCGGCGTCGATCAGCCGTCCCATCACCAGGGTGCCGCGCACCGGACCCTCGCCCGCGCTGGTCAAGATCGGGCGTGAGGCGAGCAGCATCGGGCCTTCGCGCGTGACGAACACACCGGAGAGGCCCGCGCCGAGCGAGTCAGTGGCGTGCAGCGGGTCGTCGAGCGGAAGGTGGCCGACCGGGAGCTCCGTGAGCACGGAGCACTCCTCGCCTTCGTCGGGTTCGCGCATCAGCCGCGCGACGACCTCGCCGTCGACCCCGACGATGTAGATCACCGTCAGTTGATTATTGTCGAGCGTTTCGACCTGCAGGTTCCCTTCGGCGTACACCGGGTCCCGACTCACGACGTAGTCGTACGTATCGTCCCACGACGCCCAGTCGTGACAGAGACCACGGAGGTGCGCCGCGTCGTTGTCGAGCGCCTCGACGATGCGCTGCACGTCCTCTTGGGCCTGGCGCACCTCGAGGTCCTCGAAGCTCGGCTCCAGCACCAACCGCTGGATCGCGAACTGGAAGATCGTCAGCAAGCCGACGAGCACGGCGAGGATGGCGATGACCTTGGATTGGAGGGACACGCTGTGTGTACGTGGGGGTGGAAACGACTTCGGGTCCCGCGGGAAGCGACAGCCCGGCAGCGTCGAACGGGCTTGGGTTTCTCCTCGGCCGGCGAAGGCTCTCTTCTTTAGAGAAGGACGACCGGCGCGCAGGGGCGGGACGGCGCGCGCTGAGACTCCGACCGCCGCGCAGCGCCGACTCCTCGCCTGCGTCCTCCTTTCTCGAACTCCACAAATCGGATACCGACGTCCAGAACTGGCAGCTTGGAACTCCTTCCGCCCGGCTGCCCGTCGAGCAACAACCGACGTACCCTCCAGAAGAGCATACTGAATATGCTCTAGCGGGTGCGGTATCTTGCACGCCTCCCCCCAGCGATGGTTGTGGTGGTGGGCTGGGGAACCGGGGGCGAAAATTCTCCTTCGTTGAGAATACTGAGTATCTATACTCGAAATCCATCACACCGCCCCTCCCCATGACCATACGCCAGAGCCTCCTTGCCCTGCTCGCGACCGAGCCGACCCACGGTTACGGCCTGAAGACCCATTTCGAGGCCCAAACCGCGGGGACGTGGCCGCTCAACATCGGCCAGGTGTACACGACCCTCGCGCGCCTCGAGCGAGATGGGCTCGTGGAGGCTGTGCCTGCCGACGACGACGGGCCGCGCCAGACCTGGCGCATCACGGGCGCGGGTCAGGTGGCGCTCGCCTCGTGGTTCGCTGTGCCGATCGCGCTCGATCCCCCCGCGCGGGACGAGCTGGCGGTGAAGGTGCTGCTCGCGGTGGCGGCGGACCGCGAGGACGTGCTCGCGATTCTCGATCGGCAACGCGCGGCGACGCTCGATCAGCTCCAACGCTGGACGCGGCAAAAGGCGGAGGCGGACCCGGAGCGTGAACTGCCGTGGCTGCTCGTGCTGGACGCGCTCGTACTGCGTGCGGAGGCAGAGCTCGCTTGGCTCGCGCGCTGTGAGGCGCGCCTCGCCGCGCGGAGGCGCAGCTGAACGCCGATGCACCACGCTGACGACGTCCCCGCGCTCGCACTCGAAGCGGTTACGCGTGTGCACGGCGCGGGCCACGCGGCCGTCCGCGTGCTTGGGCCCCTGGCGCTGACGGTCGCGCGCGGTGAGTTCGTTGCGATCATGGGGCCCTCTGGCGCGGGGAAGTCGACGCTGCTCTCGCTGGCCGGCGCGCTCGACAGGCCGACCGAAGGGTGCGTGCGGGTCTTCGGGCGCGACCTCGCCGGCCTCTCCCGTGCGGAACTCGCGGCGCTACGCCGCCGGACGATCGGGTACGTATTCCAGGAGCTGAACCTGTTGCCGGGGCTGACCGCGTTGGAGAACGTCGCTCTGCCGCTCGAGCTCGATGGCAGCCCCGTGCGCGAGGCGCGCGCGGAGGCGCAAGAGGCGCTCGTGCGCCTCGGGCTCGGAGCGCTCGGCGCACGGTTCCCCGTGGACCTCTCGGGCGGCGAGCAGCAGCGTGTGGCCCTCGCGCGCGCCTTCGTCGGCACACGCTCGTTGCTCTTGGCGGACGAGCCGACGGGCGCGCTCGATTCGCTGACGGGCGAGCTCGTCATGCGCCAGCTCCGCGCGCGCTGCGACGCGGGGCACAGCGCCGTATTGGTGACCCACGACGCGAGCCACGCGGCCTGGGCCGATCGGGTCGTGTCGCTGCGCGACGGCTGCGTCGTGGAGCACGCCACCGCGGGCGCGACACGCGGGAGCGGAGGGCCACGGAGGTGAGCCACGACCTGGCCAGCGCAGAGGCCGCGGAGTCCACACGCTCCGTGCCAACTCGGTCGGTCGCGGCGGGTCCGACGGCCGCCTGGTTGGGCGCCGCGCGCGCGACCTGGCGCCAACATCTGGCGCTAATGCGCACCGAGCTCGCCGCGCTGCGCCACGACCGCGCGCGCACGCGGCTCGTCGCGGCGCTCGTCGCGATCCCAGCCGCGGCACTCGCAGGGGGCGGGGCAGTGCTGGCGACCGCACGCGGCGGCGACGCCGCGGCGGCCGATGGGTTCGAGCAGCTCGTCGGGCTCGTCCTGGGTGGCTTCGGGTTCGGTGTCGCCGCGCTCGTCATGGCGGCGACGTTCGCGATCGGCCTGCGGCGGCGGCGGCGCGAGCTCGCGCTGATCGCGGCGAACGGAGCGACTACCATGGGCCTCGTGGCGGCGCTATCGGCCTCGGCGATGCTCGTCGCGGGCTCGGGGGCGGTGCTCGGTGTAGCGTTTGGCCTCGTGGTCGCGGCGGCGCTCGCACCGTCGCTCGACACGCTGGTCGGCGCCCCGGTCGGGGCGCTGCGTGTGTCCCTCGCGCACACGGCTGCTGCGCTCGCCTTCGGCCCCCTCGCGGCGCTCGTGGCCGTCGCCGGCCCTGCGTGGTGCGCGGCGCGGATTCCGGTGCGTGTCGCGCTGGGCGGCCGCGCGCCGGCACCGCGCACGTCGGCTGCGAGCGTCGCTGTGGGCCTCGTCGCGCTGACACTCGCGGCCGTGTGGCTCGCAGGTGTGCGCCCGGCGAGTCAGGCGAGCTCGAGCGCGGCGCTCGCCGTGCTGGGCGCGTCCTTGCTGGCGTTGTGCGGGCTCGGCGCGCTCTGCCCGGGCCTGCTCGCTGGCCTCGCGCGGCTCGCGGGTCCACTGCCGCTGGCGTGGCGCCTCGCGGCCCGAGACGCGGGGCGTTTTTGCACGCGTCATGGCGCGGTCGTGACGGCCATCTTCGCCAGCTTGGCCGTCGCAATCGCGGTCGGGGCGCTCGGCGCGAGCGTCGACACGTACGTGCGTGAGCACACCGCCGGCACGGCGCAGGTCGAGCGCGCGTGGCTGGACCTGGCGCTGGCGCTGTGCCTCGCTGCCGCCGCCCTGGTCGTCGGTGTGGCGACGGCGCTTGCGACGGCGGAGGCGCGCGACGACACGCACACGCTGCACACGCTCGGAGCGTCACCGCGCGCGCTGGCGGGCCTCGTCGCGGCGCGCGCCGGGTTGCTCGCGGCGCTCGGTGGCGCGCTCGCAGTGCCCGCGGGGCTCGCGCCGAGTTACGGCCTCCTCGCGCTCGCCGACGTCCCGCTCGTGTTCGAGGCGCCGTTTGGCACCCTCGCGCTCATCCTCATCGCCTACCCGGCCGCGACCTACTGCGCGGCGGGCCTCATCGCTCTCGCACGTTCGCGAGGCGACTGAACCTCGGGGCCAAGAGCGCCCCTCACTCGAAAGGAGCGCGCCATGTCGCGTCGTAAGGCCTCTTCGTGCCCTCGTTCCGCCCTGACCATCCTCCTCGCCTGCACGGCGCTCGCGCCGCTCGCGGCGCAAGAGCCCGCGCCCGCCGTCGAGTGGGCGCCCTACTCGACCGAAGGCGTCGACGGGCAGCCCCTCAGGGGTGAGCTCGGCCGCATCCGTGTCCCCGCGCGGCGCGCCGGTCGGCGCGCCGCGGACGCGCCGACTCTGGAGCTCGCGTTCGTGCGCTTCCGGACGACAAACCCGGAGCCCGGTCCGGCGTGCATCTACCTGGTCGGAGGCCCGGGCCCGTCGGGCATCGAGTATTGCGTGCGACCCGCGACAGGCCGGATGCTGCGCCTCTTGGACACGTGTGACGTGATCGGGATCGACCAGCGCGGGACGGGCCTCTGCGCGCCGAACCTCGCTGCGCGGCCGTCGCCGCGTCTCGCGCTGCCACTGGATCGCGCGGTCACACGGGAGGAGGTCATCGCGGAGCACCAACGAGTCGCGGAGCTGGCGGCCGAGGACGCTCGGTCGGCGGGCATCGACCTGCGCGCGTTCGATTCGGCGGAGAGCGCCGCGGACGTCGAGGACATCCGCCGCGCGCTGGGGTTGGGACAGGTGATGCTGTGGGGCGAGAGCTACGGCACCCACCTCGCGCTCGCGTATTTGCGCGCGCACTCGCAGCACGTCGCGCGCGCCGTGTTGGTGCGGGTCGAGGGTCCGGACCACACGCTGAAGCTGCCCAGCACCACGCAGCGCTACCTGGAGCAGCTCCACGCGCTCGTCGCCGCGGACCCGGAGGCACATGCGATGCTGCCGGATGTCCTCGGGACGGTGCGCGCGCTCCTGGCGCAGCTCAAAGAGGAGCCGGCGCGAGCGCCCTTCGATATCGAAGGCGAGTCGGGCACGGTGGTCGTCGGCCCGTTCGATCTGCAGGCGTGGCTGGCGAATGCGCTGGGGCTCGTGTTCGAGTTGCGCGACGTCCCGCGCGAGCTGGATGCCATGCGGGGCGGGGACTTCAGGGCGCTCGGCGAGCTCGCGTACTTGAATCGGCGGGGTGAGCTCGGCTCGTTGATGCCGTGGCTCGTCGATTGCGCATCGGGCGCGTCCGAGGCGCGCCTGCGCCGCATCGAGCGCGAGCGGCTGGACCCCGCGCACCTCCTCGGCGACGCGGTGAACGTGCCCTATCCAGGGGTGTGCGCGGGCTGCGGCGGCGAGGCGCTCGGGGCGTCGTTCCGCAGGGCGATCGTCAGCCCCGCGCGTGTGCTGTTCGTCAGCGGCAGCCTGGACGCCCGCACTCCGCCGGACAACGCGCTCGAGGTCCTGCGTGGTTTCGAGAACGGTGTGCACGTGCTCGTGGAGAACGCTGGCCACGAGTCGCTGGAGATGCTGGCGTCGGAGTATCGCACGCTGCTGGGCGCGTTCGTGCGCGGTGAGGCGGTGGAGGGCACGACGGTCGTGCTGCCTCTGCCGCGGTTCCGTGGGCGCTGAGCGTGGTGGTCGGCGCGCTCCAGCGGGTGTGATCACCACGACGATGACAACCCTCGATCCCGACGGCCGCCCAGCGCCGCGGCCGCCGGCGGGCAGGTCAGCTATCCGGTCGTCCCGCCCAGGGCAGCGCGGTGCGGCCAATTGACTCTGGGTAATCCGAGTGTACAGTCCGTCGAGTCGGCCTCCCCGCGTGCCGCGGGGCACCGTCATCACCACTCGAGAACTGCTATGTCCCTTCGCATCGCCGCCGCGTGCTTCGCGGCCACTCTGTCGGCCCTGGGTTCAGTCGCGCGCGCCCAGGACGTCCACCCTGTGGCGCCGCTGCTCCACCAACGCTCGATCGAGGCCTTGGAGGCCGACCCCGCCCTGCGCTACGACCCCAGCACGCTCTTGGTGCGCTTCACGCCCGGGACGGACGAGGCGAGCAAGGAGGCCATCGCGCGGCTCGTCGGCGGCGGCCGCTTGCGGCGTTTCATGCACGTCGAAGGCCTGGAGCTGCTGCACGTCCGGTCGACGTTGGGCATCGAGGCAGCGCAGACGGCGCTCGTGCCGCACGTGCGCTACGCCGAGCCGAATTGGGTCCTGCGCTCGTCGCGGACCCCGAACGACACCTACTTCAACCTCCAGTACGGCGTTCACAACACCGGACAGAGCATCCAGGGCGTCGTAGGCACGCCCGACGCCGACGTCGACGGGGCAGAGGCCTGGGACCTCACGACCGGCGAAGCGAGCTACCGCATCGCGGTCATCGACACCGGGGCCCAGTGGTCCCACCCCGACCTCTCGGCGAACGTCTGGGTGAACCCGGGCGAGGTCGCGGGGAACGGCGTCGACGACGACGGCAACGGTTACATCGACGACGTGCGCGGCTGGGACTTCTATTCCCGCGACAACGACCCCGACGACTCGGATGGGCACGGTACGCACACCGCGGGCACCATCGGTGCCGTGGGCGACAACGGGATCGGCGTGGCGGGTGTCAACTGGAGCTGCAAGCTCGTGCCGCTGCGCTTCCTCGGCCCGCAGGGCGGGTACACGTCCGACGCGCTCCTCGCGGTCAACTACTGCACCACGAACGGGATCAAGGTCTCGAACAACTCGTGGGGCGGCGGCGGCTTCAGCCAGGCGCTCTACGACGCGATCAACGCGTCGAAGGCCATCGGGCACATCTTCGTCGCCGCCGCCGGGAACGACGGCCGCAACAACGACTCGACCCCGTCCTACCCCGGCTCCTACAACCTCGACAACATCATCTCCGTCGCGGCGACGGACAACCGCGACGGGCTCGCGTCGTTCTCGAACTACGGCGCGAGCTCGGTCGACGTCGGCGCGCCCGGGGTCAATATCGCGTCGACGTACACGGGCTCGAACTACGTATGGCTGAGCGGCACGTCGATGGCCTCGCCGCACGTCGCTGGGATCGTGGCCCTCGTGTACCAGCGGAACCCGGGCTGGACGTACGGTCAGGTGGTCGGTCGGATCCTCGCCACCGCGCGGCCGGTGGCGTCGCTCGCGGGGCGTTGTGTGACAGGCGGCGTCGTCAATGCGTACGACGCGCTGAACACGGGCGGGGGCGGCGACATCACCCCGCCCGCGGCACCGACCGGGCTCACGGCGACGGCCGGGAACGCCACCGTCGCGCTCGATTGGGCGAACAACACGGAAAGCGACCTCGCGGGCTACACCGTCCTCCGCTCGACCACCAGCGGCGGCGGGTACGCCGCGCTCGCGAGCGGGCTCACGGTCAGCGCCTACACGGACAACTCCGTGACGAACGGGACCACGTACTTCTACGTCGTGCGCGCTTACGACGTGACCGGGAACGTGTCCGGGAACTCGAGCCAGGCGAGCGCGACGCCCACGGGTGGCGGCGGGCCTACGACGTTGTTCCAGGACGGCTTCGAGAGCGGCGGCTACACCGTGGGGGGCTGGACCCGGACCAACTCGAGCGCACAGGTACTCTCCGACGCCGCGCGCACCGGCGCCTATGGGGCGCGCGTCCGACGCACGAGTGAGTTCGTGAAATCGCTCGACACGAGCGGCTATGCGACGGTGACGGTCAGCTACGACTGCCGCACGAGCGGCCTCGACTCGAACGAGTGGCTGTACGTCGAGTACTGGAACGGCTCGACGTGGCAGCTCCTCGAGGCCACGCGCGTCACGTCGTGGCAGGCCCGCGCATGGAACGTCCCGGGCAGCGCCAGCTTCCGCCTGCGCTTCCGGTGCAACGCGAACCAGAACCCCGAGCGCGGCGACTACGACAACGTGCTCATCGTGGGGAGCTGAGCTAGGGCTCTGATCTACTACAGCGCAAGTTCCTGCGCGCTACGCAGAGACTCCCGGCTGAAGTAGATCAGCGCATCCGCGCCCGGAAGCCGGCCAGCAACTTGTGCGCGCGGCGCGAGTCCACGGGATCCAGCGTCGCGGGGACGATGCGCATGAAGCCCGAGAATCCGGCGATCTCGTCCGCGGTCATCGTGGCGAAGCCCATGCTCCACTCGCCGAACTCGCGCTCCGCGACCGTGCGGCGGCTCATCAGGATGACGCCGCGGTGGCGCGGGTCCTTCTCGACCCTCGCCAGCACTCGGTCGACGGCTTCCACCGGGCCTTCGAGGACCTGGATGAAGTTGCCGCCCTGGTAGAGGAGCATTCCGCTGACGCCGTCGCGCTCGTTGTTCGCACGCGACTTGCGCAGGAGCTCGACGAGTTCCGTTTCGGCGAAGAGCACACGGCGCTGCTCAAGTAGATGATCTGGATCAACGACGGAGCGGCGGCCGAGGCGTTCATCCCATGAGTATCGGAGGCCCGCCTCGAGGCCTTGAGACGCGAGGAGCCCGACCTCGCCCACAGAGCTCGAAGCACCGGCCCTGCGCCCCACTTGCCTCGAGCGTGAGCACCAAACCCCGAACCTGGACGAACACCATGGGTGCGAGGGTACTTCTGCGTCGGCTCGCCCTGAGTCTCGCTTTGTTTGTCGCGCACTTCGAGACCGTTCCGCGCTGGGTCGAGTTGCCGCGGCTCGGAGGCGACGACTTGAAACCGCCGTAGATCGACAGTGACAAGTACCTTGACTTCGAACCGCGCGTGAACCTCGTCTTGGTCCCATAGCCCGGGCACGAACGATGCACGGAATCGGGCAAGCACATTCTTCACAATACAGCGGGCCCTTTGGAGCGATGACGGAGCATAGGCGCCCACTTAAGCACTCCGAGCGGAAGCCCATCCTCGGTCAACGCCAGGGACGGGACGAGTTCGCGTTCTGGCGTCGTCGAGGATCGAGGCCCTCGCTGAAGAGCCAAGGCGCGTCGGCGAAGGCGGTATCGGCAATTTCAACTGTTTGAACCGTTTTGTTCGCGTTGAGATGTATCCATCTGTGAAGAATTACATTCATTGCTAGATGGTTGCTGTTTCAATACATTCAGGAACGGACCGATTAACGGGCAGGAGAAGGGGTATATGATGGGTGTTCAGGGCGCGGCATCATCGAGATTTAGATTTATGATCTCATATAAAGCGATTCAAGCGGGCCGTGCGTGCCTCGTGGGAATGTGCCTGTGCTGCATTCATTGAGATTGTTATCTCTATTCGTTGCGAATTCGCTCGCTAGCCATCGATTAATATAAGTCAAAATTAAACAACCACACCATGTGCGATAAAACGCTATACCTAGGGCTTAAAGACAACTCCAAGCGCTCCACGGAAAGATAATTCGAACTAGATGGATATTTTGTCAAGCATCGGAATCGCCACAGCGGCGTGCGTCCTCTCGGCCTTCCCCGCGATCGAATCAGCCATCGCACAAAGAGCCGCCGAGTCTTCCCCTGTGGTCGACACGAGCCTCGACCTCTCTGCCAGCGCGCTCGAATCGTTTGACGCGGCGACCTTGTCAGGGCTCGCCGAGCACGCAGGTCTCGGGGGGTTGCTCGCTGGCGCCGTCGGCGCTGGGCTTGGACCTGGGGCTGTACCGCCCAGACCTTCCTGTCCCTCCCGATGCTGGTAACATCGTCGCCCTGAACGGCGGCAGCCATTCACTCTCGTCCAACATGGCCTACGTGCTCACGAGTAACGTCGGCGTGCTGACGATCCCGTCCGGCGCCTCGCGAATCGTGATCGAGGGCCAGGGATACTCCGCGGCGGGCGTCCGCTTTCCCGTGCAGTGGGTCGCGAGCCCGCAACCCAGATGCTCGGATATTCGCATCGCCCACCTACGACGCGTCGGTGGCGATTCGTCCGCATTCGAAGTCTACGGCGAGAGGATCCTCCTCGAGCACGTGCGCTGCGAGGAGTCGAGCGTCGTTGAATACGGCGTCTACTGCTGGGGTGGGCGGCACATCACTCTGCGCGACTCATACCTTCACACCTCTGGCGCCGAGGCGGCGACGCGTTGGGTCGCGTGCGAGAACGTGGCCGTCTACCGCTGCGACCTCGGGACGCCCTCCAAGCACTCGATGCGCGTGCACGCCACGGGCGGTGACTCGCGCTGGATCCTCTGGGCGGGGAATCGTACGAGCAGCCCCTGGTACATTGGCTATCAGGATCGGCCCAATGAGGGCCTGATCGAGCACATCGTGATCATCAGGAACACGTACGATCCGCCCGCGCTCGCTGGCAACAACTCTTGGTTCCAGCACGCGCCGCCAGCGGACAGCGGTGGACCGAAGCTCAGCGACTTCTACTTCATGGGCAACTCGGGGCCATGCACGAATCTCTCTGCGAGCAACTTGGCCGGACTCGAATCCGTTGCGACGTCCAGCTGGGTGATTGCCGGCAACCAGTACTGACGCCCAGTTCCTACCCAGAGGCGCGCCAGTTGCGATAAACCGGCCTTGTTGGGCCCAGATCACGCGCAACACGGCGACGCGAACAGGGCATCGAAGAAGGCGCTCGCGACGTCGCGACACAGGTCCGGGTCCGCCGCCAGATGCAGACGCAGCGCGATCGGCATCGACCAGGGCCACTTGGGCGCTCGCCACTGACGCGTCGGTACGTCAGGGATCACACCATCCACCAGTTGGGCCGCGAGCTCGAGCTCTCAGCTGGATCAGGGCAACACTTCTCGGCGCGGTGGCGTTACTGATGTGACGCCATGGCACCCCAGGGCATCGTCCCCACCGCGCGCGAGATCGAACTGCACTCCCCGTGGATGCGACGACTCGCGCGCGCGCTCGTGGGAGAGTGCGACGCGGCGGACGACGTCGTTCAGGACGCATGGATGCGGCTCGCGGCGCTGCCGCCCGAACGCACGTCGCATGTCGGGTACATCTTCGCGCTCGTGCGCTCGCTCGCGCACGGCCGGCGCCGCGGCGAAGCGCGCCGCACGCTGCGCGAGGCGAGCGCCGCGCGCGTCGAAGCGCTGCCGTCGACGGCCGAAGTCGCCGCTCGCGTCGAGGTCGCGTGCCGCTTGGCGGAGGCGCTGGAGCAGCTCGACGAGCCCTATCGCACGACGCTCGTCCTGCGTTACTACGACGAGCTCAGCGCGGCGCTCGCCT
>Ga0163154_10009772_pt1 | contig 10851 bp, 5 predicted proteins | sample OliLakLV19MP9P1_FD_148649 | JGI IMG/M metagenome (GOLD analysis project Ga0163154, IMG submission 148649) | Freshwater microbial mat bacterial communities from Lake Vanda, McMurdo Dry Valleys, Antarctica - Oligotrophic Lake LV.19.MP9.P1 | ecosystem: Environmental > Aquatic > Freshwater > Lake >...
TGCTGCTGAACTTCAATGCGATTCTGTTCAAAGACGCCGCCGTGCGCATCCTCAACGAGCGGTGGGCCCAAACCGACGGCCAGCACACCCCTCTGTCGGCTTCTCAAACTTCGCGCTCTTGGCGACATTCGCGTTAACCCATGCTCAAACTCGACAACCCAACCCGCCCCAAATCCATCGACGAGCTGCTCGACTCGCAGCTTGTGGCTCGGCTCTCGCAGCTCGATGTCACCAGCCGAAAGCTGCTCACCGGAAAGCTCAAGGGCGAGCGACGCTCCAAGAAGCGCGGCGAGTCGGTCGAGTTTGCCGACCATCGGCCCTATGCCATGGGCGACGACCTCCGCCACGTCGACTGGAACATCTTCGGCCGGCTCGACCGCATGTTCCTCAAGCTCTTCCTCGAGGAAGAAGACCTCTCGCTCCACATCATCATCGACGCCTCCGCTTCAGCCGATTGCGGGAACCCCAGCAAGTTTCTGCTCATGCAGAAGCTCGTCGTCGCCCTGGGCTACATCGGGCTCTCCAACATGCACCGGCTCACCTGCACCGCCCTGGGCGGGGTCGAGGGCGGCGTCTCCACCGTCATCCGCGACCTGCGCGGGCGGCGTCGCCTGCAGGAACTCGCCAAATGGACCTGCGGCCTCGAACCCGTCGGCGGCCTCCCCTTCACCGACGCCTGCAAACGCATCTCCCTCACCCGCCGCGGCAAGGGCGTCATGGTCGTGCTCTCCGACTTCTTCATTAAAGAGGGCTATGAAAACGGGCTCCGTCTCCTCGCGGGCCACGGCTACGACGTCTTCGCCATCCAAGTGCTCTCGCCACAGGAACTCGAACCCGACCTCGGCGGCGACCTGCGACTCAAGGACTGCGAGGACGGCGACCTGGCCGACATCACCGTCTCCGCGCCGCTCCTCAAGCGGTACAAGGCCACCATGACGGCGTACTGCAACCGCCTCCGCGACTTCTGCGCCGCCCGCGAGATCATGCACCTGACGGTGCCGTCCAATGTCGCCGTTGATGTGCTGGTGCTCGATTATCTGCGGAGAAGGGGGTTGGTGCGGTGATGCGAAACAACCAAATGGTCAAATGGTCAAATGGCCAGATGAAGACGTCGCAGAATTCGGACTCCGCCCGATTTCTTGGGCCATTTGACCATTTGACCAATCGGCCATTTGCGACGCCCTCGCCCCGGCGAGCCACTCCATGACTTTCCTCACTCCACTGCTGGCGGGCATCGCCGCGGCCATCGCCGTGCCCACGTTGGTGATTCTCTACTTCCTCAAGCTGCGTCGCCGCGAGGTGGAGATCAGCACGACGATGCTGTGGAAGAAGGCGATCGAGGATCTGCAGGCCAACGCGCCGTTCCAGAAGCTGCGACGCAACCTGCTGCTCTTCCTTCAACTGCTGGCGCTACTGGCGGCCCTGTTCGCGATCGCGCAGCCCGAGATCAAGACCGAGCAGAGCGGCGGGTTCAAGCACGTCATCCTGATCGATCGCTCGGCCTCGATGCAAGCCCTCGACGGCGGCCCGGCCAACGCGGAGGGCGCGGACCGGATCACCCGCCTGGCTGCCGCCAAGCGCGAGGCGATCGAGCTGGTCAACGCGTTCCAGGAGCCGGGCCTTCTGAGTGGCAGCGGCGACGAAGCGATGGTGATCGCCTTCGACAACGCCGCCGAGGTTCGCCAGTCGTTCACGAGCAGCAAGCCCGCGTTGCGGGCGGCCATCGAGTCGATCGAGGCCGTGGACACCGGCTCATCGGTACGCGAGGCGCTGAAGCTGGCCAAGGCCTATGCGCCGCTCCCCGCCGACATCGAGTCCGTCGAGCGGGCCGGCGGCCTGCGGGCCTCCGGCCCGCCCGCCCGGCTCCATATCTATTCCGACGGCCGGTTGCCCGACGCGGGCAAGCTCGCCGAGGATCCCAACAAGGCGGGCCAGGAGATCTCACCCGATGACGACGTGGTGTATCACGCCGTAGGCAAGTCCGATGCGTGGAACGTGGGCATCGTCGGGCTGCGGGCCCAGCGCGCCTTTAACAACCCCAGCCGCATATCCATCTACGTCGGGCTCCAATCGACCGCGCGCGTGCCCAAGACCGTGGATGTGCAGATTTCAGTCGATGGTCGCCAGGGCGAGGTGCGGGCCGTGCCGCTGGCCGCCGCGCAGATCAAGGAAGGCACCGTCGGCGGCGTCCGCAACCTCCGCCCGCGCACCGACGCCAACACCGGCGAAGTGCGCGAAGAACCCGTCGCCGAGCCCGCCGTTGACGCTGGCGAGCTGATCCCCGCCACCGGTGGCGTCGTCTTTTCGCTCGACCGCAGCGACGGCGCCGTCTTCGCCATCGCCATCGTCTCGCCCGACAAAGACGTCCTCCCCGTCGACGACCTGGGCTACGTCGTCGTCTCCCCGGCCAAGGCCCTGGCCGTGGCGCTGATCACGCCGGGCAACTTCTTCCTGCCCGACGCGCTGGCCAGCATGAACCTCTCGCGGCTGGAGACCTTCACCCCCACGCAAGCCGCGGTGATGCTCACGAGCCCCATGGCCGACGAGTTCGATGTCTTCGTGCTCGACCGCTGGCTACCCGAAGGCCGCGACGCCAAGGGCGGGCTGGGGAAGATGCTGCCGGCGGGCAGATCGTTGGTCTTCGGCGCGGTGCCGCCCGCCCCGCTGGGGATGAACGACCTGGGCCCCGGCGAACCAACCGTCATCATCGACTGGGCCCGCGAGCATCCGGCCCTGCGCAACGTCGGCCTCGAAACGCTGCTCATCAACCCCGGTCGCCAGACCGAAAAGTCCGACGGCAGCCTCGCCACCGTCCTGGCCACAGCCCAGGGCGGGCCCGCCATCTTTGAAGTCAGCGACCCCAACACGCGCGGCATCGTCGTGACGTTCGACATCCTCGAATCCAACTGGTGGCGCTACCCGGACTTCCTGCTCTTCATCCTCAACAGCCTCACCTACCTCGGCAACGAGGCCAACGTCGCCGGCGACGGCGTCCGCCCAGGTTCCGTCCTTAGCGAGCGTCTGCCCGCGGCCGCGCGAAACGTGACGCTCGGTCTTCCGGATAAGACCCGTGCCGACCTGCTGCCTACCCCAGATGGCCGCGTGGCCTATGGGCCGGTGCGCCACGTGGGCATCTACACCGTCTCGTGGACGGGGCCAACAGCCGGCGGCGATGTGGAGGTGGATGGACGGGCCCGCCGTGCGGTGGCGGCCAACCTGCTCGATTCGGAAGAGTCCGATATCCGCACCCTCGAAGTGCTCCCGCTGGCCTCGCGCGTCGTGCAGGCCGAACCACCCGGCGGCCAACGCCCGACCAAACTCTGGCCGATCCTGCTTCTGGCCGCGCTGGCGGTCGTGCTTCTGGAATGGTTCATCTACAACCGCAAGGTGATCGTGTAGACTGACCGCCCGTTGCTCCGCTCGTGGATCCATCACGCCATGCCGACTCGTGGGTACATCATGTGGCTGGCTGTCTTTGCAGCGATGCTCGCCGGGCCTGCCTGGTCGGCGCAACCTTCGTCGGCAGGGGCCTCGTCGGCAGGGGCCCCGTCGGCACAACGACCGGCACTCAAAGTCAGCTTCGGCTGGGACGGCCTTTCGCTCGTGGCCGAACGGTGGTCGCCCGTTGCCATCACGCTCGACTCCGGGGCCGACGCGATTGACGGGCTGCTCCGCATCGAGTATCGCCAGGACCACTCTCAAGACGTCCGACTGATCCAGCAAGTCGCGACCACGCCGGGGCGGAGCGTGCGGATCGAGGCTCTCGTATGCGTCCCCAGAAACACCGAAGAGATCAGCGTGGTTCTGCTGAGCTACGAAGGAGAGCGGCTCGCCGTTGAGCGCTTCGGGGGCTCCAGCCCGCGCGCGGCCCCGCTCCCCGTGATCCGCGGCGGTGATAACCTTCCCGTGGTCGTCATCGGCGCGCGAGTCGGTCTGAAGGCCGCGGTTATCGACAAGCTTGCCACCGAACCCCGCGAAACGGACTCGCTCCCGAGCGGTGCGGACCGAGTAATCCAGCGGTCGCCGATCGACCTGCCCGCCGCGTCGGCGGCGTACCACGGCCTCATGCTGGTGGTCATCGACGCCGCGTCCATCCAGGAGATCGAACCGCGAGCCCTGACCGCCTTGCGAGAGTGGATCCTCGGCGGCGGCCGAGCCGTCGTGCTCTCGCGTGGAGCAACGCCCACCTGGCGCGCACTCCTGCCGCCCGGCCCAGTCGGCGAGCTCGTGCGGCCGCTGGCACCGAAGGTGGACGCGCCGCCGAGACAGCTCATCGAAGACCTGCGCGTCATCGCTGTCGATCCCCAGTCGAACAAGGTGGCCGCGAGCCTGCCGCAAAGACCCATGGCGCTCACTGATCGCGGTATCGCCGAGGGCTGGCGCCTGCGCTGGTCCATGGACGGCTCAGGCGAGGGCCTCATCGCCGAGGGGCCCGTGGGCATGGGGTGGCTTTCGATCGTGGGCGCCGACCCGGTCCAACTCGCCGACGCATTCGACGAGGCGACCACCAACACAGCGTGGCAGGCGGCTCTCTTGATCGATCGGGCAGTGACGAAGCAGCCGCCGCCTCCAGATAACTCTTTTAGCTACGAGCGCGAGAGTGCCAGCTCGGGCGGAACGCTGTCGGAGCAGGCCGCGGTGCGCCGCACGCTTGATGCGACCAGCGATGTGCCGCCGCTCTCGGATTGGATCTTCGTGGTGATCTGCGCCGCCGCCGTGCTGTTGGGCTTGATGCTGGGCGTGGGCGACTACTTCATCCTGGGGCGCAAGCACCGCCGAAACTCGTGGGCGACGGCCCTGGGCTGGATCACCCTCGCCTCGCTGGCCGCGCTCATCGGCCCAGAGTTCCTGGGCCGTGGCGACACGCGCCTCAACCGCCTCACGATGATCGACCTGCTCATGCCCGCGGGCGACGAACGGCCCCTGGCCTTCCAGACCGCAGTCACCGGGCTTTGGTCGGGCACGCGCGCGCAGGCCCACTTTGTGAAGGCCAGCAACGAGCCGCAGTTCACCGATCCCGCCGGGCCGGGCATGCTGTGGCGTGGCGTCTCTTCGCTAGAACTCCGCGGCGCCGAGACCAACCCCTTCGCAGCGGTCGTCGACGTTATCGTCAGACCCACCCCCAACCCCACCGCCGACCAGTGGGGCGGACTGGCACCCGGCACCGATGCCAGCGCCACCATCGCGCCGGGAGGCATGCGGACCGGAAGCTGGACGCTCCGCTCGTTCCTCGATTCGGGACGCGTGGCCCCGTCGATCCTTGCCGCGATCGGCCCAGGCACGCGGGGGTGGGGAAGCGGAGCCCCGGTCGTGCGGCTCGGGCCGCTCGCCCCAGGCGTGGTCGCCCGATCCGGAACGCTGCGTTACAAGCACGGCTACTTCAGCCTGAAGTTCGAGCCCGAGCCCGGTGCCGGCGACAGCGTGACGCTCGTGGCCGAGGTATCTGCCAACGTCGAGTGGAGCCTGCGAACGCCTTGGATGTCGATGAGCGCGGAGGATTTGCAGCCCGGCTACTTCTCAACGCCCTACGCCAGCGGCCGGATTCATTCGGGGGCCTTCCGCCCCGGCCACGCGCTCGACCTGCCGACCGCCTCCGGGCGTAGCCGGGCCTTCGAGGAACGGCTGCGGTCGGGCCGATGGGCGATGATCCTGGTAGAACTCGCCAAACTGCCGCTAGACGTTCGGCTCAGCGACCGACCTCAGACGGTCGGGACACGCACAGTGATGCTGCGGGCCTTGGTGCCGGTGGAGCCGGGCTGGATTTCGGAGCCGCCGCCCGCACCCACCGACGAATCACTCTGGCCGCTGGCACCACCCGCGCCTCCCCCGGCCCCCGCGCCAGACAAGGGCTCACCATGATCGAAATCAAAGGCGTGACCAAGTTCTACGGGAGCCTGCTCGCGCTCAACAACCTCACGCTCAACATCGGCCCCGGCGAGGTCTTCGGCTTCATCGGACCCAACGGCGCCGGCAAGTCCACAACCATGAAGATCCTCTCGGGGCTCCTCCGCGCCGACCGTGGCACGGCCAAAGTCTGCGGGCTCGATTGCGTCACTCAGACCCGCGACATCCGCCGCCTGTTGGGATACATGCCCGATTTCCTGGGCGTCTACGACGACCTGACCGTCGATGAATACCTCCAGTTCTTCGCGGCGGCGTTCAAGCTGCAACGCGACCGACGCCGCGCCATGGTCGACTCGGTCCTCGAACTCACCGACCTCCGCGACAAGCGCGACGCCATGGTCGACTCGCTGTCGCGAGGCATGCAGCAACGCTTGGGCGTGGCCCGCGTCCTGCTCCACGAGCCCAAGGTGCTGCTCCTCGACGAACCCGCCTCCGGGCTCGACCCCCGCGCCCGCATCGAGCTCCGCGAGCTACTGCTCGAGCTGCGACGCATGGGCAAGTCGATCATGGTCAGCTCGCACATCCTCACCGAGCTGGGCGAGATGTGCACGTCCATCGGCATCATCGAACGCGGCACCCTGCTCTTCGCCGGCTCCATCCAGGAGGCCTTCGCCAAGGCCGCCGCCGGCGAGCGCATCGTCGTGACGCTCGAGTCAGGTTCCGCCGTCGCCCCCTCGCAAGCCGCCGAGCTGATCGCCCGCGACCAGCGCGTCGCCCGCGCCGTCGTCGAAGCCGATGCCCAAGCCAGCGGCGTCGCCAGCGTGGTCATCGACCTCCACCCCGGCGAACACTCTCACCACTTCCTGCTCGAAGCCCTCATCGGCTCCGGGGCCCGTGTCGCCACGTTCACCCCGCGCCCCATCAAGCTCGAGGACGCCTTCCTCCGCCTCACCAAAGGGGCGCTCAACTGATGGATGCCGCGCCTTCCCCAACTCCCCCCACTCCAGCCGCGCCCGCCGCGGCCCTGGCCTTGCCCCGCTCGTCTTGGCGCGGCTCATTCGCGGAAACGCTCAACCCCATCAGCCTCTTCTTCGGGCCGGTCTTCACGCGCGACATGCGGATCCTGGGCCGGAAGCGCTTCACCTTCGCCGCCCGCGCCGCCTATCTCCTTTTGCTCACCGGCATCCTCTCCCTCGTCTTCTTCGGTGTCAGCGCCTCCTTCAGCATGCTCGCCGGGTCCCAGCGCCTTCAGCAGCTCCAGACCGTCGCCCCCATTTCGGCCCAGATCGTGCTCTGGTTCCAGTTCTTCGCTGTCCTCTTCCTCGCCCCCACGCTCACCGCCGGCGTCATCTGCGACGAAAAACGCAACCGCACCCTCTCCGCGCTGGCCACCACCCCCCTCACCAGCGCCCAGATCATCTTCAGCAGCCTCGCCAGCCGCATCGTGCAGTTGCTCATCATCGCCCTGTCGACCATGCCCCTGCTGCTCGCCCTGCGCTCCTTCGGCGGGCTCGATGTCAGGGTCATCATCGACTGCACGATCATCACCAGCACCTCCGCCGTCATGGCCGCGTCGCTGGCGCTCCTCGCTTCGGTCTTCTCCCGAAAAGCGTCGGGGGCCTTCACCCTGGCGATCGTCGGCCTCGCCTTCATCAGCATCATGCCCTTTCTGCTACCGCCCATCTGGGGCTGGCTCATCCAGACCAACACCCCAAACTGGATGCTCTATCTCTCCACCCACGTCAGCCCGTTCGGGGCCATGTTCACAGCCGCCAGGAGCGGCACCGATACGTTCGCTTCCTCGCTGCAATCCGGTGCGATCTTCTTCGGCATCGGGATGCTCTCGTGCGTCACTGGGGCGTGGCAGCTCCGCCGCGTCATGCTCCGCGATGCGGCAAGCGAAAACGCCGCCACCAGCGGCCGCTCGGCCCCCCGGGCCAAAAAGTCCTCACCCGCCACCACCACCATCAGCACCACCGCCACCTCCGGCCCAGCCGCCCCAACGGATGCGTCCGCCCGCGCCGCCACAACCGCCGATGTCGCGCCCGTCCGCCTTCGCCTCTCTCGAATCGTCGGCACACACCCCGTCGCCTGGCGCGAGATCCGCCAACGCGCGATCCGCTCCAAGTGGGTCGGCATCGTTATCGTCGGCGTCATCGCCCTCTTGCTGCTCTGGGCATACATCCAGACCGGCTTCCATCCAGCGCTCGCCCACGTGCCCACCGTGATCGGCCTCGTGCTCTTGATCGTTCAAGCCTGCGGCTCCACCTCGTCGGCCATCTCCGGCGAGATGCAGTCCAAAACCTGGCACGCCCTGCTCACCACGCCGCTCACCGCCAAGGAGATCCTTCTGGGCAAGCTGGCGGGCGGGCTCGTCCGGCTCATTCCCACAGCCGCGATCGTCATGGCCAACCTGCTCGTGCTCACCATCGGCGGGGCCCTGCACCCCATCGCGCTCGTTCATATCGCCATCGTGCTCGTCGCCGTTGCACTGGTCCTCTCGAGCTTCGGGCTGCTGATGAGCTTGATGCAGCGTCGCGGCAACGCCGCCACCACGACCACGGTGCTCGCAGCCCTGGGCTTCTGGGCCGTGCTGCCCTTGGGACTCGTGCTCGTAGGCCAGCTCGTCGCGGGTGTCCTGGGCGGAATGGGCCAATCAAGGTGGCTCACCGACCTCGCCCTGGTCGCCAATCCGTTCTACTTGATCCCCACCGCGCTGGGCGGGGCCTTCTCCAGCCCCGGCATGCCCGCCTCGCTGACCTACTCGCTCTCCATCGGCAGCGTCGGCCTCACGATCTTTTCAGCGCTGCTCCTGCTCGGCTCGTTAATTTTGGTCGGCATGGCCGCCGGATTCCTCGCCCTGGCCCGGCTCCTCTTCCCCCGCTACTCCATCCGCGGCCTCTGAGCCACGCACGTCTCAATAACCACCGCCCACTAGGCCCGTCTGCCGATCTTGCCGGGGGGCCGCAACCCGGTGGGCGCGTCGGACCGATAAACATTTAGTGACCGTGCGTGGCCGACATCACGATAACTGGCTAACGCTTGTGGCCGCCGGCCTGGCGCTAGCGGCCTCGGCCGCGCCGGCCCAAGCGCAGGATGACCCGACCGGAGCCGACCAGGCGATCAACCGCCCGGCCAGCGCTGGGCGGATCGTCCGTTATTTCGACTTCGAGGAGCGCGTCGACACCAACCGCGACGACTTCAACCCCGAGGCCGTTCCGCGGCACTGGGTGCGGGCACAACACGACCCGCCCGAACGCGAGCGACCCGGCTTCCCGCTCTCCAATAAGGCCGGCTACGACACCAGCATCTTCCACCAGGGCGGTGTCAGCATCAAGCTCCCCGTCAACGGCGGGAGCACCTCGCTGCGGCTGGCCAACAACCTCCTGCCGATCTTCCCCGGAGCCGACTACCAGATCTCCGCGTTTGTCCGCACCGAGGGCCTCACCCACGCCCGCGCGCTGCTCACGGCTCAGTTCCTCGACCCGTCGGGCAAGCCGATCGCCGGGGCCAGCCGCCGCAGCGAGCCGATGCTCTCGACAGGTACTTGGTCGCTCGTCCGGCTCGAACTCCCCGGGATCTTCGACAACGCCGCGTTCGTGCAGGTCGAGATGCTCGTCGAGCAGCAGGCCCAGTTCGCCGAGCCCCCCCCCAGCGGGCGGCACCACGCCTGGGCGCAAGACTATAACGGGGCCGCGTGGTTCGATGACATCGGAATCCTCCAGCTCCCGCGCGTCTCGCTCAACACCCCAAGCCCCAGCAACGTCTACGTCTCCGACACACCACCGCCCAGCCCGCTCCTCACGGCCGTCGTCCAGGACCTCGCCGGCGAGGAGACCACGGCGCGCCTCTCCCTCTTCAACATCCGCGACGAGCTCCTCGCCACGATCTCCAAACCGCTTCCGCCCGGCGGCGGGCAGTTCGGGTGGTCGCCCACGCTCCCCGAGGCGGGGTTCTACCGCTCCGAGCTCGAGGTGATCTCCGGCGAGACCGTCATCGGCCGCGGCGGCACGCAGTTCCTGTGGATCAAGCCGCCCACCGAGCTTCGCGGCCTGGGTGTCGAGCCCCCGACACCATACCAGGCACGCCGCTTTGGGATCGCCGTCAACAGCCTCGAAAACTGGCAACGCCGCCTCGCACCCGAGCTGCTCGCGGCCGCCGGCGTCGGCTCGGCCTCGCTGGTCATCCCGCCCATCGGCGACCGCCGCCCGGACGCCGACGCCATCCGCCGAGACTACCAAGAGCTCCTCGACGAGCTCCTCGCTCGCGGGCTCGACCTGACCGTGGCTCTGGAGTCGATCGACCCCAAGCTCGCCGCCGAGCAGCGCCTCGACCCGCAGGACCCAATGGCCCTCTTGTCCCGCGAGGAGGCGTTGTGGCTTCCCACGCTCCGCGGGATGCTCGACCAGTACGGCCAGCGCATCCGCCGCTGGCAAGTCGGCACCCAGGTCTACGCCGAAACTATCTGGCGGCCCGATCTCAACGCCGCCCTCGCCCGCTTCCGCACCGTCCTCTCTCGCCTCGTGCCCGGCCCGCGACTGACCATCCCCTGGCGCGCCGAGTGGGGCTGGCCGCAGGCCATGTCGGCCCTCGACTCGCCCATCGAAGTCTCCGCCATCAGCTTCCCCTCCTCGTTCCCGGCGTCGAGTGTTCCAGCGACCGTGAGCGCCTGGGCCAGGGCCGCCGGGCGTGACCCGCGAGCGCAGACCGCCGTACTCATCGACCCGGGCGACGAGCAGGCCTTCGGCCAGGAAGCCGTGCTGATTGAATCGCTGCAACGCGCGCTCCTGGTTTGGGCCGCCATGGGCCCCGAACGCGACGGGCTCGACGCCCCCGCGACCCAGCTCCTGCTCCCTCAACCCTGGCGCGACGACGGCCAAACCGGCCTGCACCGCCAAGTGCTCCCCTCCGCCACGCTGGCCGGATGGCGAACGCTGGTCGATCATCTCGCCGGACGCAAGGTCATCGGCACCTTGCCCACCCCGCCCGGCGTCCGCTGCCTTATCC
>Ga0163154_10009773_pt1 | contig 10851 bp, 9 predicted proteins | sample OliLakLV19MP9P1_FD_148649 | JGI IMG/M metagenome (GOLD analysis project Ga0163154, IMG submission 148649) | Freshwater microbial mat bacterial communities from Lake Vanda, McMurdo Dry Valleys, Antarctica - Oligotrophic Lake LV.19.MP9.P1 | ecosystem: Environmental > Aquatic > Freshwater > Lake >...
GTACCAGAAATGAGTGCCAGGGCATTCGCTGCCGAAGTGCCGCCAGCCAAGGCAATGACGATATCATTGACCAAGATAAACTTTTTGATCTGAAATGGCTCAAGCAAAGGAGAGAAAGTACGATAGGCTTGTTCTTTTTCCGCCTCAGTATCCATTCCCGCCAGCCCCATGGCCACAGTTTCAATAGTGACATTGGCTGGCAACTTTTCCACAGCCTGTCTAATAGCTTCTCGCAAGTTAAAGTTGGCCGCGCCGGGATTGGTGGCGGCTAAGCTGGTCGGCCCGGAGAAACCCTCACCAACTACCTGCTGATTTTCATCAGCACAGCTCACTTGGGTTTTGGTGCCACCGCCATCGATTGCCAGAAAATATGCCATACCCTATTTATAGCGTTTGCGTCAGAGAGGCGGTAGCATCAGATCGATACTGATCAAGCTCCCGCTGTTTAGCAATGTACTCTAGTACTGTCTCGACATAGACCGCATGACTCCAGGCTAGGGGCGTAGCGGATAGTGATTCTCTGGTATATGGATTTATCTGCTCAGCTAACACTCCCGATGGGTACATCAAGCTCGTCACCCAGTCCAAAGCTTTTCTGACGTACTCAAAATCTTCTTCAGCCGGCGCTGCTTGTCGCAATCTTCGCTGAGCTTCCCACAAAGTGGTGATAAACCAGGGATTGGACTTGTCTGTACTGCGGAAATACCCGTCGTTTTCATAGCGAATGAAGCCACCTACTTCGGTGGGGTTGTGTAAGCGCTCTATGATTTGTCTGACTGTATTTTTGAACAAGGGATGATCCTGAGGTAGGAAATCAAAGTACCATAAACCAAATAAACTACTCGAGTCCACCACTTCGTGCATCACCACTTTACCGTCGATAATGTCTACATCTCGGACAAATGACTGCAAGTTTTGACTATAGAGATGAATAATTGTGGCGTCTTTGATTTCATTGGCCACAGTTTTAAACTCACGCATGTGATTTCGCTTGCCGAGTAATTCTGAAAATCGAGCGGCCGCCATCAAGCCACCATATACCGCACAACAGGTATAAGTGGAAACTCCCATTCGTTCCTCCCACAGATCATACGAGGGGAGAGGCAGACCCGTCTCTTTGTGGCGGAAACGCATCAGGAACAGGGCAATTTTCTCGATAAGGGGCTTGTATAACGACTCAATAAACTCTAAATCTTTGGTGATCTCATAATGTTTCCACAACGACACCAAGACTGAGGCACTTTCATCTTCCTGGATCGGCAGCTGCAGCATTGCATCTTTGAGCCACTCTCGTTGAGACGTGGTCGAGTGCCAGGTTGAGCCCAAGCTTTGGTCTGAGCGAAAGCGGTGGTGAAGATAACCATCTGGGTGGAGAACATCTTTGCAGAATAAAAAGAAAGGTTTCGTTACTTCAGTGAAGCCAGCCTTGTCTAAGATCGAGACAATAAAAGCCGCGTCGCGAGGCCACATGTAGGAGTAATCATCTTTACCATACTCAATCATGGCGCTGTCGGCGGAAGCTATAATGCTGCCCCGATGATCCACGTGGGAACGAAGAATAAACAGCGACGTATCAAAGAGTTTCTTTTGCTCAGCGGGTAAAGTATCGGTGCCATACTCACTTTTTCGAATCCAAGCATGCCAAAACTCCTCTGTCGAGTGAATCATGGCGGCGGGCGTCTTTTTTTGAACCAGATCGTTGAGCTCAAAGGCTTCATTCAGCGTGGTTCCGACACAGATCCAATAATAGATAGTGCTTTTGCTTTTTCCAATACAAGAAGTACAAAAGCTCACCACCGAGTCCACTGAGCCATGCTCAACGGCATTTCGACCCAGAACACCATCCTCCGCATCTCGCCAGGTACCTTCCTTGCCCTCGTCTTGATACGCCCCGATAGAAAAATTGTCAATTCCCGTCCCTGTCGCCGAAGCACCATTGACAATAAAAACTCGTTTGCCTTTGTAGTGCACCACTGCATTATGAGTTGGATCATAAAACGCCGTGTTACGTTTTTTAGTTTCACTAATTAAAAATACTTGATGGAAAAAAAGCTCAATATGTGCATCATTCTCACCGTGATTATAAACATCAGCTTGACGCAAAAAGACGTCAGTCTCGTTGTAAACGACATCTTCCATCACCAAACTAACTTGGAGCTGAGTATTTTTACAGACCAGATAACCCACCATCGTCTCGGGTTTATAACCAATCGAGATCGTCCAGCTGCCATCATCTAGCCAACTAAAAGTATCATTGACCTTAATCCCAATGCGATGTTTATGCCCACTGACATGATTCTCCAAGCCCACGTAGGGATAGTACATATCTCGGACAAAACCGAACTGATCTAAACAGACTAAAAATGAACCATTTCCAAGAACAAGGGCGCGAGGCATAGTAAAAGTGTAACAAGATATTGGAAGGTGTCATAGCTTCGGTTGCTGCTGTTAAAAAACGTCGAGAAATGACTATGCCCTTATATTGGGTCTGACACACTCTCTAGCATTTATCTTGGGGATGTATTAAGGTAAATAGATGAATGAAGAAATTACTTTCGAGAGCAATGAGACACCTTTGAAACCGAGTTCAGAACTGACTCAAGAAGTTCAGACCTTGACGGGATTGAGGTACCGTTTGCAGGCTTTACTGCAACACTTGAACCAAATGATACCTCTGTCAATATCAGTGGAATTTATTCAAATTTCACGAGAGAAGCTGGATTTGGTGGGAAGCATAAATTTTCAGGAGTAACTGCCCTTTTATCCACCGTAGATGAGGCCATTGCTGAAGCCGCGAACAAATTATATCCACTTGAAATCATTCGCAAAGGCCAGACAAAATCAGGAACTGTTAATAAAATCTTTACAGATCGAGGCTTCATTCAAACAGACGAGCATCCAGGAGGTAAAACCTTGTGGGAAAAGCGGTATGAAAAGCAAAAAATGGATTGAAGAAATAAGTTATCTAGTCATGCTGATGTATTTCTACGTGACTCACTATGATATTTAATGGCATGTGCCTGGCACCTCAAAATTCTAAGATGATCATCGCCTCCCAACTATAGAATTTTTATGAAAAGCTTGAAAACTAGAGAACGAGCAACAAGTATAGATTACCAAACTCTCTCCACCATATCAGCCAGCACCACCGAGTAACGACGATAAGCCTCATATGGCGAGTCGTAGGGACTAAAGTAGGCGTGAACATCACCGTCAGCGGCCCACTTGGTACACATATAGTAAAAATGATCACTGGTTTGTAGCTTTCGCCAGTCAGTGATGAGAGCTTGATTCTCAGACTCTAGCACCGCATCTTGCAGCTCGTAGATTTTTTTGAGTGAATCTTGTTGCAGCGGATTTTCAATCCAGGCAGTCAAGTCTCGATCCACATCAGCCCAAGAAATAGGTTTCGGCACATCATAGATTGGTAACTCTGTTTGCAGCTCGGCCTGAGCTATGGCCTCACTGGGCAAGATAAAGTTATTCCAGTCATGGGCAAGAAAACGCTCCACAAACTCTTGAAAGAAAGTGAAAATCCCAGTTTCAGCCCACTGATGTTCGCCAAAAGTCTCAAAATCCATAAATAAATTAATCAACTCAGACTCACCATACACTTCTACCCAGTCTAGATATCGATCAACCCCTAGGGGAAACCACTGCCAGCCAGGATTAGAAAAGCGAAAAGCAATGTCATCAGATAGTTGAGCGTGCTTTAAGAGTAAGGGTAAATGAGGAACAGCGAGACTTCTGAATGGTTGAGTCAGCGTTCGGCCGTGCAGATAACGGGGCACAGCTTCTGTCAGCATCCCCTTGAAACCCATTTTTATCACCTCTTCGGCAATTGCATTTACATAAATCAACTCGGTATTTCTAAATGTAGTCGGGGTGTGATCAAACAACTCTTGGAGTTTTTGGGTGTGAAAATCTACTTGGGCCTTAAACTCAGCGGGCGAGTAGAGACTAGCCAACGAATGATAGTAGGTCTCAGCCAAGAACTCGACCTGAGACGAAGCAGCTAGTTGTTCTAATAAGCCAACTACTACAGGGTCATACTGCTCGGCCTGCTCTAAGAAAACACCTGAACAGGAAAGTGAAACTTTGAACTGAGAATGATCGGCTACCAGCTTGGCCAGCAAGGTTAACATTGGTCGATAAGACTTCAGCGATACTTTTTGGAAAATGGCTTGATTTTGATTAGTTTTTTTATCAGTAAAATAAGACTGGTCTCGGCCTAGATCAAAGACTGAAAAATCACCCAACCGATAGGGCTGGTGCAGCTGAAAATACAAACAAATTTGTGGCACAGTTATCCCAAAAACACTCTTCGGTAGAGTTTTTTGATATCAATCGCAGCTTTACTCCAAGTTACTGACTCTAGCTCCTGGAGCTGAGCGGTAGTTTGCCTCTGCCGAAGCTGGCGATTCTGCAGTAACTCTACAATGGTCGAGCTCATTTTGGCACTATCCCAGAAATCAACGGTTAAAGCACTAGGCATAACTTCACTAACGCCTGCAGTTTTAGAGACGATAACCGGGGTATGTCGTTGGGCTGCTTCTAGCGCGACGATGCCAAAAGGCTCAGAGAGGGAAGGCATGACAAAAATATCGGCTCGATCCAGCAGCTGCTCCCGTTCCTGGCCTCTCAGAAAGCCAGTAAAAAGCATCGAGGCGGTCAGCTGTTGACCAGCGGTAGTCAACAGTAGTTGGTGATAAAGGTCACCTTGACCGGCAATCACGAATAAGGTGTCCGGCTGCTGCTTAAGTACTTCTTGGGCGACTTCAATAAAGTGATCTGGTCCTTTTTGCGAAGTGAGCCGACCCATGAAGACCACCAATGGTCGTCGAGTAGCAAAAGTTGCAGCTTGGGCAGACAGGGGTTGGGGCACAATAGGGGTAATCCCGTTATGAATCACTTCAACTTTGCGAGCATCAACTCCGTACCGATTGACTAGAATATGTTTGGTGTAGTAACTGACCACAATTATTTTGTCAGCTCGCTGTAAGCCTTCATACTCGGTCTGATGAATAAAGGCACTGCCATAACCAGAGGGAATGCGATCAAACTCAGTAGAGTGAACGTGAGCAATGAAGGGCTTGCCCGACTCGTCAGCCACTTGAGTAGCAGCCGGAAACGTCATCCAGTCGTGACCATGAACCAGATCAAAGGAAACTGTCTGAGCCTGATTTGCAACCACGGTGGCATACTCGTCAACTCGATGTTCCAGTTCAGACTGGGGCAAAGCTTGAAGTGAGGCCACATCCCAAGTAGGTGTCTCATGGGGAAGATTGACTGGGGTAGAGTCATAGGCTAGAAAGGGCGGTCGGGCGGTCGGTGTCTGCCAGCAGTCATCGACGCAGCTAATCATTTTCACATGACCTAAAGTCTGAGAATGTTGATACGGTAAAGTGAAGTAGATTTGGGTATTTTGGAGGGCTAAAGCTTCAGTTAAACCTTCACAAGCTACACCCAAGCCGCCACTATTGTGAGGTGGATACTCCCAACCGACCATAAAGACTGTAGGATCAACAGTAAGCATGTGGAATTAGACTAAATATTACTCCAGTGTAGTTGTTTTAACCCTTAAAGATCAAGACTTAAATGATTCTCTTACTTGTTTAGAGCTTGGATAACACAAACCAGTGAGTTATGGTAACTGTATATGATTAAAATTGTCATTTTCTCTGGTTCAGCAAGAAAGAATAACTACACCCAGCACGTCGCCAGCTTTGTGGCGGCAGTGGCAGGCAAAAATCCCGAGCTTGAGGTCACGGTTGTTTCACCCACGAGCCTTGGCCTGACGTTTGAGAATGAAGGCACCGAGGCCGACTACCCTGAACTAAGAGAGCTAGTTGAAGGCGCTGATGGCTTTATCGCTGTCTGTCCTGAGTACAATCACGGCTATTCTGGCAGTCTGAAATACATGCTGGATCTTAATCTCAAAGAGTACATTCACAAACCCATAGCATTTGTAGGCGTGTCTTCTGGTCAAATCGGCGGAGCGCGAGGAGTAGAAGCCTTGGTCCCCATTGTCAGAGAGATGGGCCTGATCGCGACCTTTACTGATGTGCTAGTCAGCAATGTCAACGAAGAGGTAGTTGACGGTGTGTTTACGGATCAACCACGTTGGGAAAAACGTGTCAACCGACTTTTAGCGGAACTCATCTGGATGGCCACAACTTTGCAACTGGGTCGTAGTCGTGAGTGATACCCCAACTGACATCCTGGTCAGGAAAGCTCAGGCCATTAGAGAATCTATCATTACTATGCTCGCAACGGCGAAAAGCGGTCATAGCGCTGGGCCATTGGGTATGACTGATGTCTTTACCACCCTTTATTTTGATATCTTAAAACATGATCCTCACCAGCCACTCTGGTCAGAGCGGGACCGGTTGTTGTTATCAAATGGACATATCTGTCCGGTCTTATATGCGACTTTGGCGGAAGCCGGTTACTTTCCTAAAGAAGAGCTGGCGACGTTACGGCGTCTCAACAGTCGACTACAAGGTCATCCGCATCTGGGCTCACTTCCGGGAGTGGAGAATACCAGTGGTCCGCTAGCCCAAGGTTTATCTCAAGCTTGTGGTGTAGCTTATGGCTTACACATGGACCAGCTGCCAAATCGCGTTTATTGTCTCATGAGTGATGGTGAGTATGAGGAAGGTCAGGTCTGGGAGGCTTATTTATTTGCGGCCAAATACAAACTTCACAACTTGACAGTCATGATCGATCGCAACTTTATTCAGATTGGTGGACTACAAGAAACCATCATGCCTCTTGAGCCATTAGCTCAAAAGCTTCAAGCATTTAACTGGCATGTGCAGGAAATTGACGGACACAACTTCAGCGAAATCAGAGCTGCCTGTCACTCGGCTGAAAAGACCATTAGCCAACCCAGCGTGATAATTTGTCGGACTACCCCAGGCAAAGGCGTAAGTTTTATGGAAGATAACTACGAGTGGCATGGTAAAGCTCCCACTGAAGATGAGGCACAACGGGCTTTAGCTGAACTCCGGGGAGAGTTTATCAGAGAGGCGACAACATGAATTACTCTGCAACCCGAGACGGTTTTGGTCAAGGCTTGGTCGAAGCAGCGGAAGCATCGGGACAGGTGGTCGGACTCTGCGCCGACGTGACTGAGTCAGTCCGAATGCTGCCTTTTGCTCAACGTTTTCCGGACAGATTTATTGAAGTGGGAGTGGCTGAACAAAATTTGGTCGGCATTGCCGCCGGCCTAGCATTAGCGGGTAAAGTGCCTTTTGCCGCAAGTTATGCGGTATTTAGTCCGGGTCGATCATGGGATCAGCTGCGAGTCTCAGTTTGCTACTCTAACTTAAACGTCAAGATAGTGGGCGCTCATGCTGGCATTAGTGTGGGGCCGGATGGAGCGACTCATCAAGCGATGGAAGATATAGCGATGACTCGGGTGCTGCCTAACTTATTAGTGGTAGTGCCCTGTGATAAGGAAGAAGCCCGAAAAGCCACCTTAGCCATTGCGGCCCACATCGGTCCTAGTTACTTGCGGTTAGGTAGAGAGAAAGTAGCCGAGATAACTACAACAGAGACGCCGTTTGTTTTGGGCCAAGCCATAGAGATGAAAACCGGCACAGACGTGACTATTGTAGCTTGTGGATTGATGGTACAAGAAGCCTTGCTGGCAGCCGAAGAGCTAGCCCAGCTGAACATTTCCACTCGAGTACTCAACATGCACACCATCTCACCGATTGATGCTCCCGCACTCATCAAAGCCGCTCGGGAAACGGGGGCACTGGTTACTGCCGAAGAGCACCAGCTTCATGGGGGACTAGGTGGGGCAGTGGCTGAAGTGGTCAGTCAAGAATATCCGGTGCCGATAAAAATGGTGGGCATGAAGCTCCAATTTGGTGAGTCGGGAACGGCGGCACAGCTCTTAGAAAAATACCAGCTCAATAGTCAAGCCATTGTGGCCGCAGCTCATCAGGCAATCGTGGCCAAAAAAGCACATGATATAGCTGTATGAGACCACCACTATTTCCACTGACAGCTGAATGGCTCAACACCAACCAAGCGCTGGCTTGGCCGCAGCTTAAAGGTCAAGTTGTCGTCTTGGACTTCTGGACCTACTGTTGCATAAACTGTCTGCACGTTTTACCCGATTTAGCCTATTTGGAGAAAGTCTTTGCCGATCAGCCAGTGACCGTGATTGGGGTGCACTCAGCCAAATTTGCCAATGAGCAGAAGCAAGAGAATATCATCTTGGCAGTTCAGCGTTATGATGTTCGCCATCCGGTAGTGATCGATAATGATCATCAGCTGTGGGACGAGTTTGCGATTAAAGCTTGGCCCACTATAGTCGTAGTTGATGCCGAGGGCCAGATTCGGGGTCAAGTCTCGGGGGAGGGTCACCGACATGAGCTGGAACAGACCATCGCATTTTTACTAGAGGAAGGACGAGAAAAAGGTGTCTTAGCCGAGCAGTCGGTGATGCGAGCAGTTGTTAGCTTATCAGAGCTACCACCATCAGTTTTGCGTTTCCCCGGTAAGCTCTGCTTTGATGATCAGGGTCGGCGATTGTTCATCAGCGATACCAACCATCACCGAATCATGATTACTCGTTTTATCTCACCTACAGAAGTAGTGATCGAAGCGATTGTGGGTAGTGGAGTAGTCGGATTTAAAGATGGCAAAGGAAAAGAGGCAGCATTTAGCTCTCCGCAAGGACTCTGCTACTCTGCCGGCTATCTCTATATTTGTGATACTGGCAATCATGCACTTCGTCAGCTTGAAGTGGGCACTTCAATTGATGAAAGTGCTGGAAGTTACGAAGTAACCACCTTGGCTGGTACGGGGTTACAGGCTGAGTTTAAAGCCAGTGGCGGGGAGAGTTTGGCCACTGACCTCAACTCGCCGTGGGATGTGGCTTATAGGGATCAATATTTATTGGTGGCCATGGCAGGTAGTCATCAACTCTGGCGCTATGATTTTAATACACAACTGATTGAAGCTTATGCCGGCAACGGTTATGAAAATCTGGTTGATGGACTGCGCCTAACCGCACAGCTGGCTCAACCCAGCGGTATAGCTGTTGTTCAAAATAAAGTCTATTTTGCCGATAGTGAGACGTCATCAATCAGAGTTCTAGACTTGGATGATCAAGTGGTCAAAACTCTGGTCGGACAAGGTTTGTTTGTTTTTGGCCATCAGGACGGTGATGCAGATGGAGCATTGTTTCAACATCCATTAGGGCTGTGCGCGACCAGTGCTGAGCTTTTTATCGCCGATACCTACAATCACGCCATTCGCCACCTTGATTTGAAGACAGGAATGGTAAGTACTTTAATCAACAGAACAGAGCATGCTGTCTGTCTCATTGGGGACGTATCGTGTGAGTTGTTACCATTAGCCGAGCCAAATGATGTCAAGAAGCTAGGGGACAATCTCTACCTTGCCGACACCAATAATCACTTGATTCGAGTCTATAACTTGAAGACAAATCTACTAGAGACACTGGCAATTAGAGCTGACACTGAGGACAAAAATACGTCCCTCGGCCCTCAACTTTAATTTTTTTGATCGGCGTCCCACAGTTCAAACACGGCATACCTTCACGTCCATAGACCCGCACCACCGACTGATATTGACCAGCCATGCCTTCAATATCGACGTACTTTCCATCAAAAGTGGTACCGCCTAGCTCAATGCCTTGTTGCAACACTACCTTTGAGGCAGCAAGTAAGGTTGTAACTTCTGCCAGAGTCAAGGTCTTGGCAGGTCGTTGAGGATGAATTCTAGCTACATTCAAGGCATCACAAGCGTAGATATTCCCCAAGCCAGCCATAATCGTGTTATCCATGATCAGCTGCTTGATAGTCGAGCTGCGCTTCTGCAGTTTTGAAGCCAAGTATTCTGGGGTGACTTGCTCATCAATCACATCTGGAGCCAGCAATGTAAATACTACCGACAACTCAGCCGTGGGCATAATCTTCAGCCACCCAAACAGACGCTGATCATTGAAAAAAAGAGTAGAGTCATCGGTGAAATGAATTACGGTGCGGGTGTGCTTACTAGGGAGCTGATTCACCCAGTCAGTAGTAGGATGACCACCACCGACTCGGATTTTTTTATCAAGATAGATTAATTGACCAGTCATCTTGAGATGAATGATCATTGAGAAATTATTGTCAAAATGAATGATGATAATCTTGGCCCGACGCGTGACTTGCTTAATGGTTTGGCCCAGAAGATACTCCGGAGTGCCGTGAAGGGTTTTAGGATGAAGCTGCTCGATAGACTGTATCTCTCTTCCGGGCAAAACTAACTGAAGCTTTCGGGCAATGGTTTCGACTTCGGGTAACTCTGGCATATACAGTAGTATAGAGGATGAATAACCCACGGTCTGAAGGTTGCGGTTCTAAGTTTGTAAAGTATAGATCTCTTGATAACTTGCTCTTGGGCAGATCTATAAAGCTTGATATAATCAGTCGTTCTTCAGTTTGCCCTTTTGAGATTAAGATCAAAGCAAAAGTGAGGGCCCGTAGCTCAGTCGGTTAGAGCGACAGCCTTTTAAGCTGTGCGTCCTGGGTTCGAATCCCAGCGGGCTCACAATTTCATCATTTTCCTCCTTCAAAGCCTCAATTAGCTGGAAGGATGGGGATAAATCAGCGGTTCGGATGGTTTTATCTTTCTGAGCAATGATTGAACCTTTGAAAATCTTTTGCAGTAAGGCTTGTCGCTTGGGTAGGTCAAGGTTGTCCCACAATAGACTCAGGTTCGTTAGGAACTGCTCAGAGAACTCCCGCACAATTTGGGTGTCGTGCTGTTCAATGTGAAAGTCAGACCGCTCAATCTCTAGTATGGTGATGTGCTGCTGCACTT
>Ga0163154_10009777_pt1 | contig 10849 bp, 10 predicted proteins | sample OliLakLV19MP9P1_FD_148649 | JGI IMG/M metagenome (GOLD analysis project Ga0163154, IMG submission 148649) | Freshwater microbial mat bacterial communities from Lake Vanda, McMurdo Dry Valleys, Antarctica - Oligotrophic Lake LV.19.MP9.P1 | ecosystem: Environmental > Aquatic > Freshwater > Lake >...
GGATGCGCCCGCGGGCGCATCCCGAGCAAGACCTGCGGCCTGACCTTCACGGGCTATGGCTTCGATGTCTCTACTTATTACCGCCGCGAAGCGGACAGCCTGCGGCCCGAATGCAGCTGGATGTTCACCGGCATCGGCAAGGACGAAGTCATTGGCGATTTCGGCCTCGTCGGCGGCGGCGCAGCGGGTCTCGAGATCGATCGCTACGATCTCGAGTTCGGCACGCCGCATAACGCCTATCTGCTGGCGCGCTCCGAGGGTCACACGGACCTGATGATGCAGGTCAACGAGGAAATCCACTTCACGGTGCGCGGCTACTACGGTGGCGGCGACGAGAACCCGATGATTCGCGCCGACATGATCTACTACAAAACGGCGAACGATGGCGCGGTGTTCGCGCCCGGTTCGCTGGCCTGGTGTGGCGCGCTGTCCCACAACGACTACGACAACAACGTGTCGCGCCTGATGAAGAACGTACTGAAGGGCTTCCTGAAGAAAGGGCCGTTGCCATGACCGTCCGCAGCGTACGCAGCAGCGCGCGGCCGGTGCGGCCGCCGCCGGGCAAGCACGTGATGCCGGCATTGGCCGAGGCGCTGAACACACTCGAGGCGGTGACGCTCGACGGGCTCGATCCCGATCGGCTGAATCAGCTCGCCGAATGTCTGTTTACCTTGAACAACCGTCGCTTCGGCCCGATCCCGGGCGCCTATGTGGTGTTGTGCATCGAAGCGGGCAAGCGCTGGTGCGTCGGTCAGCTGAGCGCCGATCGCGCGAAACCCCTGGTGCTGTTCGAGGACATGACCTTCGACACGCCGGCCGCCGCGCAGCGCGCGGCCGAGCGCCTGCGCCGCGACCGGGGGGAGGGACGCACGGTGCGCAGTCTCTGACAGGCTGGTGAAAAACGAGCGCGCGCGCTGCCTGCAGGGTGCGGGGCCGACGAGGAGCGCAGTTTAGGCGGGAATAAAATGAGCAGCGCAGGCGGGCCCGCAACGCCGCAGGCGGTGGCCGTAGCCATTTTTCACCAGCCTGTTAAGCGTCCGGCCGCCCCTTGGCAGGCCTGCACTGGTGGCGGCTGATGTCCGCATGCAGAATGGGCGACGCGGTCAGCCATCGCCGAACGGCCGATCATCCAAGCAAATGAGGTAGACCATGGCGACGCGACGCAACACAGGGCCAGGCACTGCGCTGTCCCGCGATTACGGCTACACCGCGGTCGACGACTACGACATCCGCACCTACCTGCTGCCGGCGCTGCGCGATGCAGAACAGCGCGCAGCCCTGATTGCCGAACATCGTGCCCACCCGCGCGGCGCGGCAACGCAACCGGATGCGGCCCCGTGCAGTCCGAGCCCGGTGTTGAAGCGTCTGATCGACCGGCTGCGCGTGGTGCCCCAGGCCGGCAAGCACACGATCGTCGAAACCATGCCGTGGGCGGAATATGCGATCGGCATCCTGCCGGGACAGCGCGGCGGCGTCGTCAAAATCACGAAGGAGCGCTATCGCACGCGGGAGGACGCCGAGCACGCGATCTTCCTGAAGCGCCTGCATGCGCTGCTCGATCAATACGGCATCGGTTACTGAAGGACGGGGCGAATGGCTATGAATCAACAAATGATGCTGCAGATCACCGGTTACACCGACCGTTGCTCGGTGCGCCCGGGCGACGAAGTGACCTTCTACGTCCACAGCGAACTCGACGCAGCCTATCAGGCCGACATCGTGCGCCTGATCCACGGCGACACGAACCCTGAAGGGCCGGGCTTCAAGGAAAAGGTGATTCGCACGGCGGCCAATGGCCGCTATCGTGGGCGCCACCAGCCGATCTACGCCGGCAGCTATGTGCTGACGCCGTCCGACCGGCGCTTCGATCTCCAGAGTTTCACGCTGTGCGCCTATATCTACCCGACGACGCCGGTGCTCGACACCGAAGGCGTGGCGGTCGGCGCGCAGGCGATCCTGTCGAAGTGGGATGCGAAGACGAACACGGGCTACGGCCTGTTCATCAACGAGCGCGGCGAACTGTCGCTGCGCATCGGCCGCGGCCGCGGCAATTTCGTCGAGTATTCGACGCGCAAGCCGCTGTTCCGCAAGGTGTGGTACCAGGTTGCCGCCAGCTATGACGCCGCCAGCGGCGAAGTGCGCATCTGGCAGACGCCGCACGTCACCATCACCAACGGCGGCCACGGCATGAGCATGCTGCATCCGCTGGATGAAACCTCGGGCAGCACGCGCTACCGCTCGACACTCGCGCCGCGCGCAAACGCCGCGCCCTTCCTGCTCGCGGCGAGCTCGCTGCAGGCCGCGTCCGGCCGCTATGTCTACGGCGCGCACTACCGGCAGCTGCCGGATCCGGTCGAGATCCCCGTGCATACGCACAAGTACAACGGCAAGATCGAGCGTCCACGGGTCGCCAACTGCGCGCTCAGCGCGGCACAGGTTGAGCTGCTGCTCGCCAACGCGAGCGTCCAGCAGCTTCCGGGTGAACTGCGGGCCGCCATCGTCGCGGCCTGGGACTTCAGCGCGAACATTGCCGACAACGCGGCCTCCACGCACATCGTCGACACCGGGCCGCACGGCCTGCACGGCATCTGCGTGAACCTGCCGGTGCGTGGCGCGACGGGCTTCAACTGGTCTTCGGACTATATGAGCTTCCGTCACGCGCCGCAGGAGTACGGCGCGATTCACTTCCACGACGAATCCGTCGACGACGCGCGCTGGGCGCCATCATTCACGCTGAAGGTACCGGCGTCGCTGCCGAGCGGCGTGTACGCGGCGCGCCTGCGCGTCAACGGCGAAACGACGGCGGACTGCGAAGACTACATTCCGTTCTTCGTGCGCCCGCCGGCGGACGGCCCGACGGCGAAGATCGCCTTCGTGGTCGCAATGCACAGCTACCTGGCGTATGCCAACGACAACCTCAGCGTGAACTCCGTGATCGCGCAGCTGCTGACCGGCCAGGTGCCGCTGCTGCAGCCGGGCGATTTGCTGCTGAACAAGGAAAAGGGCTACGGACTCGGCACCTACACGAGTTATCGCGACGGCTGGGGCGTCAACATCTCCTCCCGCCTGCGGCCAATTCTCAACATGCGGCCGAAGTACGTGCACGTGCTGTCACCGTCGGTTTGGCAGTTCAATGCGGATCTCCATCTCATCGACTGGCTCTATGCAATGGGCTACGACGTCGATGTGATCGTTGACGAAGACGTCCAGCGCGAAGGCGTCTCGCTGCTGAACCAGTATCGGATCGTGCTGACCGGGCATCACCCGGAGTACAGCTCCGAGCAGCAGATGCAGGCCTACCACGACTACCAGCAGCAGGGCGGCCGCTTCATGTATCTGGCGGCGAACGGTTTCTACTGGATCTGCCAGCCGCATCCTGACAACCCGAACATCGTCGAAGTGCGCAAGGGCGACAACGGCACGCGTGCGTGGACGGTCTCGCCGGGCGAGTACTGCAATGCCTTCGACGGCAAGCACGGCGGCCTGTGGCGCGTGCGCGGCCGTGTGATGAGCAAGCTGCTTGGCGTGACGTTCACGTCCTTCGGGCTCACGTATTCGTCGTACTACCGCCGCGCACCGGACAGCGAGTTGCCGGAGTGCAAGTGGATGTTCAAGGGGATCACACGCGACGAGCCGATTGGCAACTTCGGGCTGGTCGGGGGTGGCGCGGCCGGGCTGGAGCTCGACCGCTACGATCTCGAGCTAGGCACGCCGCATCGCGCCTATCTGCTGGCGCACTCGGAAGGCCATTCGGACATGTTCGTGTCGGTTACCGAGGAGTCCACGTTCAACGCGCGCGGCATCATTCCCGGCGGCCTCGGTGACAGCAATCCGCGTACTCGCGCCGACATCGTCTACTACAAGACGCCGAACGATGGCGCGGTGCTGTCGGTCGGTTCGATGGCGTGGTGCGGCTCGCTGTCGCACAACGGCTACGACAACAACGTGTCGCGGCTGATGAAGAACGCGATCGACGGCTTCCTGAAGCCGGGTGCGCTGCCGTGAGTAAACGTCGCAAGGCCGCTGAAGTCCCGCTCGCGCGAGACGAAAGCTGGTGGCTGCATCCCGCGTTTCGCGGCCAGCAGGCGCTGCCGCTGAACGATTCGGCGGCCGGCAAACTGCCACACCGCTGGGTGCGCTCGGATGTTCCGCCGGTGGACAGCGAGGCGAAGGTCGATGACACGAGCCTCTATGGCGACCTGGCGAAGCTGCTCTACAGCCTGAACGGTCATCGGCCCGGGCCGGTGCGCGGTTTCTATGTGATCGTCGAGTTCGAAGCGGGCCGCTTTGCGGTGGGTCAACTCTGCGCCGACCCCGCGATGCCGGTGCAGCTGTTCGAGGATCTCGTGTACCCGAAGGAGGCGGATGCACGCGCGAAGGCAGACGCACTGCGGGCCGCGCAGCCCGGCCCCGGGCTGCGCGCGGCAGCGCGACGCCGCTAGACGGGCCGCGGTCCCCTGCGACTCGCACGCGGCGGCTGATCCGTCACCCGTCTCATCCGGAGACATTGCGCGTCAGTCGGGCGCTTACGCTGATTTCTGCACAGCTGAACCGACTGAGGTGCGAGAATGCACTCGGCGGGCAGCGCGCCCTGACAGGAAGAGCCAAGCATGAAATGTCCGAAATGTACGGCCGGTATGGAGACAGTGGCGTTTGAAGACATCGAAGTCGAACGCTGTAGCGCCTGTCATGGGCTGTGGTTCGACATGCTCGAACATGAGGATCTAAAGGCGCGACCGGGTAGTGAAGTGATCGATGACGGGCTGCCGGCAGTGGGCCGCGCCTTCGACAATGCAGGATCGCTGAAATGTCCTGCGTGCGCGGGCCCGCTGGTGCGCATGGTCGATGTCGATCAGCCCCACCTGTGGTTTGAGTCCTGCGCGAGTTGCTACGGCGTGTTCTTCGATGCCGGAGAGTTCCGGGATTTCAAGCAGCTTGGTTTCGTTGACCGTCTGCGTGACCTCCTGCGACGCGAACGACGCTGAGGACTTTGGTCGACATTCTCTTCGCCCTGCCGCGTTTCGGCGCCGTGCGGTCATCGCTCCCGCGTTCTGCGCTGCGCGCGCCACCCGGGCTACTGCTTGCCTCTTCGTCTCCCGGGTGCAAGGGCCTCCTGCGTCAGCCCAACGGGCGAGCTGGATAAGGCCGGTTGAGGCGTCGTTTCTAGCCACCGAGCACACCGAGAACACCGAGGAAAGAACGGGAGATTCTAAGGGCGGGCGCTGCAATATCCCGCCATACAAAACCCCTGGCTTTATCAATCTCCATTTTCTCGGTGTTCTCGGTGTGCTCGGTGGCTAATTCCGGCGTGACCGCCGGCGCAATGGCCGATGCTGGCACACCTGTCGGTGGCCTTGCCGCGAGGCTTTCAACAAACGATCCGCTCAGGCGCCGATTGTTGGGCTGCCTGCGTCAGTCTAACTACAGCGCTTGCAGGACGTGCAGGAGCGGATGGCGTCGGCTGAGGATCACTGTCAAAGGCGACACGGAGTCTGTCGTCCCCCATCGTCAGTGGCGTTTGCTGATCTCCGGCGCAATTTCACTGAGGGGCACGCTGCGCTCCACCGCGCCGCGCTTGACCGCTTCCTTCGGCATGCCATAGACCACGCAGCTCGCTTCATCCTGCGCGATGGTGCGGGCACCCGCGTCACGCATTTCCTTCAGGCCGGCCGCACCGTCATCACCCATGCCGGTCATGATGATGCCGAGCGCATTGCGGCCCGCAACCTTCGCCGCCGAGCGGAACAACACATCGACCGACGGCCGATGCCGGCTCACGAGCGGGCCATCGACGATATCGACGTGGTAATAGGCACCGCTGCGCTTCAGCAGCATGTGCTTGCCGCCCGGTGCGATCAGTGCGCGGCCGGGCATCACGCGGTCGTTGTGCTGGGCTTCGCGCACTTCGAGCGCGCTGATGGCATTCAGGCGCGCCGCGAAGGCCGCCGTGAACTTCTCCGGCATGTGCTGCACGATGACGATGCCGGGTGACACACGCGGCAGCGCGGTCAGCACCGCTTCCAGTGCCTGCGTGCCACCGGTGGACGTGCCGATGGCGACGATGCGCTCGGTGGTCTCGGCCATGGCCTGCGCGCCTGCAGGCGCCGCCAGCACGGCGTCGGCGGTCAGCTTGGGCGATACGCGTACCGCCGACAGCTCGGCGCCTGCCGGTCTGGTGCGCGTCACGCGGGCCTGGGCCGCCCCCTTGATCACTTCTATCAGATCGTTCGACGCATCTTCGAGATAGCGCTTCAGTCCCATCTTGGGTTTGGCCACGATCTCGATCGCACCGGCGGCCAGTGCCTGCAGACTCGTTTCGGTGTTCTTTTCGGTCAATGTCGAGCAGATCACGACCGGCGTCGGGCGCTCGGCCATGATTTTCTTCAGGAACGTGATGCCGTCCATGCGCGGCATCTCGATATCAAGCACGATCACATCCGGCCAGTCGCGCTCCATGCGCTCGAGGGCATACAGCGGATCGGGGGCCGCGCCGGCGAGCCGCAAGCCCGGCGCGCGGTTGATCAGATCCGACACCACCTGCCGCACCACCGCCGAATCATCGACAATGAATACACTGGTCTTGTTCACGCGGGTTCTCCCTTGCGTTGCAACGTCGGCATGACCACTCGCGGCTGGTGCTTGACCCATACCGATCCGTCCCAGACATCGAGCATCACCACCCGATGTCCTTTGCCACCGACATGTTTCGCTTTCACGGGTTGCCCGTGCAGCGCGAGCAGGTCAAGGCCGGCGGTCACGTTCTGGACCCCGATGGCGGTATTGGCCGCCTTGTACACGCCCGGAAACATGTCACCGCCCCCGAACAGCTTGATCTCATAGTCATTCGGGTCCGTGTTGTGGCGCACGGCCTCGTTGAGGAACATCAGATACGCTTCGTCACCGAAACGCCCGTCGAGCGTGCTGCGCCGGCGCTTGACCCGCGCCGGCAGCAAGTAGTGACACATCGCGCCATGGCGCCGTGTCGGATGCCACATCGTCATCGCCACACAGGAACCCAGCAGCGTGCGGATGCGGGTGTCCGGGTCGCTCGAGAAATGAAACTCGCCTGGCTGCAGAAAGATTTCAAAGTACTGGTCGGCTGGCCGCATGCGGATCCCCGCTCAATTGCGCACATAGATGGCAGGCTGAATCGCCGACAGCGGCAGTTCCATGCCATGTAGGCTTTCCGAGTGTCCGCAGAAAAAGTAGCCACCCGGGCGCAGCGCGGCGCACAGCCGCCGCACCACCTGGGCCTTGGTCTCGAGATCGAAATAGATCAGCACATTGCGCAGGAAGATCAGATCGAAGGTCCCGACGTCCGGCAGTTGCTGATCAGATTCACCTGCTGGAAATGCACGCGCTGCCGCAGTTCGGGCACGATGCAGAAGGTGCCGTCCTGGCTGCCGACGCCGCGCAGGCAATATTTGACGAGCAACGGTCGCGGGATGTGCTCAGCGCGCTCCAGCGCATAGTGCGCGGAACGCGCGCGATCGAGCACCCGCGTGCTGAGATCCGAAGCCGCAATTTCCCACGGCGAATCGGGCAGCAGTTCCGCCAGCGTCATCGCGATGCTCCACGGCTCCTCACCGCTCGAGCACGCAGCGCTCCAGACGCGATAGCTCGCGCCGGGCCGGCGGGTGCGGATCGCCTGCTGCCGGAGGAAGTCGAAATGCTTCGGTTCGCGAAAGAAGTAGGTTTCGTTGGTCGTCAGCAGGTCGATCGCGATCTGCGGTTCCTCTCGCGAGCTGCCGTTGGTCAGCATGCGATGGTACTCGCCGAAGGTCGGCAGCCCATGATGATTCAGTCGCTTCAACAGGCGGCTCATCATCAGCGGCTTCTTGGACGATGACATGCTGATCCCCGCCTGGGCGTAGACCCAGTCGCGCAGCAGGCCGAATTCGGTGTCCGACAGGACAGGTGTGGACATGGCACTTCCCGGGCATTTGAGCAGGGCCGGACGCGGGCTGCCCGTGGCCCCTGCGGTGAGCAGCGGCGCACGGGCAGGCGCTTGGGCGATCACGCGGCGCGCGCTGCGCCGAGTTCAGAAATTTCAGTGACCGACAGCACCTGTGAACTGTCCAGGATCACCACGAAACCGCCGTTGACCTTGCCCATGCCCTTGATGAAGTCGGCGCGCAGGCGCGCGCCAAAACTCGGGGGCGGTTCGATCTCACTGGCCGGGATCTCGATGACCTGGTTCACGCCGTCGACGACCACCCCGACATCCATCCATTCGCCGTCGGTCTGCACCTCGATGATCACGACGCAGGTCCGTCGCGTCAGCGGCCCGGACTCGCGGCCGAAGCGTACCGCCAGGTCGACCACCGGCACTACGCTGCCGCGCAGATTCAGCACGCCGCGAACGCAGGGCGCCATCAGCGGAACGTTGGTCAGCACCGGATACTCGAGGATCTCCTTGATGGAGAGGATCTGCATTGCAAACGTCTCATCGCCGAGCCGGAAAGTCAGATACTGCTGATGTTCGCCGCCATCGGCGGCGATCCGCGCTTTGAGTTCCATGATGACCTCCTAGAACTTGACGAATTCGGCGGCATCCGGCGTCAGGGCTTCTGCCTTGTTGCCGCCAGCGCCGCGGGACTGACGGCGCGAAGCCGCCGGCCCGCGCGTCGCTGCGGGCCGGCTCGTGTGTCCGCCGCTCTGCGCTTCGGTCTTAAAGAAGCTCATCAGCTCGCGCAAGTGCACCGATTTGCCATTCATTTCCTCAGCGGTGGCGGCCAGCTGTTCGGCGGCGGACGCATTCTGCTGCGTAGCCTGGTTGAGCTGGTTGATGGCCGAGTTGATTTGCGCGGCGCCGGTTGACTGTTCGCTCGAGGCGGCCGAGATTTCCTGCACCAGGTCGGAGGTCTTCTGGATCGCCGGCACTATTGCCTCGAGCAGGACGCCCGCCCGTTCCGCGAGTTGCACGCTGTTCCCGGCCAGGCCGCTGATTTCCTGCGCGGCCACCTGGCTGCGCTCGGCAAGCTTGCGCACTTCAGCGGCCACCACCGCGAAGCCGCGGCCGTGTTCGCCGGCGCGCGCCGCCTCGATCGCTGCATTCAGCGCCAGCAGGTTCGTTTGATAGGCGATGTCGTCGATGATGCCGATCTTCTCAGCGATGCTCTTCATGGCTTGCACGGTGTCGCGCACGGCCTGACCGCCGTCGGTCGCTTCCTGCGCGGCCTTGCAGGCCATGCCGTCGGTGACCTTTGCGTTTTCGCTGTTCTGGTTGATCGAGGCGGCCATCTGTTCGATCGACGCACTCGACTCCTCGACGCTGGCCGCCTGTTCGCTGGCCGCCTGGCTGATGGACTGCGCGGTCGCGCTGACCTGCTCGGCGGCGTTCAGGATGCTCTCGGTGGTGATGCTGACCTCGGTGATCGTCGACGACAGGCGGTCGACGGTGTCGTTGCAGGCTTCCTTGAGGGCGCCGAAGGTGCCTTCATAGTCGTTGGTGATGCGCTCGGTCAGCTGGCCGCCGGCGAGTGCCGCGAGGACGCGCAGCACTTCGTTCAGGCCTGTATCGCAGGTCCCGACCAGCGTGTTGATGCCTTCGCACAACTGCTTGAAGAAGCCCTGCTTGTCGTCGGTACCAAGACGTTTCGAGAAGTCACCCGCTGCGGCACCGGTCACGATGCCGCCGAGTTCGCGCTCGACGACCACCTCTTCGGTGCGATCCTTCCATTCGGCCACCGCGCCCTGACGCACGCCGGCTTCGTCGAAGAGGGGGGATGCGGTCAGCGAGAAGGTACGGCCACCGACGACGATCTGCGCACGATGCACGCCGCGCAGCTGGCCCAGCAGGTTGCGCTGATGGGCGGGGTTCTTGTGGAACGTGTCGAAGTTCACGCCGATCAGATGCTTGGCATCGAAGTGCGCGAGTTCCTTGCGAATGTCCGACTCGGCGTTTACCAGCATCGCGGTCACCGAGCGGTTCATGTAGCGGATGATGCCGTCGGCGTCGGCGATCATCACGTTGGTCGTGGTGTTGTCGAGCGCCTGCGTGATGCGGCGGCTGCTTTCTTCCATCTTGGCGGCGGAGCTGAAGCGCTCGTGCACCTCGTCCATGACCTGGGTGATCTTGGCCTTGAGACCCGGCAGCCGCGGCATCTGACGGCTGAAATCGCCGGTGCCGTACTCCTTGATGATGTCGACGATCTCCATCTTGACGTCGATGTGCGCCTGCACGAGCGTGTTGATGGCGGCGGCGAGTTCGCCCCGAGGGCCTGTCAGGTGCGCCAGCGGGAGTTTGTAGTCGATGGCGCCGGCGTCGTGCTCGTTCTGCATGCGCCGCACTTCTGCGAGCAGGTCCGTGATCTGGCTGGCGCCAGTGTTGAATCCGAGAATGCCCATGATTGTCACCTTGTGGGAAATTAGATTGGTGGAGATCACGCGACCGACAGGCCGTGCGCCTTGTGGGCTTCCGCCCGTTTGATAAGACCGGGGACGTCGAGTATCAGGGCGACGTCACCGCTGCCGAGAATCGTCGATCCGCTGATCCCCTGCAGGAATGAAAACAGTTTGCCGAGCGGCTTGATCACCGTCTGCAGCTCGCCGAGCAGTTCGTCGACGACGAGTCCTGCCTTCAGTGCACCGAAGCGCACGACCACGATGTTCTCGCGCCGTCGCCCGGTTTCGCCAGGATCGAAGGCCGTTGATCCGGTGTCGTCGAAGTCGAAGGCCGTTCGCAGACGCAGCACCGGCAACGCTTCGCCGCGGATATTCAGAAACCCACGCTCGCTGACGGCGCGCTGGTCGGCGCCGGACAGCTCCATGCACTCGACGACCACATCGAGCGGCAGCACATAACGCGCCGCGCCGAGACCCACCAGAAAGCCGTCGATGATCGCCA
>Ga0163154_10009778_pt1 | contig 10848 bp, 11 predicted proteins | sample OliLakLV19MP9P1_FD_148649 | JGI IMG/M metagenome (GOLD analysis project Ga0163154, IMG submission 148649) | Freshwater microbial mat bacterial communities from Lake Vanda, McMurdo Dry Valleys, Antarctica - Oligotrophic Lake LV.19.MP9.P1 | ecosystem: Environmental > Aquatic > Freshwater > Lake >...
GAAGAACGACATCTACAGGGTGCTGACACAAAGCGAACCCAAAGAAGTGCTGGACGCTGGCGGCCCCAAGAGCTGCAAGCTAGAGACCTACGAAGCCACGCCCAGCTACGAGCGTTGATCCCGCATCGACCAGCCTTTCATGAGCCTGATACCGCACCTGTTCAACGGGCTCACGCTCGGCTTGCTGATCGCGCTGGTGGCGCTGGGCTTCATGCTCATCGTCGGCGTGATGGAAACCATCAACCTGGCGCATGGTTCGCTCTTTGCGCTGGGCATGTACGTCGCGTTGTGGGTGATGGCGCCGAAGCTGGGCTGGTTTCCGGAACTGGCTGCGGCCTACAGCAGCTTGCCGCTGGGTACACGCTACGCGCTGGCGCTGCTGCTGGCGCCAGTGCTGGTGGGCCTGTTCGGGTTGTTGCTGGAGTTGTGTCTGCGCCGCACCTACGGGCGCGACCCGCTGTACGGACTGCTGTTGACTTTTGGCGCGGCCCTGGTCATCGAAGAGGGCATCCGCCTGGTCTGGGGTTCGAACGAACAGCAGATGCAGTTGCCGCAAGCGATCTCGGGCGCATTCCTGCTGGGTGACTTGATCTACTCGCGCTACCGCTTTTTCGCCTGCGGCTTTGCGATCATTGCAATCGGCGCACTGTGGCTCTTCCTGGAAAAGACGCCCTACGGCGCGATCATCAAGGCCGGCGCACACGACAGCGAGATGGTGCGCGCGCTGGGCATCAACCTGGGTCGCTTGCGCGCCGCCGTGTTCGCGCTGGGCGTGGCGCTGGCAGCGTTGGCGGGCGTGGTGATGGCGCCCATCTGGGGCATCCGGCCGCAGGTGGGGGTCGACGCTGTGGTGCCGGCCTTCCTGGTCATCGTGCTGGGCGGTGTGGGTTCACTGTGGGGGGCGGTGGCCGCCGGTTTGATGGTCGGCATGGTGGTGGGGCTGTCGGGGGCCTTTGCCTCGGAATGGTCGATGCTGTCGATGTACCTGCTGTTCATCGCCGTCATCACCTTTCGCGCGCGCGGCCTGTTTGGCCGCAAGAGTGTGCTGGACCAGTGACATGAACCCACTGCAAGACAAGGTGGCCGTGGTCACCGGCGCCGGCGGCACCATGGGGCGCGCCGTGGTGGATGCGCTGGTGGCCCAGGGCTGCCGCGTGGCCATGGTCGACCTGCACGAAGCGTCGATGGCCGACGCCGCCCGCCGCTTTGGCGCGCGGGTGATGGCGCTGGCCTGCGACATCCGCGATGTGGCGGCGGTGACGCAAGCGCACGCCAGGATCGTCGAGGTTTGGGGCGACGTCGCCATCCTCGTCAACAACGCCGGCGTGTTGAGCAACACGAAGATCGAAGCCACCACACCCGAAGCCTGGCGCGACGTGATGGCGGTGAACATCGACGCGGCCATGGTCTGGTCGCGCTGCGTGGTGCCGGGCATGAAGGCCGCGCACTGGGGCCGCATCGTCAACACCGGCTCGCTGGCCAGCAAGACCGGCGGACTGACGGCGGGCACGGCCTATTCGGTGTCCAAAGGTGCGATCGGCGCCCTGACCTTTTCACTGGCGCGAGAGTTGGCGCCGCATGGCGTCACGGCCAACGCCGTCGCGCCAGCCTATGTGCGCACGCCCATGGTCACCGAACAGCTCACCGAAGCGCAGCGGCAGGCGCTGCTGCAACAGATTCCCGTCGGCCGCTTCTGTGAACCCGAGGAATTTGCGCATGTCGTGAGCTTCCTCGTGTCGCCGATGTCGGGCTTTGTCACCGGCGAGATCATCGATCTCAACGGTGGCCTGCACATGGATTGAAGCACTGCACCGAGACTCCCATGCCCACACCTTCCGCCTCCTTTTCGCTTGCCGGCCGCGTGGCATTCGTGCCCGGTGGTTATGGCGACATCGGCCGCGCCGTGGCCTGGCAACTGGCGCGTGCCGGCGCCACGGTGGCGGTGGCCGGCCGCGACGGTGGCAAGGCGGCCAGCCTGGCTGATGAACTGGCGCGCGAGGGCCACACGGCGCTGGGCCTGGCGCTGGACGTTCACGACACGGCACAGATCCGCACCTGCGCTGATGAAGTTGCGCGCAGGCTGGGCGCGCTGGACTTGCTCATCAACTGCGTCGGCATCCAGCGCGAGCAGCGCATCGACGAAGTCACCGAAGAGGCCTTCGACGAAGTGGTGCAGGTCAACCTGCGCGCCGCCATGTTCATGGCCCAGGCCGCGGGCCGCTGCCAGGTGCAGGCGGTCCAGGCCGGGCGGGCGCCAGGGCGGCAGATTCATGTGCTGTCGGTGCGTGCGCAACTGGGCATGCGCGACCGCGGTTATTCGGCCTATTGCGCCACCAAGGGCGGGCTGGTGCAACTGATCCGACAGCACGCGGTGGAGCTGTGCAACCACGGCATCACCGTCAACGGCGTGGCACCCACCGTGGTGCGAGGCGAGATGGGGCGCCACTGGCTGGCCAACCCCGAGGTCTACGAGCGGCTGATCCAGCGCATCCCGCTGGGTCGTGTCGCTGAGCCCGAAGACGTTTCCGGCCCGGTGCAATTCCTTTGCAGCCCGGCCGCCAGTTTTGTCACCGGCCAGATCCTGTACGTGGATGGCGGCATCACAGCGACCCAATGAATCCAAGGCCTCTGGCTGCGATTGCGGACGATGAAGAAATCACCCCAGCAGGCCGGGCTGCCACCGGGTGTGTTTTCCTGCGTGCGTGAATTTGCGCGCCGGGTGCAGGTGGGTATGGCGGGCATCAACGTGCCGATCCCGGTGCCGATGCCAATGCCGATGGCCTGGCATGTCTTCGGCGGCTGGAAGTAGAGTCTGTTCGGCGACATGCACGACTATGGCGAAGAGGGCGTGCGCTTCTACACCAAACAAAAGAGCGTCATGCAGCGCTGGCCCGACAGCATCGGCAAGGGCGCGGAGTTCGTGATGCCGACGGCACGCTGAAGCACGCGCCCCGCCAGCTTTCGCCGCGCTCTGCCTGGGCTTTCGCTGAGTCTCCGAAACCTGTTGATCTGGTCCTGGTGTTCGAGCAACCGTTCAACGTCGGCGCCCGGCCCGGCGCGCAGCAGACCGGCGTCGCGCAACTGCGCCAGCAATTCGATCAGCTCGTCCTGCGTCGGTGCCTCTTCGGCCTGGGCCAGCGCGCCGTCCCACAGCGCCTGCACGCTGCGCTGGCCGTCCAGCCGCGCTGCCAGCCGCCATGCGGCAGGGTTCAGCCGCAGGCTGCGGCCACGTGCGGGCTGGTGCAGCACGATCCAGGTCTGCCCGCGTACCGTCTGGCGGCGCACGCTCAGGCCCTCGGCCAGCTGCGGGCGCAGGCCGGACACGCGGTGCCAGCGCGGGCTGTGCAGGCTGCTCATCGACAGTGCTGCTTCATGCGTTCAACCCAGCCAGGCCCACCAGGCCAGGCGCAGGCGGTCGGCAGCGCGGCCCAGCCAGACCCACAGCGGCGGGCGGTGGCCGACCACCAGCTCGGCGCGGCCCAGCAGCCCCGGCCGCAGCGCCGGGCCGGGCGCCAGCAGCCGTGCTTCGACCTCGAACACGTTGCGGCCCTCGACCGCGCGTGCCATCGGCGCGATGCGCTCGACGACGATGTCCTCGCCCTGCCAGGGCAGCGCGCTCAGCGACAGTCGCCCGCCCTGCCCCACCTGCACACGCGCGATGTCGACCTCGTCGACCTCGACGATGACGCGGTAACCCGCGGCGCTGGCCAGCGTGAGCAAGGTGTCGCCCTGGCGCACCGGCGCGCCGATGGACTGACTGAGGTCGCCAGCGATGACCACACCGTCGAAGGGCGCGACCAGCCGCCCGCGGCCCAGCCGTTCTTCGACCAGGGCCAGTTGCGACTGCGCCTCGGCCACACGCGCCATTGCGGTGGCCGCGCCGACGCGGTCGGTGCGCGCCATCGCTGAGGCATAGGCGTTTTCGTGTTGCGCACGTTGGCTGGCCCAGCGGTCACGTTCCAGCCGCAGGTCGTCTTCCAGCAGGTCGAGCAGCGGCGCGCCGGCAGCGACGCGGTCGCCCGGCCGCACATGGGCGGTCTTGACGAAGCCGTCGGTGGGGGCGGCCACCACACGCTGCATCGAACCCTCCAGCCGCGCGCGGCCGCCGATGTCGTGCGACAAGGGCAGCAGCGCCAGCGCCGCCAGGGCCACAACGGCGGCGGCCACCGCGCGGCGGCGCAGGCGTTGCTCGGGTTCGCGCAGGCGGTGGAAGGCGGCACCAAGTGCGTCGAAGGCGCGGCGGTGCCAGGGCCTTTCGGCACGCTGCATCCAGTCCAGCGCCGGGCCGGCCAGTTGCAGCAGGGCTTCGAGTCGCGCCAACGTCAGCGTGTCGATGGGTGCTTCGCCGCTGCGCTCGATGCAGACCGCCGCGGTGCAACTGCCCGGCCGGCCCAGCGGCAGCACGGCCACGGCGCCGCCCACGCTGTGCTGCAGCTGCTGCAGTTCGAAATGCAGGCCACCTTCGCCCCCGCCTTCGTCGCCGCCTTCGCCGCCAACTCCGTCGAAGGCCGCGGCGGCGGGCGGCCAACTGGCGCTGCACCCCTGGTCCAGCGCCTCGGCCATTGCGCCCAGCACCTGGTCGCGCCATGGGCTGGCAATGTCCACCCGCTCGGCGCCGCTGCTGGCCAGCAGGCGCAGACGCTGGGCGCTGCCTGGCAAGGACAAGGCCAGGCTGACCCGTGCTGCGCCTGCTTCGTCGGCCAGGTCGGTGACCAGCGCCTGCGCCGCCGCACGCAGCGTGCGCGCCTGCAAGAGTCGCGCATGCAGCAGCAGCGCCGAGGCTGCATCGGCCACGCGCAGCGTGGCCGGTCCGCCAATGGGCCAGGCTTCACCCATGGCAGGGCAGCATCAAGGCAAGACAGGGAGCGAGATCGTGCATCGTGTTGGCCGCAGCACGGCGGAGCAAGGCAGTGCAGCTGCAGGCGAGCCGCCCTGAATTGTTCTGGCGTGCGGGCTCCTTCAGAGGCGGAACAGCGTGGTCTTCCCACATCATTTCCGCCCAAGCAGAGCTGCTGCCCATCTGCTGCCCATCTGCTGCCCACCTGCGGCACACCTGCGGCGCGCCGGCAGGACGGCGTCAGTCGGACGGCGTCAGTCGGCGCAGAGCGACGCACCGGTCGAATCACAGTCGGCGCGACCCAACAGGTTGCGCGCCATGGTTGCCTTCGACAGGGCATCCGGCTGAAGCAAGCCTCAAGGTTTCCCGGCAGCAACCGAAATACCGCTGCGTCCGCGGCCAGCCGGTCCTGGCGGCCCAGAGGTGAACATGACCGACAACAGCGTCAATCCGCACTTCCTCAATCACATGACCGCCGACAGTGCGGCCTTTGAGGCCGAGGCCAATGAGGACATCGTCGCTGCCAACGGCATCAAGCTGCTGGCCAAGGGCAGCCGGATCGACGCCTCGACCTGCGACCGGCTTCTTGAGCACAAGCTCAGGAAGCCGCTGGAGGACAGCGTGCGCGTGGTCGGCGGGGTCGACGCGGCGGCGCTGGCTGAAGCCGCTGAAAAGGTGATCAGCAGACATGGCCTGCTGCGCTCGATCTGCGCCGACGGACGGTTGCCTGCGGTCGGTGATGCGCTGGTCCGCCTGAAGCTGAGTCCGCAGCTGCAGACCTTGCTGACCGTGTATGCGCGGCATCAGCCCGAACGCCTGGAACACACGGTCGGTGTAGCCATGCTGGCGCTGGCGCGGCGGCTTCTGCCGGGCGAAAGCGAACGGCACCGCGCGCTGGCCACCGCCGGGCTGTTGCACGACGTGGGCGAGTTGTACATCGAGCCTGCCTGGCTCGGCACCCAGCAGCGACTGAACCCACTGCAGTGGCGCCACATCGCGACCCATCCCATCGTCGGCCACCGGGTGTTGCTGACGGTGTCGGGCGGTGGGCGGTTGATTGCCGAAGCGGTGCGTGATCACCATGAACGCCTCGACGGGTTCGGCTACCCACGCGGCGTGCAAGGCGCAGCTCTGGCGGTACCGGGGCAGTTGCTGGCGGCGTCGGAATGGTTGATGGCGATACTCGATTCGGGCTTGGCGCCGGTCTCCCGCGTCAGCACCGCCACCAAGCTGGTCCAGGGTGAGTTCAGCCCGCCGGTGCTCGAGTTGCTGCATCGCCTGGCCAAGGGACATGACGACGTGCTCGGTGCCATCGCCGAGGCCGTTGCCGGCGTCGAAGACGCAGCACAGCGCCTGGGACACGTGATGAGCACGCTGGGTCATTACCGCGCCGCCCGGCCCTGGCTGGCGGAACGCATCGCCAGCGCCGGCCCGCCGTTGCGGCGTCTGATCGTAGGCGGCATACAACGCTTGCTGCGCATCGAAACTGCCTTTACCAGCACCGGCATTGCCGGCGACAACCCCAGGGCCGTGCTGCAAGAACTGGCCGATGCCGGCGATCCGGGCATGTGGCTCGAAGTCACCTCGATCGTGCGCGAGCTGAGTTGGCGCATGCGCGAGATCGAACGAACCTCACTGCTGCGCGCTGGCCTGCTGTCCGCCGCCGACCAGCAAGCGATGCAGGAGGTCGTGACCCGACTGACCTCGGGCGAGCCGGTGCCGGCCTGAAGTTGTCGGCCGTTGCGTGTGCTTACCGCATCGCCCTCGTCCCACGCGCCGGGCAGAAGGTGCTGACGGTGCAGGGTGCCATGCCCAGGGACGCGGACTTCAAGCAGACGCCTTGCGCCGACATCGACGGCAACAGAGCAGCACGCCGCCGTGCGCTGCGGCGCCGACAACCGCCAGGCGCTGGAGCAACTGTGCCGCTACATCACGCGCCCCGCTATGGCCAAGGGGGCAACTGGGTCAGGTCTTGAGTGTTGCGGGCGGCTGGAGTGAGTCCTGAGTCGTGCGCATCGCCCGCCTGAAAAAGTGGTGGAATGATCGACATATTGATGCGTAAACATCATGATGCGAAGATGAGAACGACCGTTGATTTCCCGGAAGACCTGCACCGAATCGTCTCCTCGCTGGCTGTCCATACGCGCCGCAGCCTGAGCCTTACGGCGGTCGAGTTGATTCGTCGCGGCTTGGCCTCTGCGGCACCCACCGCAGCAAGTGCCGGGGCTGCGATGGTCACGAGTGCGAAAACCGGGCTGCCCGTGATTAGCCTGCCGCGCGTCGTGACACCCGAAGACGTGAAAGCGCTCGAGGACGACGCTTGACGCGGGTTGCTCGCCAACGCGGGCGCGTGCACCTGCTGGACGGCAATGTGCTGGTGGCGCTGGTCAGCAGCACGCATGTTCACCACCAGGCCGCGCAGACATGGTTTGCTGGCAGCGACGAGCCCTTTGCCACCTGCCCATCACGCAAGGCACATTGCTTCGCCTGTTGATGCGGCTGGGTGAAGTGACCTCCGACACTGCGCTCGCAGTGCTGGCTGGGGTCACGGCGCACGTGCGGCACCGCTTTTGGTCCGACAGCCTCGGATACGCCGACAGTTCCTGGCGCGGCGTGCTCGGGCACCGGCAGGTCACCGACGCCTACCTGGCCGGTTTGGCACGCCATCACGGCGGGCGGCTGGTCAGCTTCGACTCTGGCCTGGTGGCCCTTCACGCCGATATCGCAGTAAGGTTGAAGTAACTGGCGGCGCTCCAGGGCGCCGATCGGGGTTCCCTCGTCTAGCCAGGCGCCGAAGGTTTGGTTGGTCAGTCGGTCGTGTTGTGGCTCGGTTTGAGGGCGCAGGCAACAGCCAAGCGAATTGGCTGGTTGCTCAGAAGGAACAAGTCGAGTGCCGACGCTGGCACCAAGCCCACAGGCACCTGCGCGCCGGTGGCAGCACTCATGCCGAGGTCGACGTCGATCACCTCGACCTGTGCGAGGCCGTAAGCCCTTGCTGTGTCCTTCAACGCATACGGCAGCCGCTGGCTCTCCAGGTTGTGGCGAACCTGCGCGATCGATGATTGCCGCAGGTAGACCACCGCCCTTGCGCGCCAGGTGTCTGGCCGTGATCTTCGAGGCCGACTCAGTGCTCTTCATGATCCACCTCCTGTGCGTTGCGCCACACGGCGTGGATGGCCTGGGCCATCAGGTCGATAAGCTGTGGCTTGCACTCGGGTGGGTCGCCACCGCCGGCTGGCGCCTCGTCGTCGAGATCGAGCCTGATCTGTTTGGGCGTTGGCATCGGCATGGCGCTGCTGCGGACTCGTTGCAAGGGCCACAGAATGCGCCTCGAGCAATGCGGCCAATGCGCGCCATGTGGGCAGGCTCAGTTCGACCTGGTCGCGCTGCCGCGCGCTGTCGTCGAGGCCCGCTTTGCCCTGCAGGACAGCGCGCCGGGCGTGTTGTGCTACAAGCCGAAACGCTGCCTGCGGCCCTCCATGGCTGCACCGGCGTACCTGCTGATCGGTGCGTGTCTGATCGATGCTCTGTAAGGCTCTACACTCGTCAGCCAAGTGATCTGGAAGACGTCGGCGCCGGAGCGCTTGACACCTACCGGACGCTGCGCGCCTGGTACAGCGAGGACACGTTTGCATGAGCGCTCTCGACCCGTCACCTTGGCACGGCCAGGCCTACAGCACCAAGCGCCACGGCACGAGCCTCGCAAACTGCGACAGCGAGCCGGTGCAGACTCCAGGGTGCGTGCAGGCGCACGGTGTCTTGATCGTGCTGCGCCCCGAAACCCTGGTGATATCCCAGGTCAGCGAAAACGCGCTCGCCTTGCTCGGCCACGACGCATCGTCGCTGCTCGGACAGACGGTCGGCGTCGTCGTCGGTGTGCCGGGCGAAGAACGCCTGCGTACGTTTCTGGCGATCGAGCCCGTCGAGTGCAATCCACTCTACGTGTTCAGCGTACCCGGCGCGGAGGGCCAGCTCTTCGACGTCACTGTGCACAGCAACGGCGGCGTGCTGCTGCTGGAGTTCGAGACCACGGGGCGGCTTGCCAGCGCAGCGGGCGCGACCGGCGTCGGCGCAGAGCCTGACTACGACGCGCTCATGCGCAAGTCGGTGGTGCGCATGCAGGGCGCCAGGTCGCTGCAGCAGTTCTGCGATATCACCGTCGACGAAGTGCGTGCCATGACCGGGTTCGACCGGGTGATGGTCTACAAATTCCACCCCGACGGCCATGGCGAGGTGCTTGCAGAAAGCCGACGCGACGGCCTCGCACCCTGGCTCGGCTTGCACTACCCGGCTGCCGACATCCCGCCGCCAGCGCGAGAGGTCTTCAAGCAGATCTGGCTGCGGCCCACACCCGACGTGGGCGGCGCACTCGCGGAGATGATTCCGCTGGCCGACCCTGCCACCGGCAAGCCGCTCGTCATGACGCACTGCGTGCTGCGCGGCGCCTCGATCATGTACACCGAGTACCTGCAGAACATGAAGGTGAGCGCCGGGCTCACCATGTCCATCCGTCAGGACGGCGAGCTCTGGGGCCTGATCGCCTGCCATCACTATGCCGGCCCCAAATTCGTTTCCTACCCTGTGCGCACGGCCTGCGAGTTCGTCGCCCAGGTGGCCTCGTTGCAACGCCGCTCGGCTGAGATGCGTGAACAACTCGAGTCCCGGCTGCGGCTTGAAGAAGTGCATCGGCAACTCTTGTCGGCCGCAAGCCAAGTCGGCGAGCTCGCCGATCTTTTCAACGGCGTGCCCACCCTGGCCGACGCCGTGCCTTGCGGCGGCGTGGCGCTGTTCCATGCCGGCCGCTGGTGGCGAATCGGCGAAACGCCAGCCGACGTTGATCTGGACCCGTTGGCGGCTTGGGTGGCATTGCGCCCGGAGTTCCTGGCCGCCACCAGCCCGATCTACGCGACGGATCACCTCTCGGCCAACTACCCGGCTGGCGCCGCCATAGCCAGCGTGGCCAGCGGCCTGCTGGCGGTGCCGTTGGCGCGAACGCAACGCAGCCTGGTGTTGTGGTTCCGCCCCGAAACCTTGCGCACGATCCGCTGGGCCGGACATCCGGACGACAAACCCTCGGTGCCCGGACCGAACGGCCTCCGGCTCACGCCGCGTGCCAGCTTCGCGCTGTTCCAGGAATCGGTTCGCGGCCGCTCCGCGCCGTGGCTGTCGTTCGAGCTCGACGCCATCGCCCGGCTGCGCGTGGCGATGCTCGAGCTGGTGGTCGAGCGCACTGAAAAGCTGGCCGCGTTCAATGCCGACCTGCTGCGCTCGAACGAGGACCTCGACACGTTCGCCTACGTCGCCAGCCACGACCTGAAAGAGCCGCTGCGCGGCATTCACAAGTACGCCCACCAACTGCAAGTTCGCAGCGACATCACCGACGAGGAAGCGCAGCGCCAGCTCGGCGGCCTGATGCGGCTGACGCTGCGAATGGACGGCCTGCTCGATTCGTTGCTGCACCTTTCGCGCGTCGGGCGTGTGTTGCTGGAGCTGGCGCCGAACGACCTCAATCTCGTGGTCGCCGACGCCATCGAAATGGTCGGCTCGCGGCTCGATGCATCCCGGCCCGAATTCGTCCTGCCGCGCCCCTTGCCCAGCATCGAATGTGACTGGGTGCGCTGCCGCGAGATCTACGTCAACCTGCTGTCCAACGCCCTCAAGTACAGCGACCAGACCGACAAGCGGATCGAAATCGGCTGGATCGGCGCCGTTGAAGACCATCCGCGCCCGCTTTGCCCGCCGGGCGCGCTCGGCCAGACGATCTTCTACGTGCGCGACAACGGCATCGGCATCGCCGCCCGCCACTACGATCAGGTCTTCAAGATGTTCCGACGTCTGCACACGCGTGACGCCTACGGCGGCGGCAGCGGTACCGGCCTGGCCATCGTCAAGAAGCTGGTCGAGCGGCATCGCGGCCAGATCTGGATCGAGTCCGAGCCAGGTGTCGGATCGACCTTCTATTTCACCCTGTCGGGCGAGGCAAGGCAGCTATGACCGACACCCATCATGGC
>Ga0163154_10009779_pt1 | contig 10848 bp, 8 predicted proteins | sample OliLakLV19MP9P1_FD_148649 | JGI IMG/M metagenome (GOLD analysis project Ga0163154, IMG submission 148649) | Freshwater microbial mat bacterial communities from Lake Vanda, McMurdo Dry Valleys, Antarctica - Oligotrophic Lake LV.19.MP9.P1 | ecosystem: Environmental > Aquatic > Freshwater > Lake >...
GGGTTGTTCTCCATTAAACGCTGACGCATGTCATCGTCAAACACGAAGCGTTTAGCAACTTTACTCCAGGTGGCACTGCCCACGCTTTGAGTCAGGGCATCTAGTCCAATCAAATACTCCACTCGATTGGCGATTTCCTGCGCTCCTTTATGGTCATGGTTCAGCATCCCGTCAATCCATTTTGGGTTAAACAACCGACTGGTGACACCCTGGCGCACGGCTTCTTCAATGGTTTTGACTTGAATCCGTTCTTTGGTCGTATCGGCAATGAGGACTTGCGGACGATCGCCGCTCACCATGGTGGTTGCCTGCGCCATGCCTCCAAAGAACTCGTAGTAGTGGTCTACATCGGTGACTTCAAATTCATGGGAGTCGCGCACCTGAGTAATGAATTTCGTACGTCCCAGTGCAGCCGTAAATGCCTCGCGAGATTGTGTTCCGGTGAGGCGATCGCCATAAAGATACTGGGTGCGGTTGATATACAGTTCACCCAGGTCGGTTTCGCTTTCCCAGGCGGCTGTTTCAATCATCGTACTCAAGCCGTTGCCATACTCGCCAGGCGGAGGACCAAATAACCGAGCAGATGCTAGTCGAAATGCCTGCGGATCATTGCCAAGCTGCGAGGCAAGGGCGATCGCATGACGACGAATCGAATTCATCTCCAACGGCTCATCTAACTGGGCGACGGTCTGAAACGCCAGATCGATCAGCCGTACCAAGTTGGGAAATAGATCCCGGAAGAACCCGCAAATGTTGACAGTGACATCCACTCTGGGGCGACCCAATTCTTCTAGAGGAATGATCACTGGCTTCATAAAATAACCCTGCCCGCGATCGACCTTTACGCCGATGTAGCGCAGAATCTGACCAATCGTTTCACCGTAGGTTTTACAGGTTTCAAAGCCCCAGAGAATCACGCCCACTGCATCTGGATAAGCGCCGTGTTCCGTGTGGTATCGACGCAGAGTTTCCTCGGCAATACTTGCGCCCCGTTCGTAAGCGCTATCGGTCGGAAGTTTGGTGGGATCAAATTGGAACGTATTGCGTCCGGTGGGATACGTGTGAGGCGATCGCACCGGATCGCCACCCAGTCCCGGTTCCACGTAGCCACCATTCAAAGCATGAAGTAGGGATGCCATCTCATCGGTTGTTTCGACCCACTGAGCGACTTGATGCAGGTAATCTAAGGCGGGTTGGAAGGGGGGGAGAGGAGGAGAGGGGGAGAAGAGTTCTGCAATCATTTCCCGGCTCTGTTGTGCCAACGTTTCAATGCGGGAGTCTGCATTGTCTAATAGCTGATCGTAATCGAGCCCCTGCGTTTGGGCGATGAGGCGAGGTAGAGCAGGGGCTTCGGGGCGATCGTACCGGGCGATCAGGTTCAGGTAATCAACTAAGCTGTCTCCCTGTAAGCGATGACCAAACGTGTGTAGCCCCACTGGAATGGCAACTCGTTTCAGTTCAAATAAATCCTGATGGAGCGTTTCTAACGCATTTTCATACGATGCAAAATCAAATTCTTCAATCGTTTCGATGGTGTCTAACTGATCAATCTGAGCCGATGTTAATTGCAGCGGTACATCGTGCTCTAGACAAACGGCGGCAATCTGCCGTAGAACACTCACCGCACGCGGCAAACTCGCTTGCTTCTGCACTTCATATTCATCGACTAAATCTTCTAAATGATCGAGATACTCATACAATCCGGCAGGAGTAAAGGTGGGGGAGGCATAGCTCACCAATTGGGCATAGCTGCGGCGTTTCGCGATCGTCCCTTCTGACACATTCACCACATGATACACGTAGGTATGCGGCACAGTTCCCAACAATGCATCTGGTGTAGAATCCTGAGCTAAAGCGACCTGCTTTCCAGGTAAAAATTCAAAGGTGCCGTGGGTGCCAATATGCACAATCGCATCTGCATTCCAGCCGCTTGGCTCGTCTAGCCAACGGTAAAACGCATTGTATTGATGGTGGGCGGGGAGACTATCATCATGCTGCAACTTGCTGGGGTCTTCATGCACTCCCCGCGAGGGCTGAATTGCCACGACGACATTGCCAAATTCAATCCCTGCAATCAAAATGTCATCCCCGTCTACCATCAGATCGCCGGGAGGAAGTCCAAAGGTGTTTTCAGTTTGTGTTTGTAATAGTTTAGGTAATTGCTTATACCAGTCTAAATAGATTTTTAAGGGAATGCGAATGGCGTGTTTGGCAGTCAGGTGAACCGAGGTGAAGTCGCCGTTATGCAATAGTCCGCGACTTAACAGCAGTTCCTTCAGGGTGTTGGCTGCGGGTGGCATGACACTGTAGCCTGCTGCCTGCATTTGCACCAGAATGTGTTCAACCGAGGCAAACACATCCAGGAATGAAGCTGTTCCCAAAGTGCCTTCACTGGGCGGATAGTTAAAGATGACGATCGCCACTCGTTTCTCAGCATTTGCTTTACGTTGTAGGGCAGTGCGTTTCAGAATCCGTTGTGCCAACCGTTTGCCGCGTCCAGCAATGGGAGTGGCGATCGCGTCGTCGGATAATCCATAAATAATCACGGGGTCAATCGCCCCATCCAATTCAGGAAATGCCACCGTCGAAAGCGTCTCAATGGGTGGGAGACCTTCCGCCGTTTGTTCCCACTGGGTGATCTCCCGATTATTCGAGGTAATGGCAACGTAATAGGGAATGTCTAGTGCTTTCAGGAGCGCGATCGTTTTTTCGGGATTGCCGCCCAGCGGACCGCCATCCAAGCGGAACCATAGTAGAGAGACGATCGCATCACAAATCCGTTGTCCATTGTGGAAAAAATGCTGCCGCAACGCTTCGGCAGTGCCAATCCCATCAGCAAAGAAGGGAAGTACGTTCGCCCCATTCGCCAATTCTGCAAATAATTCTTGCCCGCCTGCTAAATTTGTCGCCATGCTAGTGCCGCCATAGAACAACACCGCCACTGTCGGACGAGACGCATCGAGGGGATGGTCAGCGATGTAGTCGGTGTAGGAAAGGTAGCGATCGCCTGTTGTCAGATCCATAAAGCCAAAATCTGGATAGGCGATCGGCTCTGCGGCTTCCACCTCAACTCCGGCATACTCCGCCGCCACAAATCTAAGCAGATTGGCTAAATTCTCCACTCCAGAATTTGTCCAGTAGCTGAGGCACTTCGCCCAATTTTTCGCATGATGCATCGCTTCCGGAGACAGCATTCCCGCCATGCGCTCAAGCCCCTGCCCCATCTGTTTGATCTGGCGATAATCAGTGCCCGCAGAAGCGCTAGCTGGAATGCCTGCATTCTCCCGACTTCCCCTTTGCCCTCCCATCGCCGCGCTCGAAAACTTACCCATCCGAGTTAACGCCATGACACTCGGACCACCTCCAAACACGGGGATGAACGCAACATCTTGCCCCTGGGTTTCGACAAAGGCTCGTTGAATGACGGAAATGGCTAAATCAGGATTGCCTCGCAGATCAAACAAAACGGCTTTCGACTCCCGAATAGTCGCTAAAACGCCTTCTATCGATGCTGGGTCATCTTGAATCTGGTGAATCAGAAGCGTTGTCAAGTCAAACTGTTTTCCATCTTTTTCGTGGATGTGTTGTAGAGCACTTGATAAATCGCCCAATGGAGAAGCAGATGAAATCAGCGTCAACCGTGGTAGTGAGTTTGGCATAATGAAGCGCTTCCAGAAGTCTGTTTTCGTTAAAGCAAATATTCCAGCAGAATCACCAAGACCCAGCGTTGATCCGCTCCTTCCTCAGGAAAGGATATCTGCTGTCAGCCAAATATGCAATAGTTCTGCTATTGCATATTTGGCCAGCACTCTGGCACTTCATAACTTTCACTATTTTTCTCTCGTTTAGAGTTTGCTTTCTAAGTAGTCGGACAAGATAATTTACATACCATTTCACGGCAGATTAAGGTTTCCAGCACAGTTCATGAGTAATTAATTCTGTACAACTACTTATAGACGTAGAAAGCAGTGATTGAACCGTGATAAGTCGTGTTATTCACAAACCACCCGCTTTTCCCACTGCCCTTATACGTCGAGATCGCGCTCACGCCCCAAATTGATCACGGAAAATGGCTCCAGATCGCGGGAGCCGTTGATCACTTTGAGGATTTCAACCTGATCGCGGAGAGAACGGTCGAACACGAGATAATCGCTAAACTCCTTCACCTGCCAAGCGCGGAGGTTCGCCAGTTTGGGGTGTTCAAACGGCCAGACTTTGCCGATGTCGGGATCGGTGGCAAGGCGGACGAAGGTGTCATCGCAGGCGGCATAAAACCTGAGACCAGCATCTTGACCCGCATATTCAGCGATGCCAAAGGCTTCCCGATCCACATCGGCGATCGCGGTTGGAAGCATGACCTGCTTTTTCACTGTTGCCGCGCTTGCATCCGGCTGATCAAGGCTTGGCGGCGCTGCTCCCAAAATTCTGGAGTGATGTCCACCGGCTCACCCGATTCCAGACTTTCTAACAGCAGGGCTTCTAGTTTCTGCTCTTGACGGTGCTTCTGGTCTTCGCGCACCAATGTCCGCATATATTCGCTAGGAGTGCTGAAAGCGCCTTTCTGCACCTGGGTTTCAATGTATTCTTTCATCGCCCTGGGAAGGGAAATGTTGAGGGAGGTCATGTCCATAGGGTAATGCCGCTGGAGGTGACAGGATGACTGACAGTTAATGGCAGTTAATGACATTATGCCGCACTCCATGAATTCCAACCCAGACCCGGCACTAAAGCCGCAAATTTTGTCCCCACGTGGGACTTCTGCAGACGGCGCAACGGACCCACGAGCGCATGAGGGTTGCAGCCACTGAAAAGTGGTAAAAGGGGCGCTGTACTACCCCTTTCTCAGCCCTTTGTGTCCAAATTTAGTCCAGAGCCACTAGTACAGGTTGTGTCGCAAAGTTTTTAAAGTGACAAACGATCGGTGCCAATCGTCTCGTCTTAAACGCTCACTCCAAAAAGTGCTTCGATGTACTTCACTTGAGACACACTGTCCCCTTGACTGCTTCCTTGCCCTTGTCCTTTGCTGATCAGACCCATCGCTTCCATGCCACTCAACGTTCGGCTCGCACTGTTGCATGATTGGCAGCCCAGCAGCGGCTGCACGAGGCGCTTGATGTTGCAGTGATCCTGCTCAATCACATGCTTTAAGTCTTGACTCTGCCGGAGTTTCGTCTCTGCTGCGCTTGTTTCGTCGGCTTGCAACTGTGCCCTTGCCACCGGATCGGCGGCGTTCTGAGCCACCGTCATGACTCGTGGCGCTTGAGTGTGTTCAGCCTGCAGCACTTTGCGGCAAAACCGGTTGGACGACACTGTGCCTCACCCATCTCCAAAGACGGTGCCGCTCCGATCACATTGCATCGCCAAAACAAGTTTACGTGCATAGACTTACAGACAAGGTTATGCACGTAAATCATGTATATACTAAGAACAGCTCGCAGCATTAGTCCTTATGAGTACCACCCGCTTTGATTTAACGAGAGAGGAGATTGTGACCCGCTTTCGCCAGCGCATCACTAAAGCCGATCGCACTCGCATGACCAGAGAAGAACGCGAGGTCTTAACGCTGCTGCTGCGGGATCAGTTGATTAGCCTCAATCAACGGGGTGAGGATACCTACGAGCGCTTGCAACAACTTTGTGAAGCTGAGAAAGCCTTATTGCTGGAAGGCTATCCCGCAGGCAGTGTGAATAGCGTTTATTTACCTGCCTACACCGGACTGCTGAAGGAATCGATCCAGACCGGACAAATTAAGCTCACCGAACAGAACAGCTTTGCAAAGCCGTGGACTAAACGCGATGGCCGCGACAAAGGATCAACCCAGACCTACTACCCGCTCACGTTCTTGACCTTCGATCTGGAGACACAGAACGAGCTACGGGGACTCACCGCCCAAAAGAACAACGCACGGCAGGACAGCCTGGTGACGGTGGAGTTAGATGCTTACCTGGAACAATGTGAGGCACTGTTAGGCGATGACGAGCCGGAAACACTGGCAGTGGCACTCGCAGCACTCACAGGTAGACGGCATACCGAAGTGGTGAGTAAGGGCACGTTTACGGCGACGGAGCATCCCTATAAATTACGGTTTGAGGGGCAACAGAAGGATGCGACCCCACCGTTCGACATTCTGACGCTAGTGCCAGTCAAGTCCTTACTACCCCAGCTAGAACGGTTCCGCTTGATGGCAGCAGTGCAGGCGTTGCACGGTAAGGGACATGCTGATCCAGGTGTGACTGCTTTCAATACGCGGGTTAATACCCGTGTTAAAAAGCATTTTGCCGACCGGGTGCCTGTGTTAGAGGGTTTCAAAACGGTCAGTGTCCATCGCTTACGGGCACTCTATGGCGCGATCGCCATTCACTTCTTTTGCCCGGAGCATAAAAATGAGCATCGCTTTTTGCAGCACTATTTGGGGCATCTGTTGGACGAGCAAGGGCAGAGCTTACCCAATGCGGCGGCGACGCAACATTACTTTCACTACAATTTGTCGCGGCAGGGGACGCTGCTCAAAGCCAGAGGCGTGAAAGTCCCCGCAGCCGGGATGATTCAAACTCCAGAACGAGCCACACCAGTGGCAACCAGCAGCACCCTAGCAGTAGAGTCACCCGCAATGGTAACGGAAGCACCCGCAGGCACACCGGAAGCCGTCCGGACCGCTCTAGCCGAAACACCGACGACAGACAGAGAGGTAGACAGCGATCGCTCAGAGCCGCCCAGTCTGAGTACGCTCCAGATCATGACTGACCAGGCGCACACGCTCTCCTGGCTCACCCGTCAGATCGAGCGCTTGCAACAGCAATTAGCGGCTGTGACCGCAGCCGGAACGACACCAGTAGCAAGCGCATGGCAGGCGACTATCGCCCAACTGCAAGCGGAGAATGCCGCACTCAGAGAGGCTGTAGCCGCCAGTGCCAAGCCGGAGGCTGTGAGCCAGCTCCAGGCACAAAGCGAGCAACTGCAAGCCGAAAACGAGGTACTCAAAGCACGTAACATCGACTTGGAGCAGGCACAAGCCAAGCTGGAGGCATTCAAGCGCTTATTGACCAATGGGGACAGCCCGCAAGCAGCTACACCCGCAACGCTGGTGGAAAACAGCCCCAGACCAGAGTCGATCACACGGCAAGCAACCGAGTCCACAGCGAACATAGCACCAGCGGAGACGATTTATCAGGCAGTCAAGGCATGGAACGAGCTGCGCCCGGAAGCGACCTTTGCGATTACCCAATCCTTGCTAGAACGGGATTTTCGGGTGCCTCGGCGCTGCGTGATGGACTTCCTCTCGCAGTATCAGGCGGCACTGGATACCTATCATGCCGCGATCGGGGCGACTAATACCCGCAGCCATAATCGTCAATTGGGGAGGGAGGTGGAACAGTTGAAGGCATTCGTGAAACTGCAACCAGCCCTTTAAACACGAAGGCAAGCAGGCGGCACTGTAAATTTTTCCAGTGTCCTGGTGTTGTTTAACACGCTTTTTGTCCGGCTTAACACCTTAAGTGTCACCTCAGAAAAGAGCTGAAAGCTTGATGTAGCAGCTTTTTCAAGCTTAGCTCCCTAATTTTTGTCCAAAAATTAGGGAGCTTCTTTGTCGCTATAGCACTGAACAGAAACGGTAAACCCTTATCCTTGTTGCCTTACACGCTTTTCTCTCTGGAATGAGCGGACAGCTCTGTGTTAACAAGCTCAAAGAGCGCGTTAAACGACAGAATCGGTAAAGTGTTGAAAACAACTTTGAGCGTCTACTTGGAAACTTCGTGTTTCCGACTAAGCCGATTTGGGTGAATCGGTAAAGGTTCCAAGACATCAATGTAGGATCAGGGTTGTCTGGAATGCTTCCAACTAAGCCGATTTGGGTGAATCGGTAAAGCATCCCTTACAGCAGAAAAGAGGGGCGGATCATTCATGTGTTTCCAACTGATCCGATTTGGGTGAAGTGGTGACTCAAGAAGCGATCGTTTGCTCCTGAGCAGCGATCGCCTACTGTCCTTGCTCTGCCAGCCATGTCTCTAAGTGAGACAGGTTGGAGAAATCTAGCAGCGCTTCACCCAACGCTTCGAGTTGCGTGGTGGCTAATGTATCAATTTGCAGTCTCACTAGCTGGGGCAGCTCTCCCACCTTGCGGGCTAGAAGGCGGAGCACAAAGGAACGAGCTTCTCGCTCTGCCCCTTGCTCTGCCCAACTTGTGATAATGGCCATCACGCCCTCCTGCATGGTTTCCTCTAGTTTATCAACCTCCGCTCGAAACACCTGCTCCTCCTGCTGATTCAGGCGGAGGTAGGTGTCTACAAGGCTTGAAAGCAGCCGTGTTCTGGCTGGGTCAAGTCGCAGCGTTGCCAAGACTCGTAAACATTCCGCCTTTACTTTGGGGCGATCGTCAGGCTCAATCTGCATCTTACTCATTAAAGCTGCTGCAACTGGGTTAGGTTGTTGCAGAAAGTCTCGCCAATGGAGTCGATTGAGTTGAATAGACACGAAATTGAACTCTAAAACTTTCAAAGCTGGAAACTCAACCGTGTGTTGATGCGGTTCTTCACGGTAGGGTTCAGCAAAGGAGAACACGACGATCGGATAAACACGTTGCAAGTATTTCTGATAGAGCCGTGCGAAGTAAAAGAACATCCGCTGGGTAAAGTTGGCTTCTGAAGAGGCTTGGGCTTCCAGATGCACCAGAACCGCCATTGCCTCTCCTGCTTGCCTGACTTCCACCAACAGGTCGATCACCTTCTCTTCGCCAGCGGTTAAGTCTGCAAAATACTCCTGTTGCAGAAAGCGAATGGAGTCCGGTTCGATCGTGCGGGCAAGGTCGGGAATGAATAGCTCTAAAAACTCGATAAAAAAGGTAGAGAGTAGCTCTTTGAAGAGGCGATCGTGGTCAGTCATGAATGGAGCATAGGGGCAATTCAGGTGTTCTCATTGTAAGGGAGCGATCGCCCCTTCAGTCACACCATTTCTGCCCCATTGCCCCCCGTCATAACGCTTCTGGAAAAGCAAGGTATTGTTTCCAAGCAATCCGATTTGGGTTACAGCGATTTTCGTTTGAATAAGCCACATCAAGTGAGTGCGAGCGCCTCGCTCACGCACGCGAGCAAGATGCTCACACTGTGGCTAACCTATGTGAAAACGTCTGTAATTCAGGTTTTAGCGAACGCTGGTTTGTTGGATGGATTAAAAAAGCTGAGGATCTCGTTGACAAAAGTATTTTGCAAGATGATTCTCCAACTCGTCAAGGTGAATCTAGCCAAAAAAACGAAACTCAAAGCAACGATCAGTCGAGCATCTTTGATGAATTGGCTCAGAAGTTTCAAGGTGCAGAGAAGGACGCAGAACTGACAAAACAGGTTGAAGTTTTACCGCAAGCGACTTTGGAGAAACTGCTTGTAGAGGGCACCTCGAAAAATAGAAAGAATTTATGTAGATAGCGAGGGCAGGACGAAAACGGTTTCAAGCTAGAGCTAGATTGGAGAGAGAGGCACCGAGATGGGCAAAGGCTTTGGCAGGATCGAGAAGCGCCGACAGCGCCTAGAAGAGGGCAAAGACAAATTGCGAGACCTCAACGAGCTGGTGTCGTGGGAGAGCTTGCGAGGAGTCCTAGAGCAACTGCCGCGCAAAGAACGCAAAAGCAATGCAGGACGCAAAGCCATCGACCGAATAGTCCTGTTCAAACTCTTAATCTTGAAGCAACTCTACAACCTGAGCAACGACGAAGTGGAATACCAAGCCCATGATCGGGCTTCATTCCGACGGTTTCTGGGTCTGTCTGGAGCCGAAGAGATCCCTGACGCTACGACCATTGATGGGTTTGAGAAGCAGCTGAGACACGCCGACCTGATAGCTGGGCTGTTTGAGCAATTTGAGGATTTTTTGCGACAGTCCGGGTATGCAGCCAAAGGGGGACAAATCATTGATGCCACCCTAATCCCAGTGCCGATCCAGCGCAACAGCCGAGACGAAAACCAGCAGATTAAACATGGAGAAATCCCCGATGGCTGGGCAGATAATCTCCACAAACTGGCTCAAAAGGACACCGATGCCCGGTGGACCCAAAAGAATGGCAAGAGTTACTTCGGCTACAAAGACCACATCAGCATTGACGTGGAATATGGCTTTATTCGACGCTACAGCATTACCGATGCATCGGTGCACGATTCCCAGGTCTTGGGCGCAGTGTTAGACCCCGACAACTGTGGCAACGAGATTTGGGCTGATAGTTCGCAATGAGCCGGTCGAAGCTGGGCTGGATGCCTTAGGACATATCAGTCAAATTCATGAACGAGCCTATCGCAATCATCCGTTGAGTGAGGAGCAAACCGCATCCAATCGCGAGAAGTCAAAGACCCGAGCGAAAGTGGAGCATGTCTTTGGAACCTGGGTGATGACCATGGGCGGCAAGATGGTGCGTGCTATTGGCATTGAGCGAGTGCGGGTACAACTCGGACTCAAGAATTTGGTTTACAACCTCAGGCGGTATGTGTTCTGGCAAAAGAAAACTCGGCTCCTCTCACAGGCTCAGTGTGTCTAAGGGGAGGAAGGGAACGGATACCGAGAACTAGTGGTTTGTCAGTTTTGATTTTGTGCGTAGACTGCCTTTGAAAGCATCTCTAGCAAACGCTTACAAAATTTGACTACACACAATTTTAAGCTTGACAGTCCACTAGTTTGACCTGAAAGAGGGGCATTCGGGGGTAAGGGTTGATCAATAGATTGTGCCTTAATGCTCAGCAGAGGCTTATGACGATACCTGTCTAGGTGTTATTTAGCCGAGAGATAAAAGTTTTGCTGTTGAGCCATGGGGATGCTTGGGGTCACGGACTCGTGGAGGCGTTTTAGACTTACTTTTTCTGGGTTGCT
>Ga0163154_10009781_pt1 | contig 10847 bp, 6 predicted proteins | sample OliLakLV19MP9P1_FD_148649 | JGI IMG/M metagenome (GOLD analysis project Ga0163154, IMG submission 148649) | Freshwater microbial mat bacterial communities from Lake Vanda, McMurdo Dry Valleys, Antarctica - Oligotrophic Lake LV.19.MP9.P1 | ecosystem: Environmental > Aquatic > Freshwater > Lake >...
CCCGCCCTCCTCGCCCTCCTCGCCACCCGCGCTTGATTGTTTCGCGCTGGTGGGCAATCCGAACATCGGCAAGACCACGCTGTTCAACCGCTTATGCGGCCTGCGCGCCAAGACCGCCAACTTCCCGGGATCAACGGTGGAAGCCCGCATCGGCACGGTTGACCTGGGCGCCGGCGCCGGCGAAGTCGCCATCGTGGACTTGCCCGGACTGTACAGTCTTCACCTCAATCGGCCCGAATCCGCGATTTGCCGCGAAGCGTTGAGGGGGGACATCTCGATCGGCCGCGACATCCGGGCCGCGCTCATCGTCGTTGACGCCACGAATCTTTCCCGCAACCTGGTCCTGGTGAATCAGACCCTTCAACTTGGGTTGCCCAGCGTGATCGCGCTCAACATGATCGATCTCGCGCAGCGGGGCGGCTTGACCATCGATCACGAGCAACTTGCGGAGTACCTGGGCGTGCCCGTGCTGCCGGTGTGCGCGCGCAGCGGCGAGGGGCTCGACGCGTTGCGGCAATTGCTGCCCCGCGCGGTCGCGAGTTCCGCTTCGTTGCCCGATCCCCAGGATCGCGCGGCCGTGCAACGCTGGGCCGAGGGCGTGCTGGAGCAAAGCGTGGGCGGACATCACGCGGTGGGCGCGCGCCGCGACACCGTCACCGATCGCCTGGACGCAGCGTTCACGCATCCCGTGCTGGGGGTGGTGGTCTTCGCTGCGGCCATGATGGCGCTGTTCTATGTCATTTTCACGCTGGCTTCCGTGCCCATGGATTTGATCGACCTGCTCTTCGCGAGCCTGGGCGAATGGGTTGATCGGGGGTTCGCATGGCTTCATGAAGCCGTCGGATGGAACTTGGTGGATGGTCCGTTGCACCAACTCATGGTGGAGGGCGTCATCGGCGGCATTGCGGGCACGGTGGTTTTCCTGCCGCAGATATGCCTGCTGTTTTTCCTGATCAGCCTGCTGGAAGACACGGGATATCTGGCCCGCGCGTCGTTCGTGATGGATCGGTTGCTGCGCCGTTTTGGCCTGCCCGGCCAGGCGTTCGTGCCGATGCTCTCGGCCCATGCGTGCGCCATCCCGGCCATCATGTCGGCGCGGCTGATTCCCGACCATCGCGATCGCCTCGCCACCATCCTGGTGCTGCCGTTCCTCAGTTGCTCGGCCCGTTTGCCGGTGTATGTGCTGCTCATCAGCGTGCTGTTTGGGAACAATCCCTGGCTGGCGGGCTTGGCGTTTGCAGGTTGTTACCTGCTTGGTGCCGCCGCGGCGCTCTTGGTGGCGATGGTGGCGCGGCGAACGATCCTGCGTGGCCCCTCGCGGCCGATGGTGCTGGAACTGCCCAGCTACAAACGACCATCAATCCGCACCGCATTGCTGACGACCTTTGATCGAGCGATGACGTTCCTGCGCAAGGCCGGCACGGTGATCGTTGCCATCTGCATTGTGCTGTGGTGGCTGGGCGCGTATCCCGTAGCGGGACCATCGCCCGAAGCCGATGGGCTTCGTCAGAAGGCGGTGGAAGTTCAGACGGTATCGTCCGATCAGGCGGCGGTGCTGGTCGCCGACGCCGATACGATCGATCGCCGCCACGCCAAGGAACGGAGTTTCATCGGGCGCATCGGCCACGCGGTTGAGCCGGTGTTCCGTCCAATCGGCGGCGACTGGCAACTCTCCATCGGTTTGCTCAGCAGTTTTCTCGCCCGCGAAGTGTTCGTCAGCACCATGGCCGTGGTGATCGCCGGCGAGGAGGATGCCGAGGCACCGACGGTGCAGGAGCAGATCATCGGCGCCGTGCGAGGTGACGGCTCGCCGCTGTTCACCGTGCCGGCCTCGGCAAGCTTGCTGGTGTTTTATGTCTTGGCGATGCAATGCCTGCCCACCCTCGCCGTAACGCGGCGTGAAACCGGCACTTGGTGGTGGGCCGTGGCGCAACTCGTGATCATGACCGGCATGGCGTATGTCGCCGCGCTGATCACCTACCAAGGCCTAATCATGATGGGGGTGACGTAATGCCGTGGAATGATTGGGAATTCTGGATCGTGACTTCGCTGGCCGTCATCGGCATCATTGTGCTGATGCGTCCGTTCCTGCCGAAGCGCAGAGGTTCGTCCGATGCGTCGTGTCCAAACTGCATCAGCGGATCGGCGGCGGCAAAACCTCGTCGTGCCACGCTGACGATCGAATCCAAGCGACCCCGCGCCTGATGGTCTCTTCTCGTTGCGTACCGTGGAGAGGGTGAACCACAGAGATCACAGAGAACACAGAGACGGAAACAGACGGTTTGGAACCACGAATGAACACGGATGAACGCGGATGGGGAGTGAGCGGGTGAAGGGCTGAGGTTGCGTGTTCCGCCTGGTCGTGCCGACGTGCCGACACTGCCGACAGCCCCCTCACCGCGCCGCGTGCAGGTACGTGCCCGCCGTCGTGCCTTCCAGACATTGCGCCACCAGTGCAGTCCATCCGGTTTGATGGCTTGCGCCTAATCCGCGTCCGGTGTCGGCATGAAAATATTCGTGGAAGAGAACGAGGTCTCGCCAATGCGGATCGAGGGCGCAACGGGCGTCGTCGCCATGACAGGGACGCCGGCCGTTCTGGTCCGGCAAAAACAAGGTCGTCAAACGACGTCGCAACTCGCCGGCCACATCGTCGAGTGATAGATGCTGCCCCGAACCGACCGGACATTCGACCTTGAAATCGTCGCCGTAGTAGTAGTGGAATCGTTCGAGCGATTCGATGAGCAGGTAGTTGACGGGGAACCAGATCGGGCCGCGCCAGTTCGAGTTGCCGCCGAACAGTCCGCTCGTGGATTCGCCCGGCGTGTAGTCCACGCGGTGCTCCTCGCCATCAACGTTGAAGATGAAAGGATTCTTCTCCAGATCCTTGGTGACGGCTCGAATCCCGAACGGCGAGAGGAACTGCTGCTCATCGAGCATCGAGCCGAGCACGCGATGCAGCCGCTCGCGGGAAGGGATCGCCAGGAGAAGTTGTCCTTTCGATTTGCCGTTGTGGTCGCGCTGCTCCATGTAGGAGATGTGCTTGCCGAGGTCGGTGCGGTGCTTCAGGAACCATTGCGTGCGCTTGAGAAAGCCCGGGAGTTGATCGACCACCTCGCGCTCCAGCACCAGCACGGCCAGCAGCGGGATCAGCCCGACCAGCGAGCGAATCTTCAGCGGCACCACGCGATCGTTCAGGTGCAACTGGTCGTAGTAGAAGCCGTCGGTCTCATCCCACAGTCCGGTTCCGCCCAGCGTGTTGATGGCGTCGGCGATGGCGACGAAGTGCTCGAAGAACTTGCTGGCCACATCGTCGTAGGTCGGGTCCTCGCTCGCCAGTTCCAAGGCGATCGCCAGCATCGTCGAGCAGTAGAACGCCATCCACGCCGTGCCGTCGGCTTGTTCAAGATGCCCGCCGGTGGGCAGCGGTTTCGAGCGATCGAACACGCCGATGTTGTCGAGGCCGAGAAATCCGCCGGCGAAAATGTGATTGCCTTGCGGGTCCTTGCGGTTCACCCACCAGGTGAAGTTGATGAGCAGCTTGTGGAACGCGCGCGCGAGGAACTGCCGATCGCGCTGGCCACGCGGGGCCGACATCTTGTACACCCGCCACACCGCCCACGCATGCACCGGCGGGTTCACATCGCTGAAATTGAACTCGTACGCGGGCATCTGGCCGTTCGGGTGCATGTACCACTCGCGCAGCAGCAGCAGCAACTGCTCCTTGGCGAAGGCCGGGTCGATCCGCGCGAAGGGGATCATATGGAACGCCAAATCCCACGCGGCGTACCACGGGTACTCCCATTTGTCCGGCAACGAGATCACATCGCGGTTGAACAGATGCGACCAGTCGGCGTTCCGTCCATGAAGGCGATTGGCCGGGGGGGACGGTTGCGCGGGGTCGCCACGCAGCCAATCTTTCACCACGTAGTGATAGAACTGCTTGCTCCAGATGAGGCCCGCGTAGGCGGCTCGCGCCACATGCCGTTGATCATCGGAATACGAATTGGGAATGAGGGCGGCGTAGAACGCATCGGTTTCCGCAAGGCGCTCGATGAACACGCGATCGAATCCGTCGCCGAAGGCTTGAGCCGGAAGCTCACTCTCGGCCGACAGCCGCAATCGCATCACCACACGACCGCCGGCGGGAATGTTGTACTCTCGCCATGCCGCCGCCTTGGTGCCGGTGCGGGCGGGATTGATGGCGTTCGTCTGATCGTGAATCACGCGATCGTGAAAGCCATCCTTCACGAACTCGGTTCCGTTCGGTTGGCCGCACAACCGCTGGCCGTTGCTGTCGTTCTCGGTGAACAGCAGGCCGTGATCGTCATTCTTCGAAGACGCCGGTTCGATCTGACCGCGAAAGCGACCCAGCGTTTCGTGCTCCGCGAGAATGGTGTGATCATCCATCGCCGACAGTCGCGGCCGCAGGTTGCTGTCCTCCGACGTGTGGCCCCAACTCCAGGTGTTGCGGAACCACAGTGTGGGCAACAGATGAATCCGGGCCGCCTCGGGGCCACGATTCTCAACCGTGATGCGAATCAGAATGTCATTGGACGACGCTTTCGCGTACTCCACGAACACATCGAAGTATCGGCCCTCGTTGAACACGCCGGTGTCGGTCAGCTCAAACTCACGTTGCGTCTGGTCGCGGCGTTTGTTCTCCGAGACCAACTGCTCATAGGGGAACTCGGCCTGCGGATATTTGTACAGGGCCTTGAGATACGAATTCGTCGGCGAGGCGTCGAGGTGGTAATAGCATTCCTTGACGTCCTCGCCGTGATTGCCCTGCGGATTGGTCAGGCCGAACAGCCGCTCCTTCAGGATCGGATCGCGGCCGTTCCACAGCGCGAGCGAGAAGCACAGGCGGCACTCGCGGTCGGTGATGCCGAGCAGGCCGTCCTCGCCCCAGCGGTACGCGCGGCTGCGGGCGTGGTCGTGCGGAAAGTAATCCCAGCAGTTGCCATCGGCCGAGTAGTCCTCGCGCACGGTGCCCCATTGCCGATCGGACAGGTACGGCCCCCAACGCTTCCAGTTCTTCGCTCGCTGCTGATCTTCGGCCAGACGCATCACCTCGGCGTTCGCGACAGCAGGGCTGGCCTGACTCATGCGGGCGGTCTCCGTGCCCGGCAGGTCGAGCCGGTTGATGGATCATAATGACCGGGGTCGATCATCGCCGAGTGATTGTCGGATATACTGCACGCCTACGATCAACACGAGGCGACCACTGTGCCCATGGCTCTCGACGCATCCGCCACCATCCGCAACGCCCGTCATCCCGAACTGGCACAGTATGTCAATGCCCACGCGATTCTTCGCGGGTCGTTCACGCTCGCCAGCGGCCGGCAAAGTTCTTACTACTGCGATGGCAAACAGGTGAGTTTTTCCGGCGAGGGCTTGTCGCTTATTGCCCGGGCTATCGCAGCCGAGATTCGCGATCTGGACATCGACGCAATCGGCGGCATGGACATGGGGGCCACGCCGATCGTCGCCGCCACCGCCCTCTGGCACTTCGAGCACGGCAGTCCGCTGCCCTCGTTTGTCGTGCGCAAGGATGTCAAAGCGCATGGAACCAAGAAAGAGATCGAAGGCGTGTTCCCCAAAGAGCCTTCGCGTGTGGTCATTGTCGATGACGTCGTGACGACGGCAGGCTCGATCATCAAGTCCATCGAAGTCGTCCGGGCCAAAGGTCACGAAGTGGCGCTGGCCATCAGCGTCCTCGACCGCGACGGTGGAGGGCGTCAAGCCCTGGAGGCGATTGGCGTGCCATATCGGCCATTGGTGATGATCGCGGAACTTGGCATTGAGAACTGACTCGCTCGGCCAAGTGGCGAAGGCCGCCCGTGACAATTTCTGTGCGGCGACATTGTCGGACCTTGCCACATCCTGCCGTGAAGCCGCGTTGCACGGCGAGTTTGACACCGTGCAGGGATTGGCACTCCATTCATTGTTTCTCGGCCTCGGTCAGAGGATCAGCCACGGGCCGACATCGCAGTCGGTGGTTCAGGCCATGCGCGTCCAGTGGCTGCCGATCTTGAATATGGTGATCGAGCATCAGGGATCGGAACCGATGGCGGGATTGAATACCGTTTTATCTGACCGTCGGCATCTTGTCAGGTAGGTAAGAATTGGTTGCAGGGCCCTGCATGAATCACGCCCAATTCCTCGCATGCTGATTCAGGTTGATGAAGGCTGCTCGCTTGCCGTGCAAGGCGTCGATTCCCAAGTTGCGGAGTCGATCAGCCAGCATTGGCTTCATGCCTTTCGGCACGACCAAGACACGATGTGGCTGATGCTTTTCCGATGCGCTATGAATCAACAGTTGTCCGATCGCGGTGTAAATGCTGGATGGCAAGCAATCCGGTTTTACTTCAAACAGGATTTTCACCCGTTTGCCTGATGCAACGAACAAGTCGCGCGGGCGGTCGTTACCACATTCGCCAATCTTGAGGCTTTCCACTGCTTTCCGAAGGTCGCGAACGATCTCTCCGTGACGGCATGTACCCTGAATGTCACCACTTATTCTGTAGCTGCGGCGCGGTCCCCAGAACTCGTCGGTAAATTTCGTCTCTTTTGAGCTGCCCAAGTGTCGAGTGGCCGTGGTTTCATGATTGTTTCCTCGTGTGCTATTCCGGAGTAGCAGTCGGGCTTTGTAATCCGCCACCTTGTGAACAAAATCGCCGATCAGGTGGCTAATCGATGGCTTGTCGATAGCCGATGATGATTCGATCTTGCGTCACACCGTCACGCCAACGGACGGGCTGCCAATTCAAACCTTCGGCAACATCACTGAATCCAAGACCGCCAACGTCACGTTGTCCTCGATTGACATGACCTGAATGGCCGAGGTAAATCCGCTCTTGGAGATCGCAGACGAGTACGCCGCGACAGGATCGCTTGATGCCTTGATGTGGCGGATTGATTTCGCAAGTAATCGACAGGTTGGTCATTGTGGATTCGGGGTCTTGAACTCCATAGCCACAAAAAAACCGCTCATCCCGGCCTGGTCCCAAGCAACTCCAATATCGCTCAACATCGTTCCAATACACATCTCCCTCAAAGGAACCTGCTTGAAAACCGATTACCCTCGCATATCGTCGGCAATCGCGGGTAAGCGATTCTTTCAGGATCTTGATGGCGCCAGCCATCTGCGATTTGTCTGTCAGCGCTGTCAAAGGCATGACATCAGCTCCAACTGTTTTACAGAGGTGTCATCGAATAAATGGGCAGTGCCCCGTGTAGGACTCGAACCTACGACCCGCTGATTAAGAGTCAGCTGCTCTACCAACTGAGCTAACGAGGCGACGAGGCGAAGATGGAAAGTGTAGCCAGTGAGGCTGATGGGTCAAGCGGCGGGCGTCGCGGCGTGAGTGAGCGTGGAAGTTGCCTTCGAGGCGTGACCCGAGTCTTCCTCGCCGATCAGGTGGCACCGCGCGGCATCACATCGCTGGCGGCTCGTCAGACACGGCTTCTTGCGGAGCGATTTCAATGGGGTGATCGATCATCAAAACCGCAGATGCACCGGTCGCTCGGCCGGCGGCGGCAGGTTGAGGATCGCCCGCATCAGCGCGAGGTCGGCGGGGCGCGTGATCTTCAGGTTGCGCACGTCGCCCTCCACCGCATGCACCGTTTCGCCAAGACGCTCGACCAGCCCGGCGTCGTCGGTCGCGCCGTCAAGATCGGCCTGCGAATACGCGCGACGGAGAAGTTCGGCCTTGAACACCTGCGGCGTCTGCACTTCAACCAATCCTCGGCGATCGATGGTTTGCAAAACCGTCCGAGTGGGGATGTGCAGTTTGCCTTCGTCGCCGAGGATCATGTCGGCGAGGGCGTCATCGTCGCTGCCGCTGATGTCGGCGGCTTCATCGCTGACGCGCTTGAGGGTGGCGTTGATGGGCATGACGGGGATGACGGCGTCGAGTTTCCTCGCCGCGCCGAAGACGCGGTCGAGCACATCCTTGGTGACGCTCGGCCGCGCGGCGTCGTGTACCGCGACATGGGTGGCGTCGGCGGGAACCTCGGCGAGCGCGGCCTGCACGGTTTCCCAGCGATGCGTCGCACCGCCCTTGACGATCCGCGCGCCGTGAAAGCCGAGCGTCGGGCCGAACTTGTCGCGGAAGGCGTCGAAATCGTCGGGCGGCCCGGCCACGATGATGCTGCGGACCTCGTCGCGCTTGGTGAAGAGCTCCACCGTGCGAAGCAGGACGGTGCGCCCGCCCAGATCCTGCGCCAGTTTGTCGGACTCGCCGTAACGGGTGGATTTGCCCGCGGCGGGGATGATCACGCAGACGTTCATGGGGTGAGTTTATCGCCGGGCGGGCGAATCAACCACATAGATCACAGAGAACACAGAGAGGGAGAGGGGGGTTGGGAACCACGGATGAACACGGATACACACGGATGAGGTGTCAGCAGCCGCGAGCCGATGGCTCGCGGAGTGGGCTTTTGATCTGGATTTCTCCCGGATCGACAGCGCCTTCCGCGAGGCATTGCCTCGCGGCTATTGACATTCATCGTTGTGTCGCGAATCCATTCTCAATCTTTATCCGTGTCCATCCGAGGTTCCTCTTCCTCTGGTTCGCTGTTCCACGTCGCGGGCACGGGCGAGGTCGGCATGAGGACGGCCATCGTGGCCATGGCGGTGCCGTAATTGCTGGAGCGGTCGAACACGCGGTCGTTCCAGGTGCCGTCCCCCAGCCGCACCGACATCAGCAGGCCATTGATGCGGCGGCGGTACTCGGCCCGCTCGCGTTCGGGCAGTTGCTCCACCGCCTGGGCGGCGTAGTAGTGGGCGAAATAAAAATAGTACGGCGCGATGCCGTAGGGCGGCACATGGGTGCCATTCTGGGCGCGGCGTCTGTCCAGCCACTCCCAATGCACGATGAACGAATCGACCGCGCCGCGCACGTTGGCGACGCTGGAACGCCCGGCCAGATGCAATGTGGTCTCGGTGACGAGCATGCGGCCGACCGAGCCGGGAATCGGCTCGCGGCTTTTCTCGCCATCGACTCCCGAATACCGGATCGCCCCGGTGAGAGTGCGCGAGGCTTCCAGCGCGTCGAGCGCCCGGATCACCACCGCATCGTCCACTTCATAGCCTTGTTTCCGCGCCTCGAAGAGCGCCTGGAGCGTCGGGCCGGTCATGAACGGCGAGGGCGGCGAGATGGAATTCGCGTTGCCCGCGCGGGCGTAATTCCAGCCGCCGACCTGCTTGATTTCCGTTTTTTGGATCGCGTCAATGAAGAATTCCAGAGTCTCCTCGGCGTGGTCGGCCAGTTCCGCCGGCATGTGGTCGTGCGCCTTCAAGTGAAGCAGGAAGAGGGTGCCGTAGGTGAATCCCCAGCCGCGCACGTCGTAGCCGGTCTCATGGACGGGCGTCATCAACTCGTCTTTCGCCGCGTCGATGATGAACCGCACGGCTCGTTTGATCGCATCCTGGCGTGCGAGATCCGCAGCGTAATCCGGCACGAGCGTCAGCGCGGTTGCGCAGATGCTGGTGCCGCCGATGCGGTATCCCACCGGAATCGTGCCGTTCACGCGGTAAACGCCTTCATAAGGCCATTCGGATTTTTCGGTTCCCTCCTGATGCGCCAGCAGATGATTGACGCAGCCCAGGCCGATCTCGCCAATCGTCTCGTTCGTCACCTGCGCTGAGGCCGGCGTGGAAGCAGTTTGCGGCGCCGCAATCGAGGCACCCAGGCAAACGCCCAGCCAGGCTCCACACCACAACCAAACTACGGGACGGTTCAATATCTCGATCTTCATGCGAAAAAATCCTCGAGAGACCCCCGCAGCGATCCGGCAGGAAACAACCTTGAAGCGTGCCCATCCTGCGTGTCGTGCGGCATCATTTTTAAGGCGCGCTACCGGTCACGAGCATGGTTCCCGACTGGGCGCGTGATCGCACCATGACGTTCCCCCAGATCAATCCGCGGTGTTCCGGCCGAAGGTTCACGCGAAAACGGATCATCTGTCCGTCGCGGACTTTGTTAATGCCGAGCAATTCCACGGTGAACTGGTCGGAATCGGTGGTGATCGAATTGATGAAGTCGGTCTTTTCCTTGCGGGGAAGCCACTTGGCCATGACTTCGAAATCGACGTATCGGCCCTCGGTGAACCGATCGACGAGCACCCGTTTCTCCTGCAAGGCCCAGGTGTCGGTCGGGGCGAATGGAACGCGGCGCGCGCATTCGTGGCGCACCTCAAGATCGAACACCCTGCCTTCCGGGTGATCGGTCTCCACCACCACAAAGGGCGGCAGTCGCTTGCCTTGCGCGTCCACGCAAGTTTCCGAATCGAAGGAGCTGAAGTCCCATCTCAGCGTGTACGAATCACGGGGTTGGTCGGCGGCGGGATTGTAATCGACGTAGTTGGCCGCCTCGCCGTTCACGGCGACGATGCGGAACGGACGCCGGTCCAGCGAAAAGACCTTGAAGGTGCCGACCGCGGGGCGAATGCCGTTCTCCAGCGCGAGCGCATTGATGAAGGTGGGTTCCGCCATCACGGGTAGCTCGACCTTGGCGATGATGGGATAGGTCGCCACGTCGTAGCCGCGGATGGCAATTCGGATCTCGGCCTTTTTTGAACCCATGGTGGAGGTGGCGCGGTAGTTCAACCGCATCTGCGCGGTTTCGCCGGGCATCAGTCGCTGGTTGGGCAGTTCCACGCTGGTGCAACTGCAGTCGGCCGCGGTGCGCACGATCCAGATCGCGTCCTTGCCCACGTTGGTGATGGTGGCGACGGCTTCCGTCGCCTGGTTCGGCCTCAACGTGCCGAGATCAAGGATGTCGGGATGAAACGCGACGGGCGGCGGATTGGTGTTGTCCGTCGTCGGCCGGCTAGGAATAGTT
>Ga0163154_10009782_pt1 | contig 10847 bp, 9 predicted proteins | sample OliLakLV19MP9P1_FD_148649 | JGI IMG/M metagenome (GOLD analysis project Ga0163154, IMG submission 148649) | Freshwater microbial mat bacterial communities from Lake Vanda, McMurdo Dry Valleys, Antarctica - Oligotrophic Lake LV.19.MP9.P1 | ecosystem: Environmental > Aquatic > Freshwater > Lake >...
CGAAAAAGGGCTTCCCGAAGTTCAAGTCCAAACATCGCGACACCCCACGCTTTCGCATTCCCCAACGGGTGCAGATGGGCGATTCGTTCGTCTCGGTGCCGAAGATCGGAAACATTCAGGCCATCGTTCACCGACCGCTGATTGGCACAACGAAGGGCGCAACCTTCAAGCGTGAAGCGTGCGGACATTGGTATGTGAGTATTGTCACGGAACAGCAGATCGCCCCACGCACCAATCGGCCTGTTCGAACTCACGTTGGCATTGATCTTGGTTTGAAGTCGCTCGGTGTGCTGTCCAGCGGCCCAACCATCGACAATCCGCGCTGGTATCGCACCCAAGCACGCAAGCTCAGACGGGCACAACAGGCATTCAACCGTGCCAAAAAGGGCAGCGCAAACCGAACCAAAGCGCGTATTCGCGTGGCACGGTTGCATCAGAAAACCCGCAACCAACGGAATGACTTCTTGCACAAGTTGAGTACCAAACTGGTACGGCATTTCGACCTCATATCCATCGAAGATTTGAACGTCAACGGGCTGGCGAAAACCAAGCTGGCGAAAAGCGTTCTCGATGCCGGATGGGGGCTGTTCCGATCCATGCTGACGTATAAGGCAGATCGAGCGGATACCCATCTGATTCTGATTGGGCGATTCTTCCCTTCTTCCAAAACCTGTAGCATATGCGGGCGAGTCAATCACGCACTCACCCGCACAGATCGTATCTGGACATGCCCCTGTGGTATGACTCTTGACCGCGATCTGAACGCCGCAATCAACATTGATCGGGAAGGGTTCCGCCTGTTTGAACACACTGTCGCGGCAGGACATGCCGAGACACAAAACGCCTGTGGAGACGTGGTCAGACCAATCGTACGATTGGCGCATGTCGATGAGACAGGCAGCCCACACCCTTGAGGGGTGGGTATTTCACTAAAGCCCTTCGCAACTGGCATGGCCGTGAGGCTGGTGCAAATGTCAGCGCATGGCTCTATCGAATCGCAACCAATACAGCCTACGATTATCTGCGCCGCAAACAACGGATCAGCTTCTCTTCACTGGCCGATTTCGAGCCTCCCGATCAATCTACCGCTGAATATGCCATTGATGATCGTGAACCGGTGCTTCAGGCATTGGCCGAATTGCCATTATCCTATCGCCTGCCGCTTATTCTGTATGCCTATAATGGTCATAGCACCAACGAAATTGCAGCGGTGCTCGGTTGTAGCACGAGTGCAGTCAAAACACGGCTATTCCGTGCGCGCGAACGGTTTCGCCAGGTGTATCAGGGCTGATTACTGACATCAAGGCGGGAACTTCTCGCAGGCAACCCCGCTAACGGCATCCTGGGTCTGATCAGTAAGAATAGTCGTCCCATTGATATCGATCGCACACGATAGGGCAACCGATTCATTATTTGTGCCAAACGCATCGACCGCCAGGTCGGCATCGCTGGTAGCACTAAACTGCACCCTCCACGGTAGTGTCGTATCGGGCAGCCGTACCTCCTTACCATTTGCATCAAGATACGATATGATCACTTTTGAGGCGGCTCCCTCAACCCGATAAACGACTGTCACCGTATTGGTGGTTGGTGTGACCGTTGTTAGCAGCGGCGTGCTTGTGGGCACACTGGTTGGGATATTCGCTGGCGTACTCGTCGATACTGGTATCGCCGTTGGTAGAGGTGTCTGTGTTGGTACAATTGCCGTGAAGGTAGCAACACCAGATGCGCTGGTTGGAATGGTTGTCGGAGCGCTGGTCGTAACTGGTGTTAGAACAGCTGTAGCACCAACCTGAGTCGCTAGCGCCTGTGTTGGCGGTGTTGGCGTTATCGTCGCCCTGTTTGATACTACCGTTGGCGGGATTGCGACCGTTGGCGCAGCCACCTGGGTTGCTATTGCGCCTGGCGCAGTCACACTAGGTGGTGCTGTACTGCCATCCGGATTTGGCGCTACTGCCGATGGAGTAATCGGTGTTGGCAGAAGTTGTGTTGCTGGGAGTATCGCCGTTGGCAGAAGCGGTGTTGGCGGAATAGGTGTGGCTAGCGCAGGTATCGTCGGAGAAACCTCAGCAACGGTTGGATCTAGCTGAAGCGGCGGCGCAGTGAGATCGAGTTCGATCAGGGTTGGCGGAACAACACCAGCAACAGAATCGGGTGTGCTGGCAAATGATCGCCACAAAATCACAACTCCAGCGATCACACAGATCGCTGCAAGAATAAGTTTAACATTTGGACGGAACGTTGGGTGCATAGGTTTGTATCTCGTAGTCTGATGACATGACCATCGCATGATAGCCGAGATCGATAGTTACATCCAACTACAGATTCTTCACCATTGCGATAGCATAGGCGAGTGAAGAGAACTTCTCCCCACAGTAGCTGATCTATGCTTGTTCTGCACCCCAACTCCCAGTATGGTTCAGATCGATCCCACTAACCAATTCGGCGTGTGGATGATTTCCCCGAGGCGCAAGACGCGCAATCATATGGGAGGCTTCTATGCAAGCACAGGACACTGAGGTGCTGACGAATCCTGCGGAAACCCTCACAGTATCACTTCGTGGTGTTGCCCTACTCGAATACCCACTGCTCAACAAAGGCAGTGCGTTTACGGTAGATGAGCGCGTTGATCTCGGCTTATTGGGGTTGTTGCCGCCACATGTTGCAACCCTCGATGAACAGCTCGCCCGAACCTATGAAAAATTCGTGACGATTGAGACAGCACTTGATCGCTATATCTTCTTGGCTGGCCTTCAGGATCGCAACGAAACCCTCTTCTACCGGCTGCTCAGCGAGCATGTGGCCGAGATGATGCCAATCATCTATACACCTGTGGTTGGCACAGCCTGTGAACAATTCAGCCATATCTACCGCCGACCACGCGGCCTGTATGTCGCCCATCCCGATAGAGCCGATCTCGATGTGATTCTATCACACGTCCCGAATACAGACGTACGGGCGATTGTTGTCACCGATGGCGAGCGTATTCTTGGATTGGGCGACCAGGGCATTGGCGGGATTGGCATCCCCATTGGGAAACTGGCGCTCTACACGCTCTGCGCCGGAATACATCCAGCCACAACACTGCCAATTATTCTTGATGTCGGCACCAACAACCGCAAATTGCTTGATGATCCATTGTATCTGGGCTGGCGCCACGAGCGTGTGCGCGGTGCAGAATATGATGCATTTGTTGAGGCATTTGTACGCGCCGTTCAGCGCCACTTCCCCAATGCACTATTGCAATGGGAGGATTTCGCCAAAGACAATGCCTCCCGGTTGCTGGAACGCTATCGCGATCAACTATGTACCTTCAACGACGACATCCAGGGCACTGGTGCTGTCACCCTGGCTGGGTTGCTGGCGGCCATGCATGTGAAGGGCGAACGGCTGAGTAATCAACGCTTTGTGCTGCATGGCGCTGGATCAGCAGCCCATGGGATCTGCGATCAGCTCGTTGCAGCAATGGTGAGCGAAGGAACCGCAGAAGCCATTGCTCGAACCATGATCTGGCTGGTGGATAGCGAAGGGCTGGTGTATAACGAGCGCACCAATCTGGAGGCATTCAAGCGGCGCTATGCCCATACATATAGCGAAACCGAAACCTGGCAGCTCGATACAGCCACTGCGATTAAGCTTGCCGATGTCGTGCGGAATGTCCACCCAACCATCCTGATCGGCACGTCGGCGCAACCAGGCGATTTTGACGAGGCGCTTGTTCGCGACATGGCCGCGCACGTCCAGCGACCAATCATCTTCCCACTCTCGAACCCAACCTCAAAAAGCGAAGCAACACCCGAACAACTGATTGCATGGACGGAAGGGCGCGCAATCGTTGCAACAGGTAGCCCATTTGCGAATGTGGCCTATGGCCAGCGCTCGATCCATATCGGGCAGTGCAATAATGTGTTCATCTTCCCTGGTGTTGGGTTAGGTGTGATTGCGACTGGCATCCAGCGTGTGACCAACGAGATGTTTGTTGCCGCGGCATTGGCACTCAGTGAACTGGCCCCCGCCCAACACGATATCAACGCGTCGCTGTATCCATCCGCCGAGGATGTCCGTATTGTTGCGCGGCGGGTGGCCTTGGCAGTTGCCCGCGAAGCCCAGCGGGTTGGCCTAGCTCCACGCCTCACCCCAGATGAGATTGAGGCACGCATCGATGCGACCATGTGGACGCCGCATTACCCACATCTACGCCCGGTGTAGGCTACCTCTTGGCCTGTTGGCCCGTAGCGGGCCTACAGGCCCCTCATAAAGTGCTTAATATCACGACCGTGCTGCCTCAGCTGCTATATGCCCAGCTAATGAGGTCACAAACGTTCGCAGGCTGGTCATCTCGCTAAGTTCAGTATACTCCTCATCTACGGCTGCAGTGCGTGGCGAGGTGATCACCGATGCAACGGTGTAGAGCTGCTCCTGAACCAATCGCTGGCAGAGCAGATCATAGCGTTGTTGGTACGATGCACCCTGAAACTCGGGGGAAATCGGGAAGTGTGACGAGATGTCTTTGATGGGACGACGTGAATTCGGTGCATCTTCAACCAGCATCAACCAACCGACAAACGGCCGCGACTGCTTGCCAAACGCCCCTTCGCGATACGCCGTCCAGAAATCGTGAGCGGTGCCAATCGCTTCCTCGGCGCGATTATTGGCGTTATTTCCGAACGATGGGCCAACTTGGCTCTTCAATTCCAATGCAGCCACCAATCGCCCTTGATTGATAATCAGCAGATCCCAGACCTTGGTTGGACGAAAATAGCCCGGTAACGTCAATACAGCACGCTTCTGATGAATATCCGCATGGCCAAGGCCATTGGCTCGTACCAGATCGAGTATCAGTGCAATGAAACCGTTCATATTTTTGCCCGCTGTCACCCCAGCACGCTCACCGGCGTCCATCCGGCCTGCCTCAATTTGTTTTTGGCGAGCTAGCTCGCGATTACCCCAGAACGCCTGCACCGCCTCACGGGCCTTGGTCTCGTACGCAACCAGATCAATTGGCATGAAGGTTCCTATACTCCGCTGCCCGCAAGCGCATCTTGCTCTGCCGTCGATAATCCATACAACGCATATACCGCCTCATGGCTAGCGTGCAGATCGCCAGACTCGACTGCGATAATCAAAGCTTGTTTGATGTAATCGGGCACGTCATGCCAGTGGGGCACACGAATCCGGCGGAGATACTGCGCCTGAAAGCGCAGATAGCCCCCGCGCATGCGCGTCGAGTACGCTGATACGAATAACCGAGCGATCCCAGAGCGCAGAACGGCCTGTAATGCCCGCAGATCCCAATCCTTGGAGGTGATGTAGTACAAGTTGTGATGCGGATACAGGTACCCAGGCTCATAGACAATATGGGCATCACCCTTGATATCAGGAATCAGGAGCTTCGGTTGTGAAGCTAGCTTCGGGTAGATACGGTCAATTGTGCGATACCAATTTGTCGGCATCTTCTGTGCAACATGGCGTCCAGCAATTTCATTACGGCGATCCTCAAGATAGCGCTGGAGCCGTGGGTACTTGGCAAGATTTACGAGCCTGCCATCATCATCGAATGGGTTGATCACACCTAAGCCACGCCAGGCCACACTGCCATTAAGGATATCGCGCGTCATGACTAGTGGGAGCTTGCGATCTAGCTCAACATCCAGCGTATCATAGGGGCCAATAAAGGCCCTATCCGCACCAGTTGCCACCCCGATGCCTACTTTACAGCCAACAGCCTCAATTGTCGGAAATGCTGCTTCCAGCCGCCGCACGACACTGAGTTGATTGGCTGCCTCAAGAATCCATGGCTCTGCACCGCTAGCCACCCCTTCAAGACGGCGTATAACTGAAGGGTTGGGCATGGCAGTAGATGCGGTTAGCTCGGCAGCTAGCTGCGAAAGCGATGCAGCAGTAATCTCTGGACGATAGGCTACTTGCGTCACCGTGCCCGGTTCGCGAGCGATAATCGTAATCGCTGGGTACGCTATTACATCTGAATGAAACGCCGGCGTGTCAACCATATCCACATAGGCTTTTAGATGGAAATGATCAGCCACGAGCTTGCGCAACGGCCCGCCATAGCGATTCTTGATCCAGCGATCAGCGCAGATGAATCCAAGTTGCCCTCCCTCTTCTAGCAGCAACAGCGAGCGCTCAATAAAAGGGATATACAAATCAGCACGATCATAGATCGTCTGGTAGCGCACCCGATATTCCGCCATCAGCACATCTGGAATCAGCTCCTGGCGCACATATGGCGGGTTGCCAATCACGAAATGAAAGCCAGTCTCTATTCGGGTCAGTAGAAAATCGCCTAGAATTAGCCAGCTATCCGCCAGCAGTTCAGCATCTACAATCGAGAAGCTATGCCTGATCAGCCGATCAATGACCTTCTGGCGCGTCTCGGCAAACGTTGACGCATGCAGCTCGACCCCACGAATCGCTGATAGAAGCGTATCTGCTGCGCGAAGCTTGTGCGAGCCGGAACCTAGAGATGCCAGCAGACGATCAATAGCTGGCAACAGAAAATCGCCTTGGCCAATCGCAGGCTCTAGTAGCCGCATATCAACAAGTGGATGATCAGGGGTATAGCCAACCAGATCGAGGATAAACTCCACCACCTCGGAGCGAGTAAAGACTGCTCCACGCTCTTCCAGGCCGAGCAGCGTTGTATCGCGTAGATCGAGTGGCTCGACGATCAGATCAGATAGGAACGATTTCTGAAACTGCAATGTCAATTGTTTCTCACTGCGTAGATGATCGGCCCAGTAACAATATCTCGATCACGAAGCGTTATAAACGATGTCGTGTAGAAAACATTATATCACATCCAGGCCCATAGTGAAAATTAATACCCTCTCCCAGAACGGGAGAGGGGGCCAGGGGTGAGGGTCTCACTCCTCGCGGAATGTTTTACATGCCTCTGTTAAGGCATGCAGCTTGGCCTGGGTGATCGGCAGCGGCACATGGCCAAACCCGCACTCGCTGGTCAGCAATAGCCGTTCGGGTGGGAAGTGTTTGAGCGCTGGAGCGACGCGCATACGGATGATCTCGGTATTCTCAAGATCATCACTGCGCTGGTCGATCACCCCGAGTGCCAGATCACCCTGGAAATCCCATTCCTTCCACAGATCCATCAGATCATAGCTGAGTGTACAATGCTCAAGCGATACCTCATCCAGCCGAACCTTCTTAAAAGCCGGAACGAGATCGGTATACTTCGTGAAATACACTCGCTTGCGCCGCGGGTTGCCGCCACACACATGCAATGCCACGCGCACATTCGGCCCAAGTGATTCGATCAATTCGTTCAGGATTTCCGCCGCCCACTCACTCTGCTCGGGTGCCTCGGTCCACATTGGTTCATCAAACTGAACATAATCACAGCCTGCTGCAATCACCTCCTGCAATTCCTGGCGCAGCATATTGGCCCAGGCGCGGCAGAGTGCCTGATCATCGGGGTACAGATCGGTGCGCTGATTGACAGTAAAGCGCGTTAGGACGTGCGGGCCGGTGACGGTTTGCTTGACACGCACATGGGTTGGGGCGGCTGCACGGGCAATCTTCCAGTTATGGGCCAGATTAAAGCGCGGATTCTTGAGTTCATCGATCAGGCGCGGGCACTCGATGGCAAACCCGGCGGTGCCATAGCTCTGCGGCACCATGTCATCGAAGGTCATGCCATCAATACGTTTCTGGTAGAAATAGTACATATTCTCACGGTAGCCCTCGCCATCGGTGACGATCTCCAGGCCGGTGGTAACCTGTTCGGCAACAGCCCAGCGAATATAATCGTCGATCTCATCCTGGCTCATCGATGGGCGTTTCATAGTATCGGCCAGCGCGGCGCTGCGTGGAAAGCTGCCGACGACCGTGGCGGTGTATGGTTTCATAATTGGAATTCCTTTATTGGTGGGGCTACGCGCCCCACACCCGCGTTCAATGGATCACATTCCTGCGGGGCTACGCGCCCCGCACCTGCGGTCGGGGTGGGCCGCCACCCTCTGGGCCACCCCGGCCATGGTCCAGGGACAAGGTCCCTGAATGGACGACCGTGGCCTCTGAATATGTGTTGGTCATGCCTCGGCTGCATTCGATATATGTTGGGAGCAACCACCGTGCTAGAGCAATGATGACATCGCACCCAACGAATGTAGGGGTGATATCAAGCCGCCTTCATTCAGTCACTATTGTTATTTTGCCACGCGGCGCGTGTTCGCCCACGACGAACGCCGCGTTGGAACGCGATGGGTATACGCTTTATTCAGCGAACACAGAGATCCGCCTCTACGCCCTGGACTCGTGTTGGGATGTATTGCAAACGCCCATAGTGCTCTTTTTTGTTTTAAAGAATGTTGGTGGCTCTCCCACGCCTATTGTGCCTCCCCTCGCCTGCCGCAGCGGGAGAGGGGCCAGGGGTGAGGGCGGTTCTTAGTTCTCAGTTGCGCTATTCTGACTCCTGACTCCTGACTTCTGGATACTGAAAGCTGAAAGCTGATGGCTGATGGCTAAATGTTCAGACCGGTGCTAACCCTGCTTCGGCACGGGCCTCATTGATATGCAACCGAATGCCATCGATAACTGGCCGATACTGGAAATCGATTTCATGAGCCAATCGGCTGCCATCGGTATTGTCGACCAGCGGTGTTGTTGGTTTTTCCTGCTCGAATTCGATCACGGCATCTGGCAGCCAGTGGCGCACCATTGCCGCAAGTTCCTGCCCGCTCAGGCATTCACCACCGCAATTATAGGCAAGGTGCGAAATCGCCGGCTTGAGCGCTAGTCTCACAAACTGCTCAGCGCAGTCGTCCTTGTAGATCCAGCAATCGCGCGTTTTGGCGGGGAATGGCAATCGCACCGGTTTGCCAATTGCTGGATAGGAAGCATAGTGTTCCGACCACAACACCGCACCGCGTTTCCGGCCATGCCCAAACACAACTGGTGGCCGCAGGCATGCAATGCTGATGCCATAGCGCTGCACATATTTGCTGGCAACAAACTCGTTCAGCAGTTTCATCACGCCATAGGTGAAGAAATGATGCTGCGGCCCAGCGTACTCATCCTCGGTAATTGCATGTTCGGATGGCCCAAACACGGCCTGCGATGCGCCATAGACTGTTTCACTGCTGGCGAACACCAGCCGATGCAGTTTGTGGCGGGCGGCTGCATCGAACATATTGGCCATGCCAACGATATTGACCTGTGCGCCGCGCCGCTGATCCTGCTCGACTTCGGCACTCATCAGGTAGGCCAGATGCACGCAATGGGTAATATCAGGGTGTTCCACAAATGCCCGATCAACCTGGGCTGTGTCAGAAACATCGAATGGTACATAGATCGGCGCAGGCGTGTTAGATCGGCGCTCACGCTCCAGTTTGGCAATCACTGATTGATCAAAGCGCAGATCTGCCGCAACGATGGCGATCCCACGCTGTTGCAGATTGGCGACTACTCGTGCGCCAATGAACCCTGTGGCACCAGTGACCAGAAACTTCATCGTTTCGTTCTTTCTATTTCGATAGAGTAATGGAGGATTGGTGTATTCTAGCACAGCTTAATTGTTGGTTAAGCCAACCTACTTAGATCGAGGCATGCCACGGCAGCGTATGTTACGTATAGATCCAAATACCAGCGCGTTATGGGTGCGACGGATTCTTCTGCAATGAACCACCATGCCCAACCATCGCGTAGGGGCGAACCTCGTGTTTATGGCCCATAGGTCAAGGTCATCATCCGTTTGTCAAGGGTGATTTTGGGCGAATGTTCGGCCATTTCGCAGGTCGTTCTTCGCCCATGTGTGCGCATATTGGCGTCCATGGAGGCCAGACAATCGGACATTCGCCTGCTATCGTGTAGGGGCTACCATCTGCCGATGCTGAAATTGCCGCTTGACAACGCATCAGCATGCTTAACCTATGACAAATAGTTAGCTGGCCCGCCCATACTCCTTACGGCTGTGTCCAATCCTCCACGATTAATCCAGGCACCCGCGCAAATTCACGAGTGTTGTTGGTGACAAACACCCGTTTCTGGCTGAGCGCTTGAGCCGCCAAGAGCATGTCAATCGCACCTATGGGCGTGCCTTGACGTTCAAGAAAGACCCGTATCTCTCCATACATAGGCGCAACCCCCTCATCAAATGTTAAGAGAGTGAAGGGTAACAGAAAATAATCGAGTGCCTGTTGATTCTGGGCTGGTTGGGCACTTTTTGCAACACCGTACTGCAGTTCGGCGACCGTCAGTGCGGAGACCGCTATCTCATTAAATGCATGTTGGGTGAGCCGTGCGATGACCCGTTGGGACGTTTGGCGAATGAGTAGGACGCAGATGTTGGTATCAAGGAGATAGCTCATTCGAACAGATCCTCGCGCACTTGTGTGGGTGGCTGATTGCGATCTGCCAGAAAATCAGCAGAAAACATGGTCAGACTCTCCAGCAATGGCTGCCACGAGTCGTATTCGGGGATCAGCACAACGGCGTTCCCCATCCGTTTGAGAAAGACTTTACTTCCGCGAAACCGATACTCTTTGGGTAGGCGGATCGCTTGGCTTTGGCCGTTCTGAAAAATCTTGGCGGTATCCATCAGCGTACTCCTATCGTGGCCGGTGATCTAATAAATAGATACTATAAGTATATACGAAATCGCACAGCTATGCAAGGAAAATGGACGTTGATTGGCCAGCTAACGCCCAGCATCAGCGGCGGCGCGAAGCGCCGTCCGCTGCATGCCGTTGTTAGGCGTCCCTTCGCCTTCGCTCGGGTAGCCCCTATTGATCGACGTCACGACTCGCCTCCCAGCACCTCGACCAACTCCGCGATTACCTGCACCTGGCCTTCTTCCACGCCGGTCAGCACGA
>Ga0163154_10009783_pt1 | contig 10846 bp, 26 predicted proteins | sample OliLakLV19MP9P1_FD_148649 | JGI IMG/M metagenome (GOLD analysis project Ga0163154, IMG submission 148649) | Freshwater microbial mat bacterial communities from Lake Vanda, McMurdo Dry Valleys, Antarctica - Oligotrophic Lake LV.19.MP9.P1 | ecosystem: Environmental > Aquatic > Freshwater > Lake >...
CGAGCTTCGACCCCGCCGCCACAATCCAGTTGCCCGGGTGGAATGGGCTGGCCTTGCGCTTGTTCAGGGTCTTGGTCATGGTCTCCAGGTCCAGGGCCAGGGTGCCACTCAGGCCCCCGGTCATGTGCGCGCTCCCAGCGTGGCCGAGCGAATCCATTCGTGCGCGGGCACATGCACCGCAGACAGGGTGTGTGTCCAGACCTTCCGGCCGAATAGGTGCCACTCTGCAATCAGGTGTTCCTCTGTCCACTGCTCAGAGCAGTAGCCGCTGCCGCGTGGGTGGTCGCTGTCGTATCGCGTGAAGGTGCGCCAAAACTGGCGCTCGGTTCTGGTCAGCATAGCGTCGCTACCTCTGTTGTTTCGCAGGCACTGTCGGCCCCCGGGCATGCCCGCAGCGCCTGATACCGAGCCAGAAACTGGCGCTTGGACTCGGCGATGCCCCACACCACATCCAGCGGCTGCGCAGCCGGGCTGACGGCCCACCACCCGCGTGGGTGGTGCTCCTTGGCGTTGCCCATGAACGTCATGCGCTCACAGTCCATCGCCAGGCGGTCCGCGATCTTGACGGTAGGGTCAAGTTCCCAGGGTAGCCCGAAGCTCGCACGCAGTGACACTTCCACCCGGCGCTCAATAGCACGATAGTCGGGCAGCAGGCTTTTCAGCGGGCTGTTGATGTCGTTCGTGTACGCTTCCGAAGCGTCGTGCATCAGACCTTGCATCTGCACCGCCCCCGGCATGCCCGCACGGCGCAGAAGGTCCGACACCAGGACACTGTGCTGTGCAACGGTGTAGATCAGGTCGTCGTCCTGGGGGTCGTCGCAGTCACCGACGTGCCCGGTGTACCGGCAGATGCGGGACAGGGAGTGTGCTATCTCCCGGATGGAGTAGGGGTGCAGGCCGGGCGCGGTGTAGTCGAAGTATCGGCGGGCCGACGTTTGGATGGCGGGGCCGGTCACTGGTCGCGGCCCTCGGCGCCCGCGTCATAGCCCCGGGTGAAGCCCAGTTCCATGCCGGTGTGCCAGGAATCCAGTTCCCGGCACAGGGCTTCGTTGGCGGTGACACCGCCCAGCGCCCGGATGAGCGCGTCTTGGATACGTTGGATCATGTGAACTCCTTGAAGCGCCCGCGATGTTTGTCGATGCGAACTTCGGTCATGGGGGACGCGGACACGCCCGCCTTGCCCTTCTTGTTCTTCGTGGTGCCGAGATAGCGGCTGTTTTGCAGCAGGCCGTCGTTGACGGCCCCCAGCGTCAGGATCAGGTCAGCGGCGCCTTGCTTGCCGGTCTTGCTGTCCTTCAGCATGCCCAGCGTGGGGTACTGCATGCCGTCGCCGTCGGCGCTGATCTGGCTGGTTGCCATCACAGCGCACCCGTGCTTCACGCCCATCAGACGCGCCCACTGGTACATGGCCTCAAGCACTTGGTCCGTGCGTTCGCCGTGGTGGCTCGCAGCCCCCGCGAAGACAATGTTGTCGATCATGTCGAACAGCACCACGGCAGGCCGGTACTTCTCGATCAGGCGCTCGACTTCTTGGGTGTTCATCCCGTGGATGTCGAACACGCGAAGCACGCCTGGCCTGCCCCCCAGCGCCAGCGCGTACTGCTCATGCAGCAGCGTGCGGTGTGTCTTGCTGGGCTGGGCTGCCAGCGCGGCCATGTCCTCGACGGTGGCGTCCAGCGCGGCCTGGAAGCACCGCGTCACGATGCGCCCGCCTGGCCCCTCGTTGTTCAGCCACAGGATGCTGCGGGCCTCACCCGGCCACACCGCATCCACCTGGGTGGCGAAGTGCGTCAGTTCCGTGGCGCAGAAGGTGGTCTTGCCTTGGTCGGGCCTGGCCGCCACGATGATGAAATCCCCGGGGCGAACGGCCTTGATGTGCCGGTTCAGGCAGCCCAGGCGCCAGGTCAGGCCGCTGTCGTCCTGCTCGCCGGCCAGCAGTTCTTCGATGGGCGTCAGCACCTGCGGGGTGCGCACCTTGCGCGACAGCCGAACCTGGGTGTCGTCCACCTGCGCCTGCAACTCCTGGAACAGGTCCACGTCGTCGCCGGCTGTGTACCGTTCCAGCAGGCCAGTCACCCGGGCCGCTGTCTCCGCCATGATGAGCCGTTCCATCAGGCCGGACTCCAGCGCCGGGTCCACGGGTGCCATCGCGGCCGTGATGACGCCACGGTACACGTCCAGTTCCTCAGGCTTCAGCTTGGGGTGCTTGTACGTGAACCACAGCATGAACGCGCCGGGCTCGATGGCGTGTGCGTCCGGGAACTCATGGAAGTACCGGCCAAAATCGTCCAGCAGCACCTGCACCCGGCGCTCCAGCGCCTGCGGGGGCACTGCCTTGGAGTAGCGGTGGTGACGGTCGCGCTGGCGCAGCAGGCGCAGGACGGTGATATCTAGGCTCAAAGTAGCTGCCCCCACTGTGCGGCCATAGCGTCCGCAATGCCTTGGTAAGTGCGGCTGCGCTCTTTCCAGCGATTCGGCCCCGGGCTCATGTAACGCACCCGGTGCTTCTCTTTGGCCGACAGCTTCTCCATCGCTTCCCGCACGTCGTGCGTTGGGGTAATCGGCGGCAGATTCACAAGCCACAGGCCCGTCGCCTTGGTTTCCATGTGCCCGTGCTGCCACGGCTGGATGTACTGGTCCGCCTTGCGTACCTCGGTGCCTATGCGCCCCACGGGGTTCTCTAGGGCGATCCGTGGCACGGGGGCACCGAGTAGCAGGCGCACAACCGCCAGCGCGTCCGCCTGTTCCTGCTGCCGGCCGGGCCACCACCGCGCCCCGGCGCTTGTCAGGTAGGTGCAGGGCGGGTGTGCAATCAGTAAGTCCCACCCGTGCGCCAACAGCGGCATCACGTCGCCCTGGATATGGTGCGGGCTGTCGGCTTCGCTTGCCAGTAGGTCGCAACTCCAGGCATCGTGCCCGGCGGCCCGGAATGCTTGACGCACCCGGCCGCTGTATTCGCACGCCACAAGGACGCGGGCCATCAGCGCACCGCCTCTGTCAGCGCCCGGTGCCGTGCAGCGCACTCGACGTAATCGGCGGCGGTGTCCACGGCCCACTGCAACACCGTGGCGCGGCTGCCGTCACTGGGCGGCATCAGGTCCGCGCAGGGCAGCAGAAGCCCCGCTGGCGGGGGTGGGCGCTGCACCGATGGCGGCGCGAAGCTGCCGCAGGCCGTCAGCATCGAAGCACTGATTGCCAGCAGCGTAGAACGGGGTGCGAATGACACGGGTGACTTCCTTGGTGACAGTGCGTGTGACCACCGAGCGCCGGGCGCGGGCGGTCTCGTACTTGGTGGCGAGGGCGTTGTTGTTGGCGGCCAGCATCTGCATGGCCTTGACCTGGCTGCGCAGCGCCGCCGCCTCATCAGCAGCAGCCTGGACGCCCCGGGCGTAATAGCCCGCGCCACCCCCCACGGCCAGCGCGGCGGCGAGGGCCAGGACGATCAGTTGCGCGATCAAGTGCGAATCTCGCACGTGAGTCGCAGGGGGATTGGTGACAGCTGTGCAATGTGCATGGCAAATGCCCCGCATTCCTTGACGGTCTCGAAGCGCCCCGCCTCAAACGGGGGCAGGTCAGGCCGGTGGAGAGCACCCACCATGAGCACGATGGCGAGGACCATCAGATGCGGTCCGCGTCCACCACCACCCCGGGGTAGCACGGTGCGACGATCAGCCCCTGATCCACCAGGGCGCCCAGCAGGTTGAACAGCCGCATACCGGCTTGCCCCTTGGTGGCACCGAGCAAACCCGCCAGTAGCGTGGCCTCACGCGGGGTGATGCTCATCTCCACGGTGGCATCGACGGCATCGGCGGCCGCGACTGCGCGGACGGCCAGCGCAGCCGGCTTGAACGTCACGGTGGTCATGCCTTCACCCGCTTGCAGACAGCGCGGTTGCGGGCGCGGTTGCGGGTCTTGGCCGCTGCACGACGATTGGCCGCGACGGATTGGCCCCTGCCCCTGCGGCCGACAGGCCCGGTACGCGGTGCCTGGCCGATGCCGAGGGCCGGGGCCTCTCGCCCCGGTGTGAGGATCGAGCAGGCGGCCAGGATAGCGGCCGCCATGCTTGCGTTCATTCCCAGGTGTTTCATTCGATTTGTTCCTTGATCTGTTCCAGGGTGTGCAGCTTCGGGTCCAGGTCGGACACGACATCCCGCACCGTGAGCCCGTAGGCCCGGAGTTGTTTGGCGATCTTCGCGGCGCCACGCCGGCCCGCCGCGTCGGGGTCCAGCCAGGTGCGCACGGGCTGCCCGCGCCGTAGCAGTTCGACCACGGCCGCCGCGTTCACCACGGTGCCCAGCACGGCCCACCCCTCACCACCGGCCTGGCCCACCTTGAAGGCGGATAGCAGGTCTTCGGTCAGGGTGACGGTGGGCGCAGCACCGTACCGGGCGATGACGTGCGCCTTACCGGCTGCTGGTCCGAGGTACTTGGGCTGCCGGCCGGGCTGCCAGGCGCGTGCCTGCCAGAACACCGCCACGCCGGCACGCAGAACGGGCAGGACGGCCCTGTCGGTGGGCGGGTGGTAGTAGGCCCCCAGCTTCCCGATTTCAGCCTTCCCCAGCCCCGCACGGTAGAACCACAGCGCAGCGCCTGGGGGCCAGTCCGCCACGGTGTAGACGCGGGGCTCAGGCAGCGCGGGGTGCGCGGCGGCTTCGTCGGCCGCACGCTGCCGTGCCATGCGCGCCAGGGTGTCCGCAGTGCTCTCCCGGGGCGGGGGTGCGCTGTCCCCTTCACTGCACCTGTAGCACCATGCGCGCAGGCCAGCGTCCCGGGTGATGTGCAGCGTGCGCCCGTCCCCGCAGTCGTGGGCGACGCGGGCGCTGCGGCCCTCATCCAGCAGCAGGGCCTGCGGTAGCCAGGACTCCCGCGTCAGGGTCACGAATCTTCGGCCAGCGCCAAATCCTTGTGCTGCTCGAAAACGTACCCCAGCGAAATGTGGTCGCCCTGCGTGTCGAACTCGACGGCGGTGTCCAACACCTGCACGGCGTAGGCGGGGTGGAACAGGCCCGGTGGGCAGTTGCCCTCACACCCCTGGACGTAGTAGCCCCCGCACGGGGTCCGTGTGGCCCAGTCCACATGCCCGGGACGGATGCTGACATAGCCGATGTCGCCGACCACCAGCACGCGGTACACGGTGTGGGCGCTCATGCCGCGCCGCCTTCCAAGCGTTCCGCCGCGTCCACGATGCGATCCGCCGCTGCGGTGCACGCGCTGGCGATCTTGACGCCCCCGTTCGAGAGGCGGACGGCCAGGTCGTCGAAGACGCGGGCGCAGAAATAGAGACCGTCCACGGCCAGGTTGCGGGTGCGACTCATCGCGCGACTTTCTCGGCGTTTAGGTCGCGGCAGATGCTGTCCGCCTGCTTCCAGGTGTTCAGCGCGCGGCCGTGGCTGTACTGGTGACGGTCCAAGATCGTCCAGACACCATTGGCAAACACGGTGTGGAATCGGGCGGCGGGGGCGGGGCGGGGGTCGGAAATTTTGCGGGTCATGTCGGTGACTCGGTTGCCCTGCGAAGTGCAGGCCCGTACACCCTGATGGGGTGCATGGGACTAAACTCGGGCATCTGAAACTTCTAGGGGATACCCCAATGGACTGGTTTTCAAGTTTGATGAGGCGGCTTGCAGTGCCGGCAGTGCCTGATGAAAACACTGTGCCGATGGCGGCGCCCGAAGACGGCGACATCGGTGCACACCTGCGGGATGAGCGATGGCTGTGGAAAGCGCAGCAGGAGACAGCCAGCGTGGTGCCCCTAGTAGAGCGCCGCCGCGCCGCGAACGATGCGGCGTGCGGCGCAGTGACCCAGCACCTTGCCCGGGTGATACCCCGCGCTGCGGGGCCGTACTGGGTAGACACCACGCCACTGCCCGGGCCGGAAGACCCGGGCGCGGAACCCGATGCCTTGCCCCACCCAACCTAGGGGTTGACCCCCACGGTGGGGGTGTAATCTCCACCTTGTCGGTGCCCTGGCCCTCTTGTCGGAGTAGCTCAGGGACACGGCCAGCAGGCGCTGTTTACATCAGCGACTTGCCATAGCGGTTTTGCCCTTGTCGGAGGGCAAACCACTGAAGGAGCACGCCCTGGGTGTCAGCCCGGGGCGTGGTTCCACTTTCAGCGCAGTAGATCAGTTCCTGTGCCGCACGGATGACGCCCACGGGCGCCCCCTCGTCGATCAAACTCTGGGTGTCGCGGCGTGCTGCGATCAGGGCCGGTGATGCCAGGGTGGTGCGGGATTCAGCGTAGGCCATGTCGGTGGCGCTCCAGTAAACGTCCGTGAGGACAAACGAAAACGGCCCGGGTGGGCCGCTTGGTGTCTGCGCTCTGTGGGCTATCGGGCAGCGGCCTGTGCCAGGCGCTGAAACAGAACCGGGTGGCGCCTGGCAATGGCCAGGCAGCCGTAGGTGCGCCGCCTCACGCGGCTGCCTGTTCGCGGGGGTAGTCCGTGAACTCGCCCACCAAGATATGGACGGCCGGCCTGCGCTCGTAAGTCGGCATCAGCACCCCCAGGAACACGGGGCAGCCTGCGAACTCGGCGCGGGCGGCGTGCTCGCCGTTGTGGTGAACGACAAGCCGTTGCTCCGCCCGCAGGCCCAGGGCCTTGTGCGCCTTGGCAAAGTCCCCCACATACTGGGGATTGAATTGCCCGGCACCCCATGATGCGGTCGAAGGCAGCACCCGGCGCCAGTCAGGGTACTTGCCGTCGATGGCCTTGCCGACGGCCGCCAGGCCCGCCAGGTGCACCGTAACGGCCTGGGTCTCGGTGTCGAAGTCCACCACGGCTGTCTTGTCGATACGGCTGCCCTTCAGGCCATCCAGCAGGGTGCGCGGGATGATGAATTGGACGGGCGGGATGTCGGCGTCATTCGGGCTGCGGCACACGCCCATGCGGTGCCCGTCCGTGCCGACGAGAAAAACACGGTCGCCGTAGGCTTCGACAAACAGCCCGTTCAGGTAGTAGCGAACGTCGGACACGCCTGCAAAGATCAGGCATGCCTTGATGTGGCTCAGGGGCAGATGAACGGTGATTTTCATGGCGATGGTCCTGTCGGGGGCGGCTGCAAAAGCGCAGCCGGCCACGCCCAGCAGGCGTGCCCGGGTGGGCTCTTTTTAGTTCCGGTTTGGGTTGCGCTTCCCCAGGCAAGCCCCGCACGCGGGGCAAGCGTCTACGTTGGCTGATCCTCTCGCCAGGCTGCCACCCAGTCACTGGCGTGGCGCACCGCATCGGCTTCCGTGGTGGTGCTGAAGGCAGGCAGCGCGTGCCCTGCGCGATACAGCACCACCAGAAATTCACGGGTCCGCAGGCACTGCCGCACGACGGCTTCGCGGGGGGCCTGGTGCGACGCCAGGCGCTTGATGAACCGGCTGGGGCTGCTCACTTGCGCACCCGCTTGACCAGCACCGGGCCGGCAACGCACCGCCCCCCTTTGCTGCGCAGCGCACGCACGGCCAGGGTGCGCTCGATGGTCGCCCAGTCGATGGTGACTTCCACCACACCCCGCAACTCCGGCACGCACCGCATGCGCTCACCGTGGCCCCGCGTGGTGGCGGGTGCGACCACTTGCAGCGTAAAGACCCGGGCGCTCATGCGGACACCGCAACACGTTCAATGGGGATGTAATCCGCCCACTGGGTCAGCAACTCCTCGCCCCTGTCCACCAGCACGAGGAAACCGACCCGGGCGGCATCATCAGCACTCACGATGCGCGCGGCCGTGAGGGCTGCCAGGGCTGCCTGCAAGAATGCTTCGAGTTGTACCTGTCGCCCTTTGGTCCCCTTGCGCAGCCCCAGGGAAGTGCATCTCTGGTGCCATGCGTTCGCAACTTCCCGTTGAATCAGTCGGCGGCTCTCGCCGGTCAAGTCCAGGTGTGCCATATCGGTGCTTTCACACTGCAACACGTCACGGCGCACGATTGCACCGCACCCTTGCAGGCTTGAAGGCACCCGGGTTGGATGCGTTCAAGCATGCAGCCCCGGGGGGCTGCGGGTCGATCAGTAACCTGTCAGGATGACAAAAAACAACCCCCCGACTGTCTCGCCGCCAGTGAAGGCGGTTCCCTGCCGGGTCAGTTCGGCGCAGCACTGCGCGAAGGCTTCCACCGTCACGAAATCAAGGCGCCTCATGACGCACCACCCGCCAGGGCTTGCGCCACTGCCAGGGCTTCCCGCTTGGTGGCCCACCCGCGCCGCACACGGATGTTGTAGTGCGGGTGCGCACGCGGGCGCACATCCGGGCGTGCCACCTTGTGCAGCACCGTGCAGGACGCGCCTGGCCGCACCCCGTACAGATACCACCCCGGGCCTGTGCCAGGGCAGCGCATCGGGTGCAGGGGTTGCCCCCTGTAGTCGGCCCCGGTGTAGTCAAAGAGCGCCAGGTGCACACCCGTGCCGTGATGTTGGGTGCTCATGGTTCAAGCCCCCAGCACCAGAGCGCAGTAAGCCAGAACGGTGGTCTGTTCGCCGCCGTGTAGGGACATCTCACCGTTCGTGCCCCAGTTCTTATGCACCACATACACCCGGGATGGGCTGCCGTATTGGTCCAGGTCGCCCCGCAGTTCCACATGAGGGCCGCCCGTGCACAGAAGGATGCGGAATTCCTCATCCCCCTCGCCATCCTGCGCGCTGCCAGGTGCGTGCCACCCGCTGCGGGTTTCAACGCTCAAGGGGTCTTCGTGCACCCGCTGCTCCGCGTCGTCCCTGTCCTCACAGTCCCCCGCTGCGGCCGCCAGTTCGGACAGTTCCTCGGCTGCGCTGGGGTATTCGTCGCCCCACGCCTTACCCGCAGTGTCCTCGTCGGCCTGCCATGCGTCGCGTTCGTCGCGCAGGTCGCGCAGCAGGTCATAGTCACACTCGACGGCCGCCATCATCTCCACGATGGAGTCCACTTGTGCCCGTGCTTGGGTGCTTGAATCGCTCATGTGATGCCCTTCGCTGCGCTAAGGCCCCGGGATATCCGGGGTGCCTGCACAGGTGATACAGCACGGCATGCGGTATCACCTGTGGCCCCCGTAGGGGCGTGGTGTATGTGGTTTGTCAGTGAGTGACTGCCCTTCTGTCCAGCAGCACGTAACCACGGGCGTAGGGGTCGCCGGACACGTCAGCCAGGGGCCGCAGAACAAAGTCCGGGGTCTCAGGGAACGCATGCCGCACCTGGTGCGCTGCCCTGTCCGCCACCGTGACGGATACCGCGTACAAAAGGCGCCCGCCCGTTGACGCTAAAAGGTGCGTGCTCTTGCGCTTCAGAAGGCGCAGATAGAAGGCGTGGATCATCTGCGCCCCCGCAGGTGAAAGTATCCGGGCATGCCCACCGCACGCGCCAGCAGGTGCGCAGCGTGTGCGTCCGCCAGGTGACAGATCAGGTACTTGGCCTGGCTGACTGCCACGTCACTGGCCGCCTTTGCGGCATAGTATGTGGCCACGCATGAGCGACTGTCCCCGATCAGCCGATGGTGCACGCCGATCAGGGGGCGAAGGGTGCGCGCCAGGCGCAGGACTGAGCGAGGGGACATCAAATTTCTCCCACAAAGTAGCACCTGCACTGGCAGTACCCCGACTGCGGCGAACCCCAGAGGTTCACGTCCTCGGCAAACGCGGACAGGTCTTCCGCGTCCGGCTCGTTGTCCGCTTGATCTGCGTCACGCAGTATTTCAGCGATCAGGCACCGCTTCGCGTCGTCAAAGGTCTCATGGTGCTCTGCGGGTTCATCGGGCATGTAGCCTGGCACGTTCGAACCGGATGAAAAGCGCATCATTTGAACCCCACGCGGTTACGTTCGATAAAGTCGCCCAGGGGCTGCACGCGGTACTTGCCGCGCCAGTAAATCACAGTGTCCGCGTAGCAGTCGCCTGTGTTCAGGTAATACGCATGTTCTCCCTTTGTGGACTCCACAGACTCCACCCCATGCAGCCCGGCATCCAGTGAGTTCAAGATGTGCAGCCGGACATCGAACCAAGAGGGGGCGTGAGAACACTCCCGGACTCTGGCCGCGCCCACTTCGTGCAGTTCCATCTGGGGGCGTGACATCTCAAACACTGCACGGGCGGCCGCAGGATCATCGAACACCCGCGCCAGCATGGCGATACCCGGCTTTCTCATGATGCTGCCCCCGGTGCCTTGATGGCCTGATCTGGGCCAGAAGGTCGAATGATCGACCCGTCTGGTTGGCGAGCCCCTGGAACCAGCATGCCACCACCGTTCATCCGGATGCCGTCATGCGTGCGGTCGGTGAAGTTCAGAGCCTGGGTGCGTTTCCTGCGGCTGTACCTGTTCATGCTGACACTCCAATCTGCAAAATGGACAGATGCACCATTGCATCCAGTCCCTTGCAGGGGTCAGCACACAGGCGATGCGCTGACCCCTACACCCGACAGTCAAGGCGGGTTCGGCACACGGCAGGATTGGCCACCGTGCGGCCCCATCTTCGGGGCGTATCCGTCGCAGTCCCTGCACACGCGGCATCGTGCAGATCATCCCGGTTTAGCCCCGCGCCTTGCCGCTCCCCAGGCAATAGCCCCTGGTTTCGCGGATCAGCACTTGCGGCCGGTTCCCCTTTTGTACCCCGGTGGTCCTTCCCGGCTTGCCCTGTCTGCTGCTGCCCCTAGGGGCTAGGCTTCGTCCAGTGCATGTAGCGATTATCGGAACGGAACCGGGGGGTTGAGCATAGGGACAAACCCTAGGCTTTAGCCCTCATTGTGTGGTTTCCGTCACAGGTAGACCCCCGGATAGAGCCCAGAGCAGCATGAGGGGCCTGGGACGCGATAGCGGAACAGCCACACCCCCAGGGGATAGGCTTCTCCTCTCTCCTCTCTCCAGGAGTAGCCCTACTCCCCCTCTCCCCCTCTCTCCTTCTC
>Ga0163154_10009784_pt1 | contig 10846 bp, 13 predicted proteins | sample OliLakLV19MP9P1_FD_148649 | JGI IMG/M metagenome (GOLD analysis project Ga0163154, IMG submission 148649) | Freshwater microbial mat bacterial communities from Lake Vanda, McMurdo Dry Valleys, Antarctica - Oligotrophic Lake LV.19.MP9.P1 | ecosystem: Environmental > Aquatic > Freshwater > Lake >...
AACTCCCGTACCACGGAAGGCAAGGTATACGAAGCCCTGACCACCTCCCTGTCCTGGAGTGTTCGAAACACCACCCCATGCATTCATCTTTGGGAAACCGTTGGTCTGGTAGTTCGCACGAACCGATGGAGTCATAAGAGACTCATATGTTGACCAGATTGCCTTCGTTGTGAAAGCGAGGTCTGGACTATCAACACCGATGGTTACTGCATCATCTGCTGTTGCAAGCTTTGCAAGTGTAAGTGCACCGGTGCTTGCTAGGTAGTAACCACTCCACGCTGTGTACGTTGAACGACTGAGGTCGCCGTAAGTTGCAAACAATGTAGAGTCAGCTGCTGCGTTTGAGAGAGAATCCCAATCGTTACCTGTGCCGTTACCTGTATAAAGGTTCTGACCCATAACATTCAAGAGGGACTGAGCCTGCGAATCAAACTCAGTATCAAGAAGCTTTACAATCTGCTCATCTCCCATGTTTGCAGTCGTTTCTGCAATTGCTACAACGACTGGCTTGTTGGTTGCCTTCAAGTTGAAGTTGGCCTGCACACGAACATTCTGACGGTCAGTATCAAGACGGTCTGCAATTCCCATGTTTCCACCGTTTGTGGTGTCCTGGTACTTGATTGCGAACTTGTAACTGGTACCTGAATCCCAGGCCTGGATTTTGTCCTGGCGCTGGAGGAAGGTCATGAGACCCGGGGTACCTGTGGTAACCTGGTCGTAAACCTTCTTCAAGATTTTCTCTCGGGTAGTCGTTGTGACTGCTGCGTTAAATATCATGATTGTAATCTGTCAAGTCCTGTAATGGACCCGGAAGGTAACTACCCCTGTGACTTCAGCGCGCGAAGATAATCCACTGACGAAGCGAAAGCGTCTGGGTTTAGCGCATTTCCTGCAGCTGCTCCTGGTCGTGTCGACACTGGGTCAACACGTCCCATCCCATTGTCCTTCGTATGCGTCATAGCTGCTTTAACAGCCGCGTCCGTGTCTCTCATGCTTGCGTGGGCGAGTCTGAGGTCTGTGAACTGGTACTTCATTGCGTGCTGGAGTAAACGTCCTTCGTTGACAGTTGGGTCTGTAGTTCTCACTTCCGTGAGCTGTGCTACAGCATTATCTTCAAGCGCCTGACGTGCGTCGTGCTCTGCCTGCTGTCTGCTTTGCATTCCTTGTAGAATACGCTGCTCAATCTGGCTTGCAAGTTCGCCGTACGTTGGCGGGATATAATCCGGGTCGTTTAGTTGGTCAGTTTGAACCTGCTCCGGGCTTTGCTGCTGCTGTCCTTGACGGAAGATTGCAAGGTCCTGGGACCTGCGGGTGAACTCCGGCATGAAGTTCTCCTTCCATTCTTGGCTAAGCGTTGCAGCATCCACTTTGCGGCCGTCTGGAAGCTCAAAGAGTTCCGCGTCGACATTAGGGGTGGTTCCCTCTGGAGTTTCTTCTACAGGCGCTTCCTCTCCTGTCTCCGCTGACGCTGCTACATCATCTCCTTGCGATTCAAGTTGCATGGTTTCGCTTGGCGTGGCATCGAGTGTGTCTTCTGGGTCCATATCAGTTCTTGACTGCCGTACTTTTGCTTGGCCCTAAGGCTGCATCAGTGTGCTTGGTCATACTTAAGCTAATAGTAGTTTATCGTCTTTACGGACGACCGGAAACATCCGGCATGTGCGTAACTATTTATCCTTTCCTTCTTCCCACGCTTTTTTTGCTACAGTGCGGGTTCCTTTGAAAGGGTTGATTGCGTCATGACTCCTTATTCTACCAGTCTTCAAGTCACTTTGTCCCTTGTCAATGTTCTTTCGAATCTGTCCGCCTACTGCCTGCAAAGAACCTTCGGCCCTTTTCTTTTGCTTTGGAATAAAACCAATCATGTCGTTCATCCTGTCAGTAAGCTTGTTCATTTTTTGTTTGATTTAGATTCGTGCTCGCGACCCTCTGCCATTCTTATATCTTCTCTGGCTGCAGTGTTCTCCTCCTTACGTACCTCTGACTGCTGCTCTGCCATCATAATCTCAGGGTCAAGCATGATACCAGCGGCTTCAGCCATTTGAATCTTTCCATCCATAGGCAGGTCTTTGTAGCTGATACTTTCTGATGGTGGCTTTTCTTCAGGCGGCGCTGGTGGTGCAATCTCAGCAATCTCTTCTGGTGAAAGTCCAACAGCATAGGAAGGGTTCATACCCCAAATGACACTGTTCTTTGCTATTTCAACGGGGTCGTCATACTGAGCAATCTTCAAGTAGTCAACCGGAGAAATGATACCAGCAGAAACATCGTTTTGAGCCTGCTCAAAGCGGAACTCATCATCTACTGGTAGAGTCTTTCCTGGAATAACCTCGACCTCCTGGCCATCTTCAAAGTCGTCTTGAATAATCTCCATGTCCTGATACTCACCATCATCGTCCTGCCACGAAGACTTACGGTACTCAGTGTAACGGCTCTTAGATAGCTGCATGGCCCATCCATAGCACTCGCCATACATGTAGTCTACAACTTGCACAAGTTCGTTAAGGCGAAGATACGACTGTTGAATAAGTGCAAGGCGACCCGCTTTTGTTTCCTGTCCTTCTCTTTCTCCGCGGAAAGCAGAGGATGCAGCCATAATATTGTCAATCTCCTGTCGAGAGTCAACCATGTCTTGGAACACCATCTCAGGCAGTGCTGCTCCTGTTTCACGTGTTACTCCCTCCTTTACGTTTTTGCCCCATATCATTCCCTTAGTCTGGAAGCGAATACGTTGAGCGTCTGACTTGCCCATGGTTCCTGAATCCACCTTAAGAATACCGTTAGCCATTTCACAGTTCTCATCAATGTCCATTTTGCGCTTATCAATACCACGCTGAAGTGGAGCGGCTAGCTCAATCATGTCCGTGCGACCTATAGGAGTGTTTTCGTTATTGAATACAGTACCAAATATGTACGCCTTACGTGGGCTTTCAAAATAATTGAAGTAGTACGGACTGTATACAGCTGTTGCCTGCATAGGTGCTGCTTGCACTTCACTTGTAGCACCAACGCTGCTCGGCTCAAGCTCTCCTTCTAATGCTTCCTGTTCCATATCAACAGAAACGCTTTCACCTTTCTGCAATGGAGCTATTGCTCCGGCTTCAGCAGATTGGTTAGCTATTTCATACTCAGCACGGCGCTGTTCCTGTTGAAGTTTAATCGGAGTAAGGAATTGACGACGCTCTTCACCTTCCATTTCTTTAAGTGATTCACGCTCTTCATCTGTAAGCAGGATACCCTTCCAGTCCCAGTACGGGTTTTTGATAACACCGAGAATAATGTTGTCGAGCTTGAAAACAACATAATCCATAATCCATGCTTCCTTGTACTTAACATCAGGATTACGGACATACAGCTCCTGCTCTCCTTCTTCGGTTTCTGGGAAACCAAACTTTTTCATAAGCACTCCCTTCTTTTCAGGGAAGCGTTGTATGACTGCACAAAGATTATCTTCAATCTCTTCAATACAAAACTCAGAGTCCTGCTCTTTCGTAGAATACTTTCCAAACCTAACGTTGCGCGAGTCTATCGTGCGAAAATCAAAGTCGTCTATAACAGGATTCCAAAAAGCCTTAAGAACAATGATACGAGCAAAGTACAAGTTGCGTAGGCCCTTACGCATTGTTTCTTTAAGGTTACGGTCGACCAGCTTTTTCTTCATAAACTTTTGAAGATTGGAAGCAAAGTCTTTCACGTCTTCCCCCCTGCGACCGGGTAAAATGTTTATACCGGGAGGGTTTGCAATAAGTGAGTTGATAACCGCTTCCATGTTCACAAAGATACGGTTTGCCATCACTACAAAGTTTTGGCGCGTGTAGGGAACAGAACTAATCCAATCACCCTTGTTTTCGTAAACACGCGTATTGTTGCTGTAGACAGTCTTTACTGTTTCCCAAAGCTCATCCGAAGATGCCCACCGGTTTTCAACCAGCTTGCATTGTGCGTCTGCACTCATTTTTGATACATCGAGATTTGCCATTGTGTATTGTGGTATAGAAAAAAGCGAAGACACCCTTAGGGCATCTCCGCCGTATATCCGGTCAGGAGCTAATGCAGCTATTATGAATTATAGTGTAGTTTACGTACAGCCTTGACCTGTGCGTAAGTTATTACTCCTTGTCGACCCGTACAACATGCTCTACAGACACCACTAGTAATTTAGAGTTAGCAAAGCTGAGCTTTACGTTTCCCCACTCCACGCCGAATGCTCCAGCCTTCTGCATTTCTTCAAACACCTTAAAGTGCTCTTGAAACACAAGGAACTGACTTGCGTCGTCGTTAGCCATGTAGATTGGAATACTATCCGCCATATCTTCCGTCAGAGTATCCCTCTGAATTAGACGACCTGAATAATTCGCTTGGGTCATATACGTTGTCTGCGTCAATAGCATGGGTCGGCTCACCACCTCCTCCTGTGCCGAAGAACATGCCGTCTCCACCGCCAGTCATGGCAATGTCTGCGTACAATGATGCAAAGACATAGTGGTCCACTCCGGTCGTAGAGGCCCATATGTACCGCTCGATACCTTTGTTGTTGGTTACCTTTTCACGGCGCAGTGTCTCGAAGTGCTTTATGTAGTCTCCAAAATTCTTGTCTGCTGGTGCTGCGATGAGCCACTTAGCTTCTAGCATGTCTGTAAGCATCCGGTCGATAGCACGGTCACGGTGGGAGTACACAATACCGTCACGGTCACCTTCACCCCTCCAGATAATTGTTTGTGGATTGTCAGCATTCTCTTTAAAGAACGACATCTCCATAAACGGATACGTGTCTACGTAGTGCTTTGCTGCTGTGTTATCCGGCATCGCGTCAATGACACCTGCCTGTGGTTTCCACGTACGGATAATGTTGTCAAGCTCCTCCCACTTTGTGAAGCGACCTATCTTGATGATGCCCCCGTGCGTGCGTACAACGTAGTGTTTTATATTTCCCACGTCTACACCAAGGAACCTTGGTCCTTGGTCGACGTCAGAGAACCTCGGTGTCCATATATCGAGGAGTGCAGCTTTTGTAATCTGCAAGTCTCCTGGCGTATACGGCATACCAAGAACAAAGTTGTTGAAGTATCCAGGGTCTCCTTCTGAGTCTTCAATGATTTCTTCAATGGCTATGTCCGGGCACATAAGGTGAGAGATACGGTACCCGTGGATACGCGACCCGGGGTTCTGTGCTTGATACACGCCACGCCTTCTTGTATCATCACTCAGTTTACCTTCGCACGTTCTGCACTTGTAAAACTTACCTTCAATGTTTACAGAGTCCGGCCACACAAGGTCTTGCTCTGCCTTACAATGCTCACACGTAATAGTCCACAGTCGCTGGTCAGACTTCTGCCAAGCAAGGTCAAGCTCATCACGCTCTGGTCCCGGGTTACTGAAGAGCCATCTGCCTTTATACGGTGAAGCCTTCGTACGAGACTTGTACACCTCAATAGCAGGTTGATTCGAACGAGACACCTCGTCATGCACTAGCACATCAGCAGACGTCGAAATAGGAGCCGTTGCGGACACTGTACCCTTGAAGAACACAAACCTATCATTCAACTCCTTACGGTCTATATTGTCTGTCGCCATTCCACGAAACTCAGACGGATTACTTTGCAGTATCTTATTGAACTTCGAAGCAACAAACTCATTCACATCGGAGTCGGTCGGCATTGTGTAGATAACATTGAAGCGTAGATGCTTTACAGCAAACAATGTTTTAAGCGAGAACGTTACAGACTTACCTACCTGAGCACACGCCATCACAACCTGCAGCGGGTGAAAGTCAGTAAGTATGTCCAGTAGAAACGGGCGGTTGCGCCAATCAAACGGCTCACCTTTTTCGGACACAATACCCTCCTCAGTCAACCATTGAAGAATAGAAAAGTATTGCTTCTCTTTAATTGTTTTATGCTGTCTTGTCATTGATTCCTGTAGTCTCTCTTGCTACAGTGATAGCAGTCTCGAAGTTAATGAGGTGCTTCGTTATAGCAACAGCTGACTCTAGTGCTGTGCGCACAACCTTATGAGGGTCTACAATACCAGCTTTCATCATGTGTACCGTCTCACCCAGTACGAAGTCAATCCCGTACCCTTTTCCCTCTGCAAAAACCGCATTCTTACACTTCTCCATACCAGCGTTCTCACACATCTGATTGAACGGCGCAAGCATTGCTACGCTGAACATAGAATCAGAGTGTTGGTTTCCTGCTTCCATCAAGGCAACACCACCTCCAGGAAGAACACCCTCCTGCATTGCGGCCTGTGTTGAAGAGACAGCATTATCGAACTTGTACTTCTTTGCGTTGTACTCTGTGTCAGTGTAGACGCCAACACGTATAACACCAATGCCCCCTGTAAGAGCTGCGAGCCGGTCCTTAAGCTCACCCTTCTGGAAGTCCGAAGTGGTCTCTTCTATTTTCGACTGCAGTTCCTTTATGCGTACCGACGGAGTGCCCTTTCCTCCGATAACTGTTGTACGGTCTCTTGTCACTACTATTTTCTCAGCTCGACCGCAGATTTCCTTACGCATGTCTTCTAGTCTCATACCCTTTTCTTCTGACACAACAGTAGCTCCAGTGAGTGCTGCAAGGTCAAACAGAAAGTCACGAGCAGGCGAAGCGTTGTACGGATTCATTACACATGCAATGGAAGCTATACCGTCCATAGCATTCTTTGCAAGCGAAGCAAGAGCCATACCTGCTACGTCTGTCGCTACGAGCAAGATATGAGTCCCGACACCGATATCACTGAGCAAGGGTATAATCTGCTCATTCAGGGACACTGTGCGGTCAACCAGGATGATATACGGGTCTATGAGGACTGTCTGTGTGTTCTCTGGGTCATTGATAAAGTACGGAGAAATAAGACCCTTTTCAAACCGCATGCCCTTCACTGTTTCTAGGTAGTATCCAAGCTTCGCACCCTTCTCAACGGTGATAGCTCCTGTGCTACCAACCGTACGAACAGCCTGAGCCACTAGTGTTGCTACATCAGCATCAAGAGACGACACCTCAGCAATGCGCTCTATGTCTTTGTCTTCCACCGGCACGGACATAGCATTAAGATACGCAAGAGCCTCTACTAGTCCAGCGTCGAGTCGCTCACGCACCTCGCGTATCTTATGACTGTCTGAGCCAACCTCTTCAAACGCTGCTGCTGCGAGGGCTTGTGTCAACACGGTCGTAGTAGCAGTACCATCACCACCCTCAGCTGAGCTGCGCATGCCACCCTTCTTCAAAAGCTGAAGACCCATGTTCTCGTACGGGTCAGCGAACTCTAGGTTGCGAAGAATAGTAATGCCGTCATCCGCTGTAACAGGGTCAAGGCCAGGCCACTCGATAAGTGCAGTCATACCTACAGCTCCGAGTGTGGGTGCAACAGCATCAGCAGCACGGTCTACACCTGCCTTCACACGCAACCTTGCCTCTCTTCCTTTAAGGATTTCTTTTGCCATTATATAACTGCAATTATGTCGCTTACCGCAACGCTTTTCATGTCTTCCTCTCCTACTGTGATGGTGTGTGTGTCAGGTGAAAACTTCGCAAAGATAACGATTGAGCCAACCCCAACATTGAAAGCAGTGTCCTCTCCTACCATGTACACGACACCACGAGAAACAAAGTCATCTATCGCCTTAACTGATTCGAACCCTCCCTTGTCCTCTACTGCCTCTCTCTTTACTAGTACCCTGTTTCCAAGTAATCTCATTGTGTGTGTTGATTCTTTCTCCTATAAAGCATGTCGTAGCCTGACTCGAACGGCTGAAGAATATCTGCTGCGTAGTGACCACGCTCTGCTGCTATCTTTCTACTGAGTTGCCAGTAGGGGTCTTTCAACTTGTCTAGCACAAGCCTCATGCACCTATGACCAGCCTGACACTTCGTTCTGTAGAACGAGACAACCTCTTCCGAGTTACCCCAGTCGCGCTCGTCTTCCCTGATTGTCTCTGCCATGAAGTCTATCTTGCATGTCCTACACCAGAATGCTATTGTGTCTTTCAATGCTACGGTCCTGAGTTCAGAGCTTCGTTCATTACGCAGCACGTCATGAGTACGGTGCATTTCACGGTCAGCCACGCGCTTGTCCTGAGTCTCTATCAGCTCACGAATATGGTAGTGGTCTTCCACGAGTGGTCTCGGTGTATGTTCGTACTTCATTAATCTTGTAGCATGCCGCACTTCTCACACGAGTCATAGCCGCTAAACAAAAAGTAAACAACCTTTCTATTGCAGCAACGGCTACTTCTAAAGGCAGCGGCCGTCATACGTACAAACAAGTACGCAAGGAACAAAGCAATCGATGCAATGAACCAGTCCACGGTTATACTTCTTTAGTTCCCTCTACCTCACGCTTCACACGGTCGGCTGTACGCTCTTCTAAGGCTGTCCTAGCATCAGTAAGCGACTGCATTGCACGCAGGTTGTAAGGGCTCGTTACTTGATTCTCGAGGAACTGCAAGCGGTCCATCAATGCCTCAATCACTGCTTCGATAGTAGTGCCCTCCCTCACTGTCTCTAGTGTCTTGTCTTTCTCTGATTTTGGTGAACGCTTTACGAAAGACAGCTCTTGCTCTCCCTCTCCGTGATTCGATAGCATGTATACATGTCCGCGGTTGTTATCATCCATAATTAGTTTTCATTTTTTGTAAAGTGCCAGTACCTACAGTACGGACATTGATAAACACGTAACCCCTTTTTTCTTTTACTCACGCTTCTCCTCACACGCTTCGCCTCTTCCTCAGATAGGTATGCTTGCTTCGGCCCTTTTATGCAGTACCTAGTCACATCTTTCGAATACGGTCCAGCCACTCAGCTACCCCTGAATCCTCATCCTCCTGACGCTTGTGGTCTTCTATGCTACCTTCTGAAAAGAACTCCCCTACCACTTCCTCCTCATCTGAGTCAGGAATAGTATTCAGCAAAGCTTTAGGCATGTCAAGGAGTGCCTGAAGCTCGTCAGGGTCCTTTCTACTCAGTGCTAGTATCCTTTTCATTCTCTTCATCATCGAATGTTCCAGTTAGTCTTGCTCTGATACGCGCTTCAATCTCAGCCACCTCGTTCCTTGTCTTTTCTGAGAATATGAAGTTATACGTCGCACCTTGATTAGGGTCTTTCGCTGCTTCAGGTTGTTTAAACCCTGTACGGTCAAGAATGTCTTTAGCTGCGACGAGTGATACCATCTCTGATTTTGCATCCCGTGCATGCTTCATAACAATCTCAGCTGCTTCACCGGCTACTCCTTCCAGATAGGAACGCACGTCAGTTTTTGCCAAGACTTGCGACGCTATGGATGAAGCGGACTCTCTATTAGAGGGACTATACGTTTGAATTGCTGCATCCATCGGTGTTATACCAGCAGCAACTAAATCAGCAAGCTTCTTCTCTTTCTGCGTTAATCCTTTACCGGGACCACTTCTCTTTCTTCTCACAGAGTATCCTTTCTGTACACCTATTGCTTTCTTTGCCTGTGCTCTAGGCTGGGACTGTTTCGTCGCCATTGTTTTCATTTCCTTCTACCTGCTTAAAATCATTCTCAACTGCTTCTACTTGCTCATTTTCCTTTGGAACAAGTTCAACCTTCTTAAAGAACTGTACTTCTGCGCCTACAGTTCCATCTGGTCCAATAATTGCACGAGCAGAAAGCTCTATTTGGTGATGAGTCTTAAAGTTTTCAAATGCCCCTAAAACACTCTTTCCTTCTTCTACCGTTAAAGGCATTAGCATGTGGTTGTCTGCCATCGTATATCCGTTATTTGGCTTGTAATGTGTGCATTATACACTGAGTAGTGTTGGTAACTTTGTTAGTATGTGCATAACTTGCTGGGGAGGTAGGAATCGAACCCACATTACTTGCGTCAAAAACAAGAGTCCTGCCATTAAACGACTCCCCAAGTGCGCCTTCTGTTTCGCGATGATACCAGCCTTATCTGTACTATGCAGGAACCAGTATGTCGTCTTCTTTAGCGCGCACATATTGTACACTATACTTAGTTATCATATGCAAATGGTATACAGTAGCCGCAGCTGTTACATCTTGATACACCTCCCTTTCCTTGGACCATCTTTCTGTTCTCTGCCTTATGGTAGCAGTAGGATATGTTGAACCTGTCCTTGCTTTTGTAAAGCTTTTCCCCTGGGGTTTTATTCCATTCCTTAGCCATGGCGTTATAGTTCGCCTCAGCCTTTTTATACCATTGTTTCTCTTGTACTCTTACCATGTAATGCGAGCCCGAATTGCACGAGCGTCTTCTGATTATGAGTCAGGCGAGGTACTGCTCCTCCACCGCATTATTGAACGCACGTGGGGAGATACAAAAAGGCAAGAAACCTATTTGTCCTCCTTAGCTTTCGCTTGGAATGTCCTATATGGCTCTGCAGAACCAAGTAGGAAAGCAATACGGCAGTCGCGGCTTAGGTTCTTACTTCTAAATCACGCTGCGGCATTCTTTGTTGTCATCCCCCCATGTGCGTTCGAGCGATGGTGGGGGACCATGCTTCCAAGTAGTAATTGGAAAGCCCCCATTGGACATCAGACCGAAATCATGTAGCCCCCATCATCGCTCGACTTTGTTTATTATACTATGCCTCCACCGTGTTTAAAGTAGTTACGAACAGTTTATTATTATAACACATTTTTAGACAAATTGTGGCTGCCAACACCCCCTATGTACAATACCAGGCTAACATGATAGCATAAGTAAGTAAGGCGATTAGACCTCACACCAATCACACTCACCATGAACATGTCCTACTGCCGATTCGAGAATACTCTAAGTGACCTGAGAGACTGTGCCCGTTACATACGCACCCCGATAAGCCAAGAAGAGGCAGTGGCACGACGCAAGCTTATCGAGGAATG
>Ga0163154_10009789_pt1 | contig 10842 bp, 16 predicted proteins | sample OliLakLV19MP9P1_FD_148649 | JGI IMG/M metagenome (GOLD analysis project Ga0163154, IMG submission 148649) | Freshwater microbial mat bacterial communities from Lake Vanda, McMurdo Dry Valleys, Antarctica - Oligotrophic Lake LV.19.MP9.P1 | ecosystem: Environmental > Aquatic > Freshwater > Lake >...
AGGTGTGACTCCACGGCGACTGCAATGCGGCCTCGCTGTAATACGCGCCCACAACAGCGCTATCCCGATCTGCCGCGAGATCAACGTCAAACGCGAACCGCGCATTGAGCCACCTGAACAACCAACCAGGCGTTCTCCACAGATCCTTTTCATCGGGCGGCGTCTCGGTGTTGAAAATCGTCATTTATATCTCCTGATAAATTCCCGGCAGGGCCGCGCGCATCCAAGAACAAGGGAGCGAACGTCGGGCCTGCGCGCTTGGCGCCCTGCCGGGTAAAGTTTATTGGGTGTCGAGGGTCAGCACGTCCATTCTGGCGCGCGTGAGCTCGGCCAGCTTTGCCCGCTGTTTTTCGTCCAGGTGGCGGGTCTGGCTGCGCACGACGTCCATCGCCTCCGCGTTCACGGCCCTCGAAAGCGCCGACAGTGCAGCCGCGTAGCTGATTGCCGCCGCCGGGATTTTCGCGTTCGCGTCAGCCTCAGCGTGCAATGTCAGATCTGGCTCAGCCTCCGCCTCCACAGGCACAGGCACAGGCACAGGCACAGGCACAGGCACAGGCACAGGCACCACCGCCACCTGCGCAGCAGACGGCGCAGCGCGCATCAGTTCGTTCAGCGCGGCCGGCGCGTAGGTCACCATCGCCTCAGCGCCCGCCGGCTGGCTGCGGCCTGCCGCCGACTCTACGTCCTCTACCTCGTCGGCCGTCGCGATGCCCATCAAGACCTCCGGCGCGTACAAGCGAACCAGTAGAGTCGCCGCCCGGTAGCTCAGCATTTGGCGCTGCAGCCCTTTGTATTTCGCGTTCGAGACCCAGCCTTCGGCGCGCGCCATGTCCATGCTAGCAATGGACTCCACGATATCGCCGCTGCCGTCGTTGATCTGCGCGTAGGCGGTCACCTTCAACGACGAGCGCTGGACGTCCGGGATCTCCTCGCCTTCATACTTGAATTTTATGCGCCCCTTAAAGACCCCGGACATATTGGCCTGCGCGATGATGAACTTCGCGGACCATCCCGGGGTGCCGTGCGCCACGTACAAATTCTGCAGGACCATGATCGGATCCGCGCCCATTCGATAAGCCATGTGCAACGCGACAAAGCAATCCTGCGGATTATTCTGGAATGCCTTTGGGATCAACGTAGTCTGGCTGAACTGCAGCGCGACAGTCATCAGGTGCTTATAAAGCACCGGATTCAAGATCGTGGCCATCGGCGAATTCATCGGCACCAGGTCGGCCGGGATCGTGTTCACGGATTCGGCCAGCGCCGCGCGCTTGTCGTCTCGCGAGGTCGGGAATTGGTCAATGTCGGTCATTGTGATCTCCTTAGCTTATGGGAACGAATTTGGCGTAACTGGGCATCGCGAGCTCGCGAATGTCGGGCGGGTATGCCGGCCATTCGCCGCTGTCCATGCAGGCCGAGAGCACGGCCAGATCTCGGATGTACTGCCGCCGCCCCTGCTCGATCCATTCGCGCGGCAGCGTGTAAATGCCGATCTGATATGGGGGCGCGTCCTCGATCACTACAAAAATAAACGCGCGCGGCCAGTCACCGGATGCCTCGCGCATTCCGTCGGTGTAGAACGCCGCCTGCACGTGGTATCGGTAGTCGTGGATCTTCCGCGAGAACACGGACTGCATGGCGCCTTCGACTGGCACTTTCTTAAGGTCAACGATCACTTTGTGGGCGTCGTTCCAGGCGTCCAACTTGCCCTTGCACAGCCGGCGATATTCGGGGCAGAACTGATCGATCCAGAAGATCGGGAGCTCCGTTTGCACGCTCGCCGGATCCAGCAAAATGGACGCCGTCGGGTGCGCTTTCACGGCGGCCGCCATCGCGTGGACCCGATCCCATTCGCTCGGGTCGGCGATGGGATCGCTGGATTTAGTGCGCAGCACTGTGAGCCCCGCGGACTCGACGCTGTCGCGCCACGCTTTCGCCGCGTTGCTTTGAAACGAGTCATGCGCCGACGGCACATAGCGCGAACTGAAAGCGTCCGGCTCAAGCACCAGGCAATGCAGCGCGCTGCCGAGGTTCATGGCCGCTGTAGCCGGATCTGGGTGCCGCCGACGCCAGTACGCGAGGGCCGGCGATATTGACAGATTGTCCAGGAACGATTTATTAGCCCCAGGAGCCGCGCGATACTCGGCCTCCGGCATCCCGGGGTGAGGCCCGAGGGCCGGCATTGCGGGCGCGTCATGCTCGATTACCGCGCTCATGGCTTCGCCGGCCCAAGCACTATCTGCAGCGCCAGGGCCGCGCATTCCGCCTTCGCTTCGGCAGTGGTCCAGTAGCAGCCGCCGTCGGTCGAGGGGTCCGCCGGATTGCGGTCCCCGAGGTGATTGAAGTCAAAGCCGAACCACCAAAGGCTGTCCGGCTCGCCGGCGCCCGGCACGTGGCACAGACCCCCGCCATTTTCCTGAATCGCAGTGCACGGGGCGGAGTAGGTCAGCCCCCCGTGGATATCGTCGATGTGCCGAAGCGCCTCGTCATTATAATGCTGGCCGTAAAGGTGATGCGCCGGGGGAACGCCGACATATCCGCACCAGGCCCCAGACGAGCCGCGGTGAATCATGCACGCCATCCCCGACAGCGAATCTGCCCACTGCTCCTTATCCCATGGTTCGGCGAGCCACGCGCCGAATCCCCACTCAGAGCGATCCTTGAATTTCCACTGAAGCTCATTCATCTCGATCTCCTTTGTTGTTTAAGCGTGAGGCGCACGAGGCGGATCACATGCCGGTTGCTCGCCTTAACGTCGCGCGCCATGACGGCGATCGCGTGCCGATCGGCCGGCCCGCGAACGATGACGATCGCATGCGTCGCATGGCGGATGATCTGGACGCTGGGGATCACCACTTCAGCGCCATCAGTCCGAACACGATCACGATCGATGCGATCTCGATCAGCGACTTCAAAATATGCCTGGCGTTCATAGCCCTCCCGTTTGATTAAAAAACCTCGCCTTGCCCAGCCGCGCCCTGCCCCGCCAAGCCCCGCCGTGCCGCGCCCCGCCCGGCCGCGCCTGGCCACGCCATCCTTTGATTAGAAAACCTTTGATTAAAAACCTTGCCTCGCCTTGCCTTGCCAAGCCTTGCCCCGCCAAGCAGTGCCACGCCGCGCCCCGCCAGGCCCTGCCGGGCACCGCCGCGAAACCTAAAGATCGACCCAATCAAGAACCCTGAACTTTCCAAACACGCCGCGGAATGTGCCCAGGCCGATGGCCTTTCCCGCGTCCTCCAAAAGATTGAGCGCCTCCTGTTCTGTGATCTCTTTGTTGGCCGTGATCTCGATGCTGAAGGTGAGCCCCCAGGGCAGCGGCAGTACCGGCCTAATTTTGGGATTGGGGATCCCTTTATCCAATCGGGCAACAGCGCGATGCACGTACACCCCCGACATTGCGTCACGCTCGCTCGAATCGAAGCGGCCGAAAATGATCGGCTTGCCGTCGCGCAGAAACGGCAAACTAGACTCCCGCACCGCGTAAAACGACAGCAGCGCATTCGCGCTTTTCTTAAACTGGCGCGAGTCGCGCAGCCGCTTCGGCGCGGAATTGGTGTTGTGGGCCGAAAGTAAGGACATGATGTTGAGTGCGGGCAATATAATCTGGTGGCCCCCGTCGGCCGGGGACAGATACATTTTTTGATGCGGCTCCAACTTTGTGTTGTTGTCCCCCGCGTATCGGTCGAACATGATGTCTCGCGTTCCTTCTAGCGTCACTTGAACGCATTTGGATTTCACTCCTGTTTGATCCACCTGAACCCTGCCTGTCGGTGCCTTGCTGGCTGCTGCTTTGGACATGTCGTGCGCTCCCGTTTGATTAGAAAACCTTTGATTAAAAACCTTGCCTCGCCTCGCCGCGCCCAGCCTGGCCGCGCCCAGCCACGCCCGGCCCTGCCCTGCCCGGCCCTGCCGTGCCTTTGATTAGAAAACCTTTGATTAAAAACCTTGCCTCGCCCTGCCGTGCCTGGCCACGCCGCGCCCTGCCGAGCCGCGCCCTGCCGAGCCCGGCCGCGCCGTGCCGCGCCTCGCCCTCATCCTTTGATTAGAAAACTTTTGATTAAAAAACCTTGCCCTGCCTTGCCCTGCCCGGCCGTGCCGCGCCCTGCCGCGCCTGGCCACGCCGTGCCTTGCCCTTATCCTTCCTCGAACAGATCCCGATCCGCTTCGAGATCTTCGCAAACCCTGGCGATCTGATTGCTCGCTTCCAGCGCGTCATCATCAAGCCGCCCCACGTTGTTGTTGCCGTTCCACTCCACGCTGTGCCCCTGACACACACGCTCCAACAGCGGCGCGAGACTGTCCAGGAGTTTGCACACAGCAACGCGAGACGTGTGCTTAGCGACATTGCCAGTGATCGTCCATCGCCGCGTGAGGCCATGCCAGACATCGGCTCGCACGCCGCCGCCGATTTCCGCGTTGTAAGTTGCACGGACATCGCCGTCTGCGTCGAGCTCAACGAAAGCCGACTGCGGTTGGTGCTGCCCGTCGTAGTGGCAGTACAGCGGCAGCTCATCGATCGGGTAGTGCAGCTCAATGCTGGGGTAGAGATCGTTGATCATCATTCGGCCCCCTGGTGTTGCGAATCGAAAAGGTCGAACGGCCCCTGCTCGGCGCGCCGCGTCGCGAACCAGATCTTGATCTCGGCGTAGGTCAGATCCTCCGCGCGGCGCAAGAACAGATCCCCCAGTTCGCGACGCATCTCGAATGCTTTCGCACGTTCCTTGTTGGCAAGCGCGCTGTAGTACGCCGCCAGCGTGTCAGCAAACTTGTCGGCGTCCTGCCGCAGCACCGTCTGCAGCACCGCGCGCCTGTTGTCCGCCGTGTAGGCGGCATAGGCGTCGAACATGAACCGCCCGCCGAGCTCGTGAATGTGGCGCACGCCTGCGTCATGGGTGATCGTTTCGAGCCGATCGCCAAGGCGGCTCATCGTGCACCACCAGGGAGAATGCGCTTGCCGTTCAAGCCGATGGCTTCGCCATAGCTGCGGCCGGCCGCCTGCGCGGTGGGGTTCCCGTATGAGGCATAACGCCTCGCGGGCTTTGTCGTCGGGTAGAAGGCCCGCATTGCTGTTGTGGCTTCGGCGACAGACGCGAGGTACTGGTTGGTGATCACCAACGCGTTCGATCGCGATACCTGCTCATCACCGATCAGCCCTTCGGCCTGGCGCAGCAGGATCAGATCGACCTGCTGCGAGACGCCAGCCCACGCGCCGACCCCGTAGGAATTCGCGTCGAGCCCCCAGGTCGCGGCCTCGCGGCGCACCGACTCGACGACATACGCGCCGATCTGCCTTGTCATGCTGACGCTTAGCCGGCGACCGATGATCGCGAGCTTGGGGGGCGCCTTCCCGTTTGGGATCTTGACCGCGGCGCAGCCGTTCAGCCGCGCAATGGCGGTGTAAATGCCGACCGGGTAGAGCAGCCGATTCTCGAATTCGACGAAGCCGCGCCCCACGGCGCCAAGCTCGTCGCGGGCCTCATCGGCGGTATTCACGTCGGCCATCGCGAGTCCGTGCATCGCGAGGAGCGCATGCGCTTGCCGCAGGGCGATGGCCCGCTCGTGCTCGTTGTCGTTCCGCGCCTCGTCAGCGCGCGCGAGAATGCGCCGCACCTTGTCGAGGATCTTGCCTTGATTCGTGTCGTTCATTGGTCGCTCCATTCGTTTGTTGTTCGGTAGTCGCTACAACGCTTCCGTGCGTTGTTTCGCCGGTGGGAACCACCCCGGCTCATCAGGCGACTTCAGGCGGCCTCGAAGAACTCGACGTCGTCCACCCCAACCAGGCGCAGCGGCAGCGCCTTCGGCCCCAGCAGGCCGGCGGCCGAGTCGCAGATCCCGTGCAGGGCCTGCGAGCGGCGGGACAGGCCGAAAATGTTGCTGCCCTTGGTGCTGGCTTCGGTGACCGCGTTAAACAGCGTCCAGACTGTCTGTTGTCCGTCATGGCCGAGGTGTTCCACGTGGCTGGGCGCGTCGTATTCGGCGAGCACTTTGCCGATGTCGGAGGCCGGGACCGCGCGGTTGCGCATGAACTCGATCAGCAGGTGATCGGACTGCTCGATGGTCAACTGCTTGCGCTTGTACGCCTCGATCCGATCAGCTTGCTGCACGCGCTGTTCGGCGATGCGCCCGACAGCCGCGCTGACGCACTGGGGCAGATCTCGCCTGATGTTGAGGGTGTGCTTGCGGGCAATTTTCACTTCGCCGCTGAACGCCAGATTGTCGCAAACGAAGACCCGGGATCCGATGGCGATCGAGGCCGCGAACTTGCGGGAGTGGCTGTTGCGCAGGCCGATGGTCAGGCCGTAGCCGTTGCGGGCCTCGTCTTCGCAATCCAGCTCGATCAGTCCGAAGAAGTTCGCGTCCAGGATGTCCCCTTGATCCTGAAGTCCGAAGGCGGCCTGGGCGACCGTGTAGCCGGCGAGGCCAATATGCCGCTCGACCTGTTCGAGCAGGTGGGCGTGGGACACCGGGTAATGCGTGCCTGAGTGGGCCGGGGTGTGAACGTTGTAGATCTGATCGCGGTCAGCTTTGTAAGCGCCAACGTGAAGCATCAGGGTGCTGTTTTTCATTAGATATCGCTCCGGTACGTGTGTTTTTTTTTGCCGCTGCCGGTGGATGGCTGAGCCCCCACCGCGAAAACAGCATGCCACAATTCCGGGGCGCCCGTCAACCAAGTATGGTAATAAAATTCATAAAGTACAATTTAATCAATCAAAACAATGGCCTGCGCGCATCGTTGACTCGCGTCACTGGTACTAATACGATGAGGCATGAAACCACCAGCCATGGTCGATCAAGTTCGCGCCTTGCTTCGACAAAGAATGGACAGCGAAACCTATGCCCTGATCCTGATCGCTGAGGCGACGGTGGTTCCGCTGTCGTCGCTCATGAGGCTCGTCTACCAGCCCCACCGCGATCCCCAGATCAACGCCGTTCAACGGGTCTACGACTACTTGACCGGGTATCCGCTAACGCCGCCGGAGCGACACGAGCTCGCGCGGCGGCTGGATCCGGGCCGAATGGCGCGGGGAGCGGAAGGCAAGCTGCAGCGCGCGAAGGAGCTCAAGAAGCACCCGAACCGGACGCTTCGTCACCCCCGGCCCTACGTTAAAAGGCATCGCGCACCGCCCTTCGAGCTATGTGCGGAAGAGAACAGACAAGAGCAGAATGCGGCTGACCAGGAGGCTCAGTCCGTGCGCGAGGAGGGCGCTTGATGACTGCAATCCGGGCTGCAATCGCCGCGCAATCGCCGTGCAATCGCAGTACAAATCAACCTCTCCCAAGTCAAAAAAGGATCAACAGCAATGGCTAGAATTCGAACGGTGAAACCCGAGTTTTTCCGGCATGAGGGCCTTCAGGATCTCGAGCGGGACAACCCAGGCCAGTACGTCATGCTGACGTTTATCGGCCTTTGGTCGCTGTGCGATAAGGCGGGCAGGTTCGAGTGGCGGCCGCGCACAATAAAGCTCGATATACTGCCTTTCATCGAATTCGAGATGGAGAAAACCCTAGCGCTTCTCGAATGCTTCTCCTATGTGCGCCGATATGAAATAGACGGAAAACAGTACGGAGAGGTGCCCAGCTTCAGCGATCACCAGAGGATCACCGGCAAAGAGGCTCAAGACGGTACAAAATACCCAGAACCAATTGATTATATTGAAATAAACAACGGGGAATCAACGGGGAAGCAACAGGGAAGCACCCGGGAAGCAACAGGGAGCCCAGGAAGGGAAGGGAAGGGAAGGGAAGAGGAAAAGGAAGGGAAGGGAAAGGATCTGGTGAAATCGTCTCCGCCGATTCACCCCCCCATCATGGCCAAGGCCGGAGCTGCAAAAACCGCGATGACCTGGAACGCATACGCAACCGAATACCAGGAGGTCTACGGGGCTGAGCCCGTCCGCAACGCGAAAGTCAATGGCCAACTGGCAAACGTCATCGACCGCATCGGAGCCATCGACGCACCGTCGGTTGCCGCGTGGTTCATCCACCATCGCAAGCGGTGGTACGTCGAAAAAGGCCACAGCGTCGAATGCCTGCAAAAGGACTGCGAACAACTTCGCACCGAGTGGGCCACCGGCCGGCGCTCGACCAGCACCGCGGCAATGCAGGCAGACCGCACCCAAACTACCGGCAGCGTGTTCGCGGAACTGCTGGCCGAGCAACAGGAGAGCAAACTTGAAGCACGCTGATCCCCGAGTGATTCAGGCGCTGGCAATCGCCGCCGAACTGACCGGCACGCAGTTCAGCAAGCCGGCCGCTCAGGTTTTCGCTGCCGACTTGGCGGAATACCCGGTCGATGTCGTGCTGGCCGCGCTGGACCGCTGCCGAGCCGAAGTCCGCGGCCGGCTGATCCTCGCCGACGTCCTGGCCAGGATCCGCGAAGCCGATGGCCGCCCCGGGGCCGAGGAAGCGTGGGCGATGATCCCTCACGACGAGCGGCAAACAGCGGTGCTGACCGACGAGATGGCGACGGCCATGGGGCCTGCGCTGTCGCTGCTGGACGAGGGCGACGCAATCGCCGCCCGCATGGCGTTCAAGGAAATTTACAACCGCGAAGTAGCGGCGGCCAGGGCGCAGGGCAAGCCTGTTCGGTGGTTCGCGTCGCTGGGGCAGGACGTTGCGGGCCGAGATCCCGTGATCCGGCAAGCGGTCGCGCAGGGCCGGCTGTCGCGGCCTCAGGCGGTGAAGCTGCTGCCGCACATCGACGATGCGCCGCTTGATCCCAACGGCCGCAAGCAGATCGCAGCGATCCGGGCGCTACTGCGGCCAGCCGGCAGCCCGTGATGGGGCAAAATGCGACGCAGGAGGCGCAGGAGGCGCGATAACAGGCAAACCAATAGCAGGGTGGCTCCCCCCCTCCGACGACGCGCCCAGGGGCTTGTGCGTCGGCCAATGACCGCCACCGCTCCACCGCCCCGCACCGTAACCCAACACTGCAACCCAACGAGGAGGAAAATCTTGAGCAGATTCAAACACATGGACAGCCTTGGAACGCCCGAATCACCGGCACGCAAGCCGCAGGCACCGGCGATGCACCCGCACCACCGCGTTTGCCGAGCCCAGCAATGCGGCGAACGCGTCGACGCCAATGACGGTTTATGTGGCAGACACAGGGCCTTGCAAGCGGGGCCGCTTGAGGTTATACGCTGGGAACAGGCAAGGGAGGACTGGAGGGCGCGAGCATTCGCCACGTTCACGGAGCGGCACAAGGACGACGCCTGGGGCGCGGCGATCCGTGTCGCAGGCGACATGGGGCAAGCGTCACGCGAGGAGAAGCGCGAGCTTGTTGCGTTTCTGCGACTCCAAGTGCAAAAAAACAGCACGAGCGCAGACCGTTGATACAGCCTAATCGCTCACGCCAAGCGCGTCAGTACGCTACCCGACATAACGACAAACTCAAGAAAAGCGTTATAAATCAACATGCTTGAAATATCGATGCCAGTCCTGGCCAGGCCGGTAACGGACGCCGAAGCCACCCTGGGCGGCGGGCTTATCGCGCACCTAAATGCCCTCGGCGGCGATGGGCTCACAGACCAAACAGGAGAGATCGCAATCGCCTGCATGCTCGCGATGTACGCCGAGCACCGACGCGAACTGAAAGATCTCAGGGCGCTCGACAGAATCACCGACAACGCCCGCCAGCTCGTCGAGCAAGGCCGCTTCAGACTGCTCACCGGCGACGCCTACGCGAAGCATGTGGCAGACGACGTGGGCGCCGGCAGGCGCACGCTGTGATCCCCCTGCGCGTCACCGCCACCACCACCACCCAAGGCCAGTTCAGATCGAAGCTGGAAGGCTTCCAACGCGCAAAACACATCTGGATCTGCACCAGCTGCGGCGCGTGGACGGAGGCCAAAGACAAAACGTGCGCAAATACGTTCGCCTCACCGAATCAAAGCATCTGCGGCGGGAAACTTCATCACTTCGCCTCGCGCGCTGAGGCGCGGCGCTACGGAGATCTGCAGCTGATGCGTGCTTACGGGGACATCAGCGAGCTCGACGTCCATCCACGCTTTCCGTGCAAAGTGCAAGGCAAACTGGTGTGCACCTACATCGCAGACTTCGCCTACACAGATCGCCAACGCCGGCGCGTCGTCGAAGACGTGAAGGGTAATCGCTTGCATACCGATGACAGCAGCGCTTTGCGTCGAAAACTCGCAGAAGCGATCTACAACATGACCGTCCGCATAGTGGAGCTATAAACATGGAAAACAGAAAAGACATCGGCGAGACAGCCGACGATCACAACGCCAGCGCAGAACGAGATCGGCAGTCAGCGCGCGAGACCTCGCCGAATGTCTGGCGCCTGGTGACAGCGCGTGATGGGCGCGCGAAACAGCTGCGCGAGATCACGAAAAATCTCGCCAAGCTGAAGGCGGAAGGCGCCGAGATCAACGCGCGGAGAGGCGCCGAGTTCGATCGCGTGGACGCCATGGGGCTCGATCGCGCAGAACTTAGGGCGCTGTGCAAACTGCTCGAAGTAGACGCCGAAAAGAGGGAGCGGAAAGCGCGCACCAGGCGCGAGTTTCTGCGCGCGCACGGACTGCCGGAACAGGCCGAGATGTTCGAGGAACCGGCCCCGCCGCCGCCGGCCGCGGAAGGTCAAGCCGCAGCGCAAGACCTGCTGGATCCCGCTGTCGCGGCCGCGCTTGAGCAGCAGTGGATCACGGAGGACGACATTACGGCCAGCTTTTTGTTTTCGCAAACGCAAGAGGCGGACGGCGAGGAGGACGGCGAAGAGGACAGTGCGCAGGAGAGCGAGGAGGAGTTCGACGAATCAGATCAGGCCCTGTACGAGCGCGCAGGCTTCACACGCGTTGACGGAGATCTGAGCGGTGGCTGATC